>ERZ778515.1491-NODE-1491-length-16505-cov-5.922918_pt1 | contig 16505 bp, 28 predicted proteins | sample MGYA00510343_ERZ778515 | MGnify/ENA primary metagenome ERZ778515 (study PRJEB29527, sample SAMN07138965) | mouse gut metagenome | material: feces | host: mouse | place: China:Nanjing | collected 2016-01-25 ...
AATTTAAAGAAAAGTCTGTAAAATAAATAATTTAGGACTTGACATTATAGGAAGGTAAAAGTATTGAAGCTAAAGGATAAAATTAGAAAATGGCTATTTGCAGATGAAATAGCTAGGCTTACTTTCTTGGAAGAAAAATATAGAGAATTTAATGATTGGATTAAAACAGCAGATAGAATGTATTCTCTTTCTGCTGAAGCCAAAAGGAATTGTGAAGACTCACAAAGAGAACTTGATGAATGTAGGAAATTGCTTAACCAGATTTGTGATGTCGGTGTGGATGTAGGCTTTAGAGGAGAAGAACATAGTTGGGCGGTAGTTTGTATTGCTGGTAGCCCAGAGTATGTAAAGTTTATTCCGCTTAATCGAGGAGATGCACGACAGGTTATGGATTTCTTAAAGAGATTTCAATATTCAAAGCATGTAATTGATAGTCCAATAGCTTTCAAGAATATGTTAAGAAAAGAAATATTTTTGTAGAAAATATGGTATTGAAATTTTGCTTTTATTGGTTTAGGAGGTGCTATGGAAGAATTAGAGAATATATTAAAACAGATGAGGAGTCAATCAATACAAGTCCTTAAAAATCCAGAAATTTATTACATAGTAAGTATCAAAGATAGATATATTTATGAATTGCATTTAACCACAATTACTAAAGAGTTTTGTGGAAGAATAGAGAATCAAACAAGTACAAGCATTCATTTTAGACTTAATGGAAGTAATGCTTTAGTAATAATTCCTTATAGTTGGATTGAATGGATGGCACCATCAAAGGAATTATGGCAAATGGGATGATGTTGTTTAGAATATTAGAATTTAGAAATGAACGAGAAATTATGACTGAGGAGGTAGATTCATTATAGAAAGAGAAGTAGTATATATCGCAGAACTTGATGCTGACGTAGATGATGTAATAGCAGTAGAATATTTACATAATAAAGGCGTTTTGAAAGAAGTTGTTTGTGATCCATTACCTTCTACATGGCATGGAAAGGATAGAAAAGAGCAGCTTGAAAAATTAGGAATAAAAGTATCAAACAAAATACCACCTATTGCAAAATATGTATTTGTAGGTGGAGCATTAACTGAACTTGCAAGATATTTAATTAATCACAAGATAGAATGTTTAGTTATGAATGGCGGTTTTGTTGGAAGTAACATTGTGAAAAATCCCTTGGACAAGTTTAAGGATAAACAGGTAGTAAGAACATTCAATTTCAATTGTGATGTAAATGCAACAGACTCAGTTCTTAAAAGTAAGAACATAGAGAATGTAATATTGGTTGGTAAAAATGTATGCCATAGTGAGAAAAATACTTTAGATGGTGTATGGAAGGACGAGAAAAGTATTTTAAAGAAATATCACTCTAATTCAGGTAAAAGGCAACATGATATGCTTGCTTGTAGAGAAGGATTAATTATGCTTGGCATGTTGGATGAGGAACTATATTTAAATTATAAAATAGTTCACCCATATAACGCTGGATTAAAAGGGAATATGACTGAATGGGGAAGTACGTTTGGAAAGTCGCCCTATAGAAGTGTGTTTGCGGCAGTAGATTGGAGATAGAATAAGAAAATAGGAGGTAAAGAGGTTTGTCATGACAGAAAAGTGCACTTTACTCCTAAACAATATTGAAAATAGCAATTATAGATGCAGATCTGATAGGTAGAGACAAGCACAGGTTCCCAAACTTGGTTTGTATGAAATTATCAGGATATTACAAGGAACTTGGTGCTGATGTTGAATTAAAAACGGATTATGAAGATTTGGCAGCGTATGACAAGGTATTCATTTCCAAAGTGTTTACTGACACACCGATAGATGAAGAGATTTTGAAACTTTCAAATGTAGAATATGGGGGTACAGGATTCTTTTATGACAAGGCTCCTAAACTTCCTGAAGAAGTAGAACATCATATGCCAGATTATCATTTATATGATGAGTGGGTGAATAAGCAAATTGAGAGTGGCAAAAAGAGAAATGATTTTAAGTATTATCTTGGCTACTCAATTGGCTATACCACAAGAGGCTGCTTCAGACAGTGTGAGTTTTGTGTAAACCGTAATTATAAAAAGGTAGATTGCCATAGTCCATTAAGTGAATTTCTTGATCCGTCAAGAAAGAAAATATGCTTACTGGATGATAATATTCTAGGAAGTCCACATTGGCGAGAGATTTTTGAAGAACTGCAATCTACTGGGAAACCATTTCAGTATAAGCAAGGTATGGATGAAAGGCTTCTGACAGATGAAAAGTGTGAGGTGCTTTTTAATAGCAAATATGATGGAGATTATATATTTGCATTTGATAATGTGGCAGATTATAACCTGATAGAAAAGAAATTGCAGTTATTAAGAAAGTACACAGATAAGATTCCAAAGTTTTATACATTTTGTGGGTTTGATAGAGAAGATAAATGGGATGACGAATTTTGGAAGCAAGATTTGTGGGACTTATGGAAACGGATCGAACTGCTTATGAGGTATCAAGGTTTGCCATATATAATGAGATTTAATCGTTATGAAGAATCTCCGTATAGAGGTACATATATAAATCTTGCTGCATGGTGTAATCAGCCCAGTGCTTTTAAAAAGAAGTCATATAGAGAGTTCGTTGAGTATCAGCAGTCCAGACATCAAAAAGAATGTTCTGAAATGAGGTATTTGAAACAAATTGAAAAAGTTATGCCTGAATTAGCAGAGAGATATTTTGATATGAAATTTATTGATTTTGCATAAGGAGCTATCGAAGAAGAATATGAGAATAAAACAGATTCCGAACTATGAATTGATAATAAAAACAAATAGATATACAGGTAATTTTGAAAGAGAACTAATAAGTTATGCTTTAGGAACACTTGATGATGTACAGATGGAAATGGGAGATTTCCATGGTGAGCATGAGATGAATTTGTTTTGGGAGGAAGAATTTAATTCTGAAAGAAAAAATTATTATGACGACTATGAACTGAAAGATGAATATCTAATGGAGACATATCAGGATGTTGATGATTGGGAGCAGATGACATTTTATCATATAGCAGATGACATCAATTCATTAGCAATTCAGTTAGTAAAACCTTTAAATGGCTACTGGGAAGAAATTATTGTTAGAAGAATCAAAAAGTTTTTTGATGAGCGTCCATGCAGATATAGTCATACATTGCCTAAAGATGCAAAATTGGTAGATCTATATTTGATTGATTCAAATGAAAATATAATCAAGCATTATATGTGAGGCAATAAATCCAGAGTTTCAAGGAAGAATTGGGGTGATAATGTGAGTTTTATTTTAGATGAAATGATTCAAAAAGAAGCAGATGGTGTAGATTTTGTTCCGTTTTGTAAAGACTTATTAGATGGTAATTATGATAAATGTCAAGTAATTGAGTCATATACAAAAGAACAGTGGATTAATGGAAGTAGATGTTGTCCCAAAACTCCACGATTATATTGGAAAATGGTTGGTGGAACAAAACGGTATATTGTTAGAGAGAATAAAAGTGAAGATAATCTTTTTACACGATTACCAAATCCTGACGGCACAGTTGATTTGTTTATGAATAAAAAAATGTTTGATAAAGCTGTGGAGCCGTTTTGTAAAAAGATGGAGGATAAATGAGTAAGGAATTGAATGAAAAATATTTGACACAAATGAAAAACTGTAAAGATGAAGCTGATCATGAAGATGCGGATTATATTTTATGTGAGTTGCTTGAAGAGTTAGGATATAAGGAATTGGTAGCTGTATACAGAGAAGTGCCAAAGTGGTATTCATGATATGAATATGAAGAATAACGAATATACCAGAAAAGAAAAAGTATGTCCTTTAATCGGTGATTACTGCAATGAAGAACATAAAAATTGCGACAGGTGTATAGCCAAGGAGGATGCTTGGCAGCGTTTACAATGTTACATAGACTACCACAACTATGATTGGACATTTGATAGAATCAAACATGATTATCAGAAGTATTATCTGAATGGCAGTTATTGTAGCCATACGCTTATGGATATTATAGAGAATAATGAAAATGACTGTAAAATGTTATTTGGATTGGAGAAGTGATATATGAGTTTGTGTGAACATTGTGCGTGTCGTGGATCGTGGGATTGTGAAGATGGATTTTATTGTACTGATAATTGTGACGATTTCAAACTTGATTATGATACGTTGACAAAGAAACAGAAAAAGAAAATAAAGAAAATTTTGAGTAGAGAGGAAGAATATGAGTAAAGAAGAAAAGTATTATGATTTTCAAGATATTTTGAAAGTTATAGGATTCGACTATGAATTTGATAAAAAGAATAGAGAATATCCATTTAATAGAGGAAAAGATAATGTTTACTTTTCTTGGGGACAGATAATTATACCCAAATATGGTATCTGGAAAATGGTAAATAATAAAGTCTCAGATATAAATGAAGCTCCCATTTCTGAAATAAATATGATTTACAATATACCATTTTATGAAAATAAAAATGATGGCATAAGATGTGGAGTTATCAGCAAGGATATTAGTTTGACTTTCAAATATGATAAGCAATATAAATATGGTGATATTAATAGGTCAATTTATGAAGTATGTTTTTGGATTTTAGAACATGCAAAGAGAACAAATGATTTTTACATAATTACTGATGATATGATTCAGGAATTTATGAGCTATTATGTATTTAATAATCAGTATGGATTAGGCAGTTTAGAGGTTTGTTCTCCATGTGTAGAAAAGATGGGTGAGCCATTGAAAGGTTAATTTCCTTGGCTTTTGGAGGTGAAAATATAAATAAAATTGGTGAGATTCGTGAAAATAATAAAGGGACTTTGATGAAAATCATTTCATATCATACATGTAGTAATATTCAAGTTGAATTTTTAGATGGACATCATTATATAGCAAATACAACTTATTCAAATTTTAAAAGAGGACAAGTCGGAAATCCATATGATATTACGGTGAATGGCATTGGGTATATTGGAGAAGGAAAATATAAAACCAAGAAATCTCCACAGAGACATACAGATTCTTATAATACATGGGTTACAATGTTATATAGATGTTATTGTGATAAGTCAACGGTTTATTATAAAGAAAGTACAGTGTGTGAAGCGTGGTTATGTTATCAGAATTTTGCAGAATGGTATGAAAATAATAAATATAAAGTTAAAGGAAGGTTGCATTTAGATAAAGATATTTTGCATCCAGGAAATAAAATCTATGAGCCAAACAAGTGTCTGTTAGTTCCTTAAAGAATCAATATGTTATTTGTAAATAAAACAAATCAAAGAAACTTACCCAATGGAATCTGCAAATTGAATAAAAGATATTCAGCAAGATATTCACATAAAGAATTGGGTTCATTTTACACACTTGAAGAAGCATACAAAGAATATTCTCAGAAAAAGAAAGAAGAAATAGTTAAAATCTCGAATGAGTATAAAGATGTTATTCCACAAAAAGTATATGAAGCTTTATTGAGATATGAGTTTGATATTCATAATGATAGAAATTATTTGATATAAAATCAGAAAGGAAAAACAAAGTGTAGCTACTGTGAACCATATGGACTTTCTGGTGATAGTTTGAAAGAAGATTTAATACAAGATAATGGAATATATAATTATGATGCGTCAGATTTTCTTCATGCACTATATGAGGACTATGGAGATGAAAGTATAGACATGTTCCTATGTGATTTTCCCTATACTTTTAAAGGTAAAAATAGAGTTACAGCAAATAAATGGGACTTACCAATAGATGACAAAGAATTTTTTGAAATTGCTCTAAAGATGTTGATTCCAGAAGGATGTATTGCTTTAACAGCAAATCAACCATTTACAAGTTATCTAGTAATGAATCATTTGGATTACTTCAAATACGAGTGGATTTGGGAAAAGGATAATGGTAGTAATTTTGCAAGTGTGAATCATCAACCATTCAAGGTTCATGAATCTGTATTAATATTTGGTAAAGCTCCAACTACATATAACAAAGCTGAAAAATATATGAAGTATAATCCACAGTTTACAGTTGGCAAACCTTATAAGATGAAAAGAAGTGGTATGACAGAGAATTTGGCTACTTCCTCTGGTTACGAAAGAACTGATGGAGAATATGAAGGTAAGCGTTATCCAAGAAGCGTTGTCAAATTTAATTTAGAAAAAGGTTTTCATCCTACGCAGAAACCAGTAAAATTATTTGAACACCTTATAAGAACTTATACTGATGAAGGTGGGCGGGTTGTTGATGTGTGTTGTGGTAGTGGAACATCTGCTAAAGCTGCACAGAATACAGGAAGATTTTATATTGTGAATGATAACAATTTAGATTATGTGAAAATCACAGAAGAACGCATTAATAATAAGTATTGAAATCTTGGTTTTAAGGGAGGATTGATATATTTGAAAGATTATTTAGTAACAAGTGATTATGGTCAATGGGATAATATTTTTATTGTATTAGCGAAAAATGCAAAAGATGCGATTGAGCAAGTATATCAATCCTATATTGCTCCCATAAACGAAGATATTAAAAGAAAAAATAAAGAAGTAGGATATAATTCTTATCGTATTTGTTTGAAAAGCGAATTACACGCAAGAAATATTGGAAGTCTTCATAATGAAAATGGAAAAATTATTCGAGTGAACTAGAAGGAGAATATTACACATGGATAAAGAAGATATGTCTGAGTATTGTGATTTCAAATATGATGAATATTGGTTGGCGGCAAATCATTTACATACAATGCCACAAGACGAATGGAATAAATGGTTCGACGAACATTGTGGTAAGTGTAAATATATGTGTGAGATCTGCATGTATGGGGATGAATAGAAATAATTTTGAGTTTTAATTTGTGAACTATCAGTTGACTAAAAGTGGAGGTGATTAAAGTATTTGAAGTAAATAGAAAAGATAGTGTGGAATATGATAATAATTCGGGAATAAGTCTTTCAACTGTAAAAGTCTATAATGTGAGAGATGATAAAAATGGATACCCACAATTCTTAATTTATGAAAATGGAGAATGGAAGTATATGAGTGCAAAATATTTTGTACCTAATAATTAAAAGATTGGAGATGACAAGTTATTAGTATGAATAAAGAACTATTTTTAATAATTGAAGAAAAAGTAAAAATAGAAAACGAATTAAAAGAGATTGCCAATAAATTGAAGTTACAAGCAAATGGTGTAGATGTATCTGATTTAGATGACTATAGCTATGAAGAATGTAGAGATTTATTTGAGCATATTAAATACTATGTTGATGATAAAAAGATATTAAATGTATTGTCTGAAGTCATTGAAAAGAAAAAGATTGAAAAATATCCAGAGTTATTAAAACCTACGTATTACCCAGAAATTGATGCGCTAAACATTTCTGATTTAGAGAAGATAAGACTAGACAAAGCAGCGCGATGGAATTTTAGAAATTATATTAGTAAAAATAATATCACAAAATTAAAATATCCTTTATCCATTGAAGATCTGAAATTGCTAAAAAGCGTTAAAATTGTTGAAAAGAAATATAATTTTAGATGTAAGAGTTGTGGAAGCTCATGTGTTGTAATTTCAGAGAGTGATTTGGAAAAGTATAAAAGAGTTTGGAAACTTTTTGAACTTGAAAAACAGAATACAATTACAGAGGAACAATTAAATGAATTGGATCAGCTAGAGAAAGATGGATTTTTTGAAATTTATTTTTGCTGTGTAGATGAAGACGAAGGTTATGATGTTGAAATCACAAATGAAAAAGAATTATCTAACTATATGGAAAATGTAGAAGTAGTTTATATGGTAGTGAAAAGTCCAGATTTAACTTATGAAAAATTATGAGGTAGAAAAGGAGAATAAAAAAGTATGTTAGACGAATTGAGAGAAACTATTGAAATGATGAACAGTAAGGATTATATGGAGCGGTTCAAAGCGGAATATTATCAGGTAGTAATTCGCTATCAGAAATTAAAATCTATGCTTGATAAGTGGGATAACAATCAGCTTGAATTTACCCCTACTTGTCCACGAAGCACATATAATATGCAAATTACAGCAATGACAGATTATATTGCAATTTTGGAAGCAAGAGCAGTTATGGAAGGTGTGAAACTGTAAAAATATAAAATGGTTTTGGTTTATGAAGCAGACCTCATAATTAAATGAATGAAATTTAAGGCACAGTGTAGTCAGGTATTCTCCAGGGAGAAGAAATCCACGAGTTCATTCAGCCAAAACTTAATAAAAAGGAGAATTAATACATATGGCATTATCAAAGAAACAAGAGAGACAGTTAACCAATGAAATTAAAGAGACTTTAGAAGAAGTTAGATTTCAAGGATTAAAAGCTGGTGCTGCTGGTATCCTTGGAGCAGTTTTAGAAATGTGTAACAGTGATAAGACTGATGCAGAGATTGTTAAGGATATTAAGGATTTCTGTGAGAAGTCGTTGAATATGGATGGAATGAAAAATTAATAGGAGTGGAAATAAAATTTGAAGGTTGATATCTCAAGAAAAATTGTAACAGTGAATAATGATAAATTACAAAAAGAAATAAACAGATATGAATTATTAACTAATCAAAACGCTTATCTATTTATGAGTAAAAATACCATGGATGCTCTTGCATTGAATGTTTTACCGTTTTCTGACCCTGATATATATAAGGAAAGCATCATGTGTGAATTTAAGGGAAGAAAAGTGTTTCAGAATGACGAATTAGAGTTTGGCGAAGTTGAGATTCGATGAAAGCACGATTTCGAAGGCATACAAAACAAAGAAAGGAAGAAAAATTATGAAGAAAGTATTAGTAGTGGTAGACATGCAGAATGATTTTGTTGATGGAGTTTTGGGGACAAAAGAAGCGGTTGGTATTGTAGAGAATGTAGTAAACAAGATTAAGAATTTTGATGGTAAGATTTTTGCTACACTTGATACACACCAGAGTAATTACATGGAAACATCCGAGGGTAAGAAACTTCCCGTTCCTCATTGCATCAGGATGACAAGCGGATGGTTACTTAATGAAGATATTATGAAAGCATTAGATGGTAAAGATTATAAGACCATTGAAAAGAGAACCTTTGGATCAACAAAGTTAGTAAATGAAATTCGCAGGATTAAAGGTAATGATGATATTGAAATTGAACTTATTGGATTATGTACAGATATTTGTGTGGTTTCAAATGCATTGTTACTGAAAGCATATTTCCCAGAAGCGAAAATAACAGTAGATGCAAGTTGCTGCGCTGGCGTTACCCCTGAGAGTCATAAGGCAGCATTAGATACAATGAAAATGTGCCAGATTGATGTGATTGGAGAGTAAATGGACAAATATCTTAGTATTATCACTAACTTTGGATGTCACTATAAATGTCCTTATTGCATAGTCAAAGAGAATAATTTACAAATTCCGAAAACGACACTTAAAGGATTAAGAGAATTGGATAAAACATATAAGGAATGTGGATGTAATATCATTTCTATTTCAGGTGGTGGCGATCCATTGCATAATTATGATAAGCATTTTGATTGGTATAGAGAATTGTTTAAATGGTCAAGAGAATATCATTCAAAACATAATTTATGTTATTCCAATCCAGTTCCTATTGAGATGCATACAAGCTATATGACTGATGAAACATCTTTTCCGTTTTATGATTGTTACCGTGTTGTCTATCATGCAAATGCAATTGAGGATTTAAACAAGATTCATAGAACAGGAAAAGAAATAGTAAGAGTGGTGTATGTAGTTACTAAAGATTTCACATTACATGACATAATGGATATTGCAAATTATGTTAAAAATAGTGATCAAATTGACGAGTTAAGTTTTCGGCAGTTTGTGGATGATAAATATGAAGCAAAATTCTATTTACACGATTATTTAAAATTAGGACATAAGAAACTTTGGTGGTATATAGAGCAAAACGATTACAATTTGTATTATGTAGAAAATGAAATGTATACAGAATATAGGAAAATAGGTGAGAAAGAATGCAGTTAAAAAATGTTTTCAGACATTTTCAGAAAATATGTGTTCATAAATATTGGGTATTCTACTATTGCTGTAAAGTTGGAATTCCAATACAGGGATTGTTTCATGATATATCTAAATTTTCTCCGACAGAATTTTGGGAAAGCGTGAAATATTATCAAGGTAATATTAGTCCAATAGATGCTTGTAAAAAAGAAAACGGATGGTCATCAGCTTGGATGCATCATAAGGGAATAAATAAACATCATTATGAGTATTGGCAGGATAACTTTGATAATGGTGGAACACCTATTGAAATGCCAATAAAGTATAAGAAAGAAATGCTATGCGATTATCTAGGAGCAGGCAGAGCGTATTATGGCAAAGATTTTACATATATGAAAGAATATGATTGGTGGCAGAACAAAATGAAAAAGCCATTAGCTATGCATCCAAATGATAAAGCATTTATTACTATGTGGCTATCGAAACTCGTTAATGAGGGCAATATTATCTTTAGGAAATTGAGAGAAACGGAGAAATAGATATGGAACAAATTATTAAAAGTTTATTAGAAACAGATATGTATAAGTTTAGTATGGGACAAGTAATCTTCCATCAATTCTCTGATTATAAAACAACTTGGACATTTAAGTGTCGCAACAAAGATGTGTTCTTTACTCACGAAATGGTTCAAGAAATTAAGAATCAGATCAAGTCATATTGTACTCTTAGATTTACTGAACAGGAACTTCAATATTTGGATAATATTCTTTGGATTAAAGGAAGTTATATAGATTTTCTACGTCTGTGGAAACCAAGATTTGAGGATTTTGAGATAACAACTAATGCAGAGTGCGGATTATCTATTGAGACTAAAGGCACTTGGTTGAATACCAGTATGTATGAAATTCCAGTGCTTGCTATAGTAAATGAGGTCTATTTTAGAATGGCACATGATTATGAGCATCTGATAAAAATTTTCAATGAAAAACTTGAAGAAAAAGTAGGCTGGTTGGAGATTCATCAGGGTAAATATCATCTTTCTGCATTTAGTGAGTTTGGTCTTAGACGTAGACTTTCCGCTGAAGCACAGGAGAATGCAGTAAAGAGATTATCAACAGCAAAATACTGTAGTTCCACTTTTGTTGGTACATCAAATGTTTATTTGGCAATGAAGAATAATTTGATACCAACTGGTACTCAGGCACATGAATATATTATGTGTGTAGGACAGGGAAATCATAAACATAATCCTGCATATTCAAATTGGTATGCAATGGAGTCATGGGTAAAAGAGTATGGGATTCTAAATGGAACCGCTTTGACTGATACTATTACTACAGATTGCTTTTTGAGAGATTTTAATTTGACTTATGCCACATTATTTAGTGGAGTAAGGCATGACAGTGGTGATCCGTATGAATGGGGAGAAAAAATAATTAAGCATTACAAAGATTTAGGAATAGATCCGCAAACAAAAACTTTGTTGTTTAGTGATAGTTTAAATTTCAAAAAGGCAGATGAGATTTTCCGTTATTTCAGAGGAAAGGCTAAAGTTGCTTTTGGAATAGGAACTTACATCTCCAACGATACGGATGTGGAGCCACTGAATATTGTAATGAAAGTTACAAAATGTAATGGTCAGGATGTTGCAAAATTATCTGATGTAGAAGGGAAAGGTATGTGCAAGAATCCTGAATATGTAGAATATTTGCAGAGGTGTATTAATTGGAGGATGGGCAATGAATAATATTTTACTCATTCCAGGCAGTTTCAATCCAATTACAAATGCACATATCGAAATGGCTAAAACTGCAAAAGAGAAGGTTAATGCAGACGAAGTTTATTTTATTCCTGCTCATGATACATATGTTGCCAAGAAGAAAACTTTAATTCCTGGGAAAAGCAGATGTAGATTGATCGAAGAAGCTACACCAGATTACATGACATACACTTCTCTTGAAATAGATAGTTTTCTTCCAGTGAAAACATACGATACCGTTTCTAAATTAAGAGAAAAACTTGATAGAGATTATAAATTTTATGATTTTTATATTTGTTTAGGAATGGACAATATAGGAACTTTAACAACATGGTATAATTGGCAACCTTTTGTAGAAGAAAATATGTTTGTTGCTTGTGTAAGAGAAGGGCAAAATCTTAACAAGACATTGAAGAAGTCGGGTCTATCAAAGTACGAGAATCATTTTGTAGAAATAATGATTTCTGAAAACCATATCTCTTCAAGCTTGGTGAGAGATTTGTGCGAGCAAGGTAAGTTTGATGAAATAAAAGAGATTGTTCCTGAAAATGTATACGAGTATTTACGGAGGTTTTATGATGTGCTTAACAGAATTTAATGCAATAGAAGTAAAAAATAAATGTGTGGAATGGATCAGAGATTTCTTTGAAGAAAATGGGAAAGGTTGTAATGCCGTTGTTGGTATTTCAGGTGGGAAGGACAGTTCTATTGTAGCAGCATTGTGTGTAGAAGCACTTGGTAAGAATAGAGTAATCGGTGTGCTAATGCCAAACGGAGAGCAAAGTGATATTTCTTATTCGTATTTCTTGTGTGGAAATCTTGGTATTAAATTTGTTACAGTTCCTATTGAAGATGCTGTTAATGGTGTACTTAATGCAATGAAAGAGAATATGGATATTAGCGACCAGACTCTTATTAATCTTCCGGCTCGTATCAGAATGTCAACCTTATATGCAGTTAGCCAGAGTATGAATGGTAGAGTTGCGAATACATGTAATTTATCTGAGGATTGGGTAGGGTATTCCACACGATATGGTGATGCGGCAGGTGATTTTAGTCCGTTATCTAATTTGACAGTTACAGAAATCAAACAGATTGGAAGAGTGCTAGGTTTACCAGATGATTTGATTGATAAGGTTCCTTCAGATGGTCTTTGTGGGAAGACAGACGAAGATAATCTCGGATTTACTTATGATGCTTTGGACAGATATATTCGTACTGGTGAGATCGAAGATGGAGAAGTAAAGAAAAGAATTGATACAATGCATGAGAAGAATTTATTCAAATTGCAGTTAATGCCAAGTTTTCAACCATAGGAGGTATTGAAACCGAAATTTCATGGCACAAAGTGTTTGCAAACAGAAAAAATAAGTAATGAAAGGTAAAGATAATACTAGTTAAAACGTAATGTACATTACACTCAGGTGAAGAGTGAATCCAATTTTTAATGAATATCTCACATTTTTACGAGATACAAGCGGTAAACAATTATCTGAGCTAAAAGAAGGCTACTTTTGGTTAGATAATCAAATCATAAAAGGTTTTGATAAGAAAGGGAATATACATAAGTTCTATCGCATTAAAATTTCGGATTTGTTAAAGGTGACAATTGATAAACCAAAAAACGGATACGAAAATATTAAAGATATAGACTTAGCGAGCTGGAATGATTTAATTGAGATGAATAAATTTCATTTAGAGAATATAGAAAGTGATGCTAAACAACTTATCATAGATAAGATGAATAAATTTAGTGGATATATACCATTGGTTCCTGTGAGTATGGGTAAAGATTCACAAGTAACCTGCTATTTAGTAAGAGAGTGTTATCCAGATACAAAAGCTATATTCAACAATACGACTCTTGATTGCTCTGATACATATTTAATGGCTAAGAAATTCCCAAATTGTGAAACGATGACTCCCAAACAAGGCTTCTATCAATACATAAAAGAATCGCAGATGATTCCGACAAGGTTTTCAAGATTCTGTTGTAGGATTTTTAAAGTTGGCGAAATGATAAATAAGTTAGATCACAACACACCGTATCTGATGTTTATGGGCATGAGAAATGAAGAAAGTAATACCAGAAGTGGATATGTTGATGAGTGGGTAAATAAAGCTGAGTGGGGAGATACAAAATGGCAAGGTATTTTGCCTATCAGAAAATGGTCAGAATTAGATGTATGGCTATATACATTATGGCGTGGTATTGAAATAAATCCAAAATATAAAAAGGGTTATGCAAGGGTTGGGTGCCATGTGGCTTGCCCATACTATACGAAATCTACATGGGTTCTTGATAAATATTGGTATCCTACTATGAGATCAAGGTGGGAAGATATTTTGAGAGATGACTTCATCAAAAATAAAAAGTGGATAGTTATGAACTGTACTCTTGACGAATATCTGAATGTTGCTTGGAATGGCGGTGCTTATAGAGAAGAACCTACGAAGGAAGTTATTGAGGAATTTGCACAATATAATGGTTTAGATGTAGGTGACACAAAAGTAGCAGCGCAGTATTTTAATAAATATTGTTCCAATGGTTGTAAATCTAAGTCTGGCAAGATGAAGAAGATTAAAGATAGAGATACGATTTCTATGAATATGAAATTCCACGGAAGAGAAATTGATAAGTTTTTGTGTAAAAAGTGTTTTATGAAACTTTATGATATGAATGAGGATAAGTGGAACTGGTGGATCGAGAGATTCAAACAAGGCAGATGTGCTTTGTTTACGGAAATAGAATAGTAAAAATATGTCAATAAAAGCGTTCTTTTATTGGAAAACAGAAATTGAAAAGGAGAATGAGATATTGAAAGAAGTAATTTTGATTTTATGTATGCTATTTTGTCACATTGTAGATGACTACTACTTACAAGGATGGCTTGCATCAGCAAAGCAAAAGAAGTGGTGGGAACAAAATGCTTCCAATCCATTATACAAAAATGATTATATTATGGCGTTGGTGGAACACGCATTTAGTTGGAGTTTTATGATCCATATTCCAATTATTGTTTATTCTGTAATTTGCGGATTGCAACTAAACATCTTGTTATTCATTGCAATATTTACAATGAATTGGTTGATACACACAATTACGGATAATGCAAAAGCAAATTTGATGAAAATTAACCTAATTCAAGATCAGTGGGTACATATAGCACAGATTTTTGTTACATGGACAATATATGTGGTGATGAGTAGATAAAATATACAATATACAGTATGCAAATAGCACAATAAATACTATATATTGATGCGAAAAGCGGTTGAAATTCTTATTTCATTGGGCGAGTTTGAAGGAGGTGAGATTTATAAAAACAAGCAATCCATTAATAATAGGACAGTTAAAGAAGTGGTGTGATGATAACAATATCTCAGATGATACACCAATTGGTATTTACTTGGGAGATTCAGAAAGGGGAGATATTGCATTTGGTGTAGTTGGCGATACTAAGAGCGAATATAATGATGATTTTTATATGACCAATCTTACGGAAACAACAGGAGAACATTGTTATTGTAAGAATATTTATAGCCTGTTTGAAGACGCAAATTCAGATAAAGTTGTAATGATTACAGATGGGTGCCATAGTGAAACAAGTACGCTAAGATAAAAAAGGAGAAAGTATTATTATGGGATTAACATGTAAATCAGTAGGTAAGATGAGAAGCATCACAAGAAAATTAAAAAATCAGTTAACAGAGGAAGCAAAAATACAGAAAGAGAAGAAGGAGAGTAAGAAGAAATCACAATAATCGAAAAGACATCCAGTGTGCCACCTGAATGCAATTCGCCTTAATTATACCTAAATTCCGACATCGGAAGATGTAACACTACAGTTTAAGCCTATGGCACTAGGCGACAGTTATGGATATAACTATTCTTACACTATACTCTATGATTTGGTCTAATAGTTACAACTAAGGAAGTAACAAACCCGCCATAGAGCGATTACGAAATTTAAGTGCGGGTGATGTCAAAAACTTTTTCAATAGGGCGAGCAAGTTTCAACACCTCATTTAAATTAAAGTGTAAGAGTAGTTTATCATAAAAAGTGGAATAAGTAAACATTTCGCACGGTTATCCATAGACAATTCCAATATTTACAACTGAACAGTTATATCCGTTTTGGGTGGTGAACAGCATACCCTTGGCTTAAATTACGCAAAAATAGCCATAAATCACTGATGACATAGATTTTATATAGATTTAATCTCTATGTTCCAGTCTGAAAAGGCTGTTGATGTTATATATGATGTGAAAATATTTTTAATGAATTTATAGGAGGAACAAATTTGGGATTTCAGGTAAAGAAAGCAGTAAGAGAAAAGATTTATGTAAAGGTAGCATTGATGAGTCCTAGTGGTGGCGGTAAGACATATTCAGCATTGAAGCTGGCTACTGGTATGGCGAACAAGATTGAACAACAGACAGGTAAAAGACCGAAGATCCTGCTTGGAAACACAGAGGCAAAGCGTGGATATTACTATGCTAATGAGTTTGATTATGACATTGTTGACATTGATGCGCCACATAATCCAGAAAAGTATGTAGAGTTCATTGAATTTGCAGTAAAAGAAGGATATGGAATCCTCATTATTGACAGTTCTTCTCACGAATGGGAAGGCAAGGGCGGATGTCTTGAACTTCAGCAGCAGGCAGGTGGTACATATCAGGCATGGGGCAAGGTAACTCCGAGACACAATAAGTTTATTGAAGCTATTGCAGATAGTCCTATTCATCTGATTGC
>ERZ778515.1498-NODE-1498-length-16471-cov-5.552875_pt1 | contig 16471 bp, 12 predicted proteins | sample MGYA00510343_ERZ778515 | MGnify/ENA primary metagenome ERZ778515 (study PRJEB29527, sample SAMN07138965) | mouse gut metagenome | material: feces | host: mouse | place: China:Nanjing | collected 2016-01-25 ...
GCATACGACCATCCCAAATACCATTTCAATGCGGATGCCGCCTATGCTTTTGCCACTCGTTTCTACTTGTATTAGCATAAGTACGATCTGGCAGTGAACTACGCTACCAAAGCGCTGGGTGCCAATCCTACCGACAAACTGCGCGACTGGGCTTCCTGGTACACCCTCAGTGCCAACCAACAGGTGCAGCCCCAGGCTTATACTAGTACAGACGAAAAAGCCAATTTCTTGCTTCAGGCTGTACAATCTGAATTTGGTGTGGCCTGCGGACCTTATTCAGCCGGTGAGCGCTACACCTGCGGCGAATACCTGGCCGCAACCGAAACGCTGAAAGCTTCCGGCCCGTGGGGCAGTACGACGAACTTCTATTTCAAGGCTTTCTCCAACAGCGCGATGGCCTCTTATTTCCTGCGTAAGGTGCCTTACCTCTTCGAATACAGCGACGTACAGGCCAATATCGGCTACCCGCATGCGATTTATTCCGTGTTCAACGGCGACGAGACGCTGATGGTACGGGCCGAGGCCCATGCTTTGCAGGGGAACTATCAGGATGCCGTGAACGATCTCAATACGGAGCTGGCCCGGATCAGCCGGGGGGCGACGGCTTTGACGCTGGAAAGCATCGCAGCGTTCTACAACGGTGTGGAGTATTACACGCCGACCGAGCCTACGGTGAAGAAGAAGTTCAACACCACGTTTGCCATCGAGCCCGAAGTGCAGGAGCCGTTGTTGCAGTGCGTGCTGCATCTGCGCCGCCTCGTGACGTTGCACGAAGGACTGCGTATGCAGGACGTGAAACGCTACGGTATGGAGATTTACCGTCGTACGATCAACAAGAACAAGGATGTGGTTGCCGTTACCGACGAGATGCCCGTCAACGATCCGCGCCGTGCCGTTCAGCTGCCGCAGGATGTGATTTCGGCTGGTCTGGCTGCCAATCCGAGAAATTAAGGAACCGTATCATTTAAAGTAAAGCAAAAATGAAAAAAATATATGTATCCTTGTGCGCGCTGATGGCCGCAGCGGGTTTTACGGCTTGTGCCGGCGACCCGCTTTCCGAACAGTCCGTCTTTGACGAATTGTCCTCATACAACGGCATTTCCATCGCGACACAGCCCACAAAGTTCGACAAATGGCTGATTAAGAACTATGTGGAACCCTACAACGTGGACTTCCAGTACAAATTCTCCGACATCGAGAGCGATAAGAAGTACACGCTGGTACCGGCCGATTCCGCCAAGAGCGCCAAACTGGCTATTATTATCAAACATCTTTGGTTCGACGCTTACGACGAGGTGATAGGGGCCGACTTCCTGAAAGAGAGCGCTCCCCGCATCATCACCTTGATCGGATCTCCGGCTTACAACAGCGAGGGCACTATGGTGCTAGGTACGGCCGAAGGCGGTTATCGTGTGACGTTATATATGGTGAATCGGCTAACCCCCGAGGTATTGGCCGATTACGAGACGCTGACCACTTACTACTTCACCACCATGCACCATGAGTTCACCCACATTCTGAATCAGAAGAAACCTTACGACGCTTCGTTCGACCTGATTTCGATGAGCGACTATGTAAGCGGAGACTGGTATCAATGGGAAATGAGTGAAGCGAAGATGATTGAGGCTTTGCGTAAAGGATTTGTCCGTGGTTATGCTATGGCGGAGGGCCGTGAAGACTTTGCCGAGACGGCCTCGCAGTACATCACCAATCCCGACGACGTGTGGGCCGAAAAATTGAGAGTGGCCGGTTCCGATGGTGCTGAAGGTGCCACCATTATTAACCAGAAACTGAAGATGATCCGTAAATATTTCCGGGATTCCTGGGGGCTTGACATCGACGAGTTGCACCGTGCCGTGATCCGTCGCGGACAGGATTTGGGTTCATTGGATTTGGAACACTTAAAATGAGTTGAATTATGAAAAGAATATTTGTATATATGATGCTCGTCGCTGCAGCCTTTTCCGTACAGTCCTGTCTGCACGACGACGATGAGGTATTCAGCGAATCGGCAGCCGTGCGCATGCAGAAGAGCGTGTCCGAAACCAAAGCCTTGCTGGAATCTTCGCCGGCGGGGTGGGTGATGCACTATTATGCCGGAGAGGAGTACACCGGTGTGGGCTGTACGTTCCTGATGCGTTTCCAGAACGGCAAGGCCTATGTGTCCGGCGATATTGCTCCCGTGGACATGGTCAGCTCCTCCGACTACGACGTGGTGACGGACCAGGGTCCTGTGCTCACGTTCAACACCTATAACGAGATTTTCCATTACCTGGCACAGCCGATGCAGAAACCTGTAGACGGCATGCAGGGCGATTTCGAATTCGTGGTCATGAAGACCGAAGCCGACAAAATCTACCTGACCGGTAAGAAATGGGGGAATAAGATGGTGCTGGAGCGTTTGCCCGAAGGGACCGACTGGGAGGCTTACCTGACCGATGCGGTGGCTTTTGATAACAATATGGTATATACTTATGCCATGCAAGTGGGTGGCCAGACGAAAGGCCGCGTAGCGTTGGATTTCGATAATCATCGGGCGGTATTTTCTACTGAGACCGAGGCGGAGGAGGCTCCGTACAGTCTGTTGCGCGATGGTTTTGTAGTGCCGAATCCCATCCGTATGGCCGGTAAGGAACTTACTAGTTTTAGAGCGGTGGAGGGCACCGATATGCTGAAATGCACGAATGCCGGTGGTGAGGATGTGACATTTGTGCCTGTTTTCGAACCGGTCAATGTGCTGCGTTATATCGGTAAGAGCGCTATCAGTATGAATGACGATGCAGCGGTATTCACTTACACCATTCCCCATGGAGAGCAGTATACCTATACGAGTGATGTGGACTGGATAAAAGTGGAATATGCCGATAATATGCTTACATTGAATGTGCTGGCCAATAACGACGGACGTGCCCGTACGGGTAATCTGATTATTTCCAATTCGAACGGAGAAACGATCGTATCTTTGACACAGTTTGATTTCGATAAGGATATACTGGGTGATTACTACATGGCTTATTATAACTCTGACGGACAACTGGATGTGACTCCGGCTGTCATCGGTCGTACGGAGAGTGGAGAAATAGCTATGCGCTTCTTGCTGGGCGGTCGTGTTGTGATGAGTACGGCGCTTCAGTGGGATGACAAGACGTCCACTTTGACATGGATGAGCGGTCAGCATTTGGGTGTGTACGGTAATTGGCAGGTCTTCAATATTTATTATACGGATGACTATTGGTCGAGCATTAGTCAGGACATACCTTTGACGGCTTCGTTTGCCTACGATGTGGCGATGGGCGGTACCTATGCCGATTTTGTCGGAAGCATCGAAGGACAGGAAATCAATGCCGTTTATCTGATGGCATGTTCGCAGGCTCCGTTGACTTCAACCGGCGACTTCCTGGGTTATCTGGAGATTATGCAGTATCCTACATTAATGAAGATGGACGCAGTGGAAGAGAATGAACAGCAGGAGGCCCGATTGAAGAGCCTTATGCAGGCCAAGCGCTTGGCCCGTCCGATGGCGAAAGTACGCCAGAAGCGCATCCGATAACACGGTTTCGAACCCATAAAACCGTCGCTTTGCGCCGGTAAACTTCCTTTCAAGCCTCGGTTTGCAAAAACCGGGGCTTGATTTGTATACATCGTGGCGTGATCTGCACAGATCACGCCACGATGTGTCGTATGGGCGGTCGCCACCGGCTTATCCGACGACCGTGCCGATGTTTTTCTGCCGGGGCCGGACCGGATTCTATACGGGGGAATTTTTAAAATCGACTAATTTATATTATCTTTGCGCCAAAGATAGAGACGAACATTATATGCAGCATATCCGAAATTTCTGTATCATAGCCCATATCGATCATGGGAAATCCACGCTGGCAGACCGTCTGCTGGAATACACCGACACGATAAAGGTGACGGAAGGGCAGATGCTCGACGACATGGACCTGGAGCGTGAACGCGGCATTACCATCAAGAGCCATGCCATACAGATGGAATATATGTACGGCGGAGAGAAGTACGTGCTGAACTTGATCGACACGCCGGGACACGTGGACTTCTCCTACGAGGTGTCGCGCTCCATTGCCGCCTGCGAGGGCGCCTTGCTGGTGGTGGACGCCACACAGGGCGTGCAGGCACAGACCATCTCCAACCTGTATATGGCCATCGACCACGACCTGGAGATCATTCCCGTGATCAACAAATGCGACATGGTGAACGCCATGCCCGAGGAGGTGGAAGACGAGATTGTGGACTTGCTGGGATGCCGGCGCGAGGACATCCTGCGCGCTTCGGGAAAGACCGGACAGGGCGTAGAGGACATTCTGAAAGCGGTGGTGGAACGCATTCCGGCGCCTACGGGCGACCCTGAGGCTCCGTTGCAGGCGTTGATCTTCGATTCGGTGTTCAATTCGTTCCGGGGCATCATCGCGTATTTCAAGATAGTGAACGGCAGCATCAAGTCAGGCGACGAGGTGGTGTTCCTCAACACGGGCAAGGAATACAAGGCCGACGAGATCGGTGTGCTGAAGATGGATATGGTGCCCCGCCGGGAACTGCGTTGCGGGGATGTGGGATACATCGTGTCCGGCATCAAGACGGCGACGGAGGTGAAGGTGGGTGATACGATTACGCATGTGGCCCGTCCGTGCGACAAGGCCATTGCCGGATTCGAGGAGGTGAAGCCGATGGTGTTCGCCGGTGTCTATCCCATCGAGACGGAGGACTTCGAGAACCTGCGCGCCTCGCTGGAAAAATTGCAGCTGAACGACGCCTCGCTGACGTTTCAGCCCGAATCGTCGGTGGCGCTGGGCTTCGGTTTCCGTTGCGGATTCCTGGGACTGCTCCACATGGAGATCATCCAGGAACGGCTCGACCGCGAATTCAATATGGATGTGATCACCACGGTGCCCAACGTGTCCTATCTGGTCTACGACAAGCAGGGCGAGGTGAAGGAGGTGCACAATCCGGCCGGAATGCCCGACGTGACGCTGATCGACCATATCGAAGAACCGTATATAAAATCCACGATCATCACCACGACCAACTTCATCGGTCCCATCATGAGCCTGTGTCTGGGCAAGCGGGGAGAGCTGGTGAAGCAGGAATATATCAGCGGCAACCGCGTGGAGCTGCATTACAACATGCCGTTGGGAGAGATCGTGATCGACTTCTACGACAAACTGAAAAGCATATCCAAAGGCTATGCCTCGTTCGATTACCATCAGGACGGGTTTCGGCCTTCGAAGCTGGTGAAGCTGGACATCCTGCTCAACGGCGAGCCGGTGGACGCCCTGTCTACGCTGACCCATTTCGACAACGCCACGGACTTCGGGCGGCGGATGTGCGAGAAACTGAAAGACCTGCTGCCCCGCCAGCAGTTCGACATCGCCATCCAGGCGGCCATCGGTGCGAAAATCATTGCGCGCGAAACCGTGAAGCAGGTGCGCAAGGACGTGACGGCCAAATGCTACGGCGGTGACATCAGCCGAAAGCGTAAACTGCTGGAGAAACAGAAGAAAGGCAAAAAGCGGATGAAACAGATAGGCAACGTGCAGGTGCCGCAAAAGGCGTTCCTGGCGGTGCTGAAACTGGATTGACCCCTTTGCGCACCCACACGAAAAACGATTGACACATGGACCGAAGAAGAGATATAGCCCGGGAAATAGCCCGCATCTACTGCACGCTGACGCCGATGGGGGTGGAGGTGCTGTCGAAAATACTGGTGCCGTGTAAGTATTCGAAGAACGACGTGGTGCTTCCCGAGGGGAAGGTATGCCGGGCGATGTACTTCGTGGACAAAGGAATGGTTCGCCAGTACTATTACAAGAACGGCAAGGATGTGACGGAGCATTTCTCATACGAAGGGCGCATCGTGATCTGTATCGAGAGTTTTCTGAAGCAGGAACCGTCGCGCCTGATTGTGGAGGCGCTGGAGAATACGGTGCTCTATGCCATTCCCTACGACGACCTGCACACGCTGGCCGTGCGTAACCAGGAGATCGAACTGCTGTTCCGCAGAATTCTGGAGCATGCCCTGATCAGTTCGCAGGTGCATGCCGACAGCCAGCGTTTCGAGAACGCTACGGAGCGCTATCTGCGCCTGCTGCGCACCAAACCCGAGATCGTGCTGCGGGCTCCCATGCTGCATGTGGCCTCTTACTTGCAGATGTCGCCCGAGACGCTCAGTCGGGTGCGGGCCGCTCATGTGGCGGAGGAAACGATAAAGGACAAGGACGAAGGCATTTCCGGGCTACGGGGCAGTTTGTAAGAAATAGCGACGGCGGCGAAAATCCCAGTGGATTTTCGCCGCCGTCGGGTTTGTGCTGTGAGCGGTTCGTACTGTCAGGACATACTCGTTTCCCGTCAGATCTCCACGTCGGTATACAGGAACCGTTTGATGCTTTTCTTAGGTGTCTTTTCAAATTCTTCCTCGTAGATCTTGATGCCCGACAGCTGCGAGTAGGCGGGGAGCTGGGCATTGAGCTGCTGCCGGTTGTCCTCCATGACGCCGATCAGATCGCTGTCCTGCAATCCGATTTTGCGGGCGGCGTCGAAATCCGGGTAGACCAGTGCATACAGTTTCTCGCCTTTCTGGATGACGATGCTTTCGTTGACCAGCGTCAGGCTGTTGAGCCGGTCTTCGATCTCCTCGGGGTAGATGTTCTGCCCGCTGGCTCCCAGCAGCATGTTCTTGCTCCTTCCCTTGATGAAGAGATTGCCTTCGCTGTCCATCACACCCAGGTCGCCGGTGTGGTACCATCCGTCGCTGTCGATGGTTTCGCGGGTAGCCGTTTCGTTTTTGTAATACCCCAGCATCACGTTGGTGCCCCGTACCAGTATCTCGCCCACTTCGTGTTGCGGGTCGCTGCTGTTGATGCGTATCTCCATGCGCGGGGCCGCCTTGCCGCACGAACCCGGGCGGAAACGCTGCCAGTCCTCGTAAGCGATGATGGGGGCGCACTCCGTGGAGCCGTAGCCCACCGTGTAATTGAAGCCGATGTCGTGCAGGAAATCCTCTATCTCGCGGTTGAAGGCGGCTCCGCCCACGATGACTTCGTAGTATTGTCCGCCGAAAGCCGCCCGCAGCTGCTGACAGATCTTGTCCTTGATCTTCTGGCTGATGACAGGCAATTTGAGCAACATCTTGATTTTAGGGCTTTGCAGTTTGGGCAGGATGGCCTTGCGGATGATTTTCTCGATGACGAGGGGTACGGCGATGATGATGACCGGTTTGATTTCCGCAAACGCCTTGAACAGGATCACCGGACTGGGAATCTTGCCGAGGAAGAAAATGTGGCATCCCGTGCAGAACTCGAAGATAAATTCGAACGCCATGCCGTACATGTGGGCCATGGGCAGGATGGAAATGATGTTGTCGCCGGCTTTCATCCGGTCGCCAAGCGCTTCGCGGGCGAACTCCAGGTTCGACCACAAGGCCCGGTAAGGAATCATCACGCCTTTGGAATTGCTGGTGGTGCCGGAGGTGTAGTTGATGACGGCCAGTTCGTCTGCCGTGTCCCGGTGGTAGGCAATGTGGTGGGGACGGAAGTTCATGGGGTAGCGTTCGCCGAACAGCTGGTTCAGATGCTCGCGGGCATACGTCACTTTGTCCGTGCGGCTGAGCAGCAGCGAGTAATCCGCTATGCTGATGATGCCTTCCAGATGCGGCATACGGTCGGCCGAAAGGTTCGGCCATATCTGGTCGCCCGCAAAGAGCAGTTTGGCCTCGCTGTGGTTCACGATGTCGTGAATCTGCTCGGGGCGGAACTCATGAAGCACCGGGACGGCTACGGCTCCGTAGGTGAGTATGGCGAAAAAAGCCGCTCCCCAGCGGGCGGAGTTGCGTCCGCAGAGGGCAATTTTGTCTCCTTTCTCTATACCGCTGTATTCAAAGATGATGTGGAGCTTTTCAATGATGCGCGCCACATCTTTGTATTGCAGTGTGCTACTGTTATAATCGGTCAAGGCGTCCAGGTCCCAGTTGTCCCGGATGCTTTGACTGACTTGTTCGTTAAAACTTGGAATATTCATTGCACAAAAATGTTTTTAATGTGCAAAAGTAAGTCCTTTTCCTTACAATACCAAGCTATTTGGATAGTTTAATACTTTCGTTCGCCGAAAATGCGGCTTCCTACCCGGATAAGGGTGCTTCCTTCCTGCAGGGCAAGCGGATAATCGTCGCTCATGCCCCAGGAACATTCGCGGAAAGAAGGGCTGTCGGCGAAAAAGTCGGCCCGTGCCTGCCGGAAGAATTCGAAAGCCCGGTGGAACTCCCGCCGTATCTGCTCCGGGTCGTCGACATTGGAAGCCATGCACATCACCCCGGCGATGCGTACGTGGGCCAGCGTCCGCCACGCCCCTTCGGCAAGCAACGCCCGGCATTCCTCCGTCGTGAATCCGAATTTAGTGGCTTCCTGTGCGACATGCAGTTGCAGCAGGCAGTCTATCACCCGGTTGTTCCTGGCCGCCTGCTTGTCGATTTCCTGCAGCAGGCGCCAGGAGTCCACTGCGTGTATCAGGCTGACATACGGGGCGATGTATTTCACTTTGTTGGTTTGCAGATGGCCGATGAAATGCCATTCGATGTCGGGGGGCAGTGTCCGGTGCTTCTCCTGTAACTCCTGAACGTGGCTTTCGCCGAAAATGCGCTGGCCCGCCTCATAAGCGGCTCTGACGGCTTCCGCCGGATGATACTTGGACACGGCTACCAGGCGCACCCCTGCCGGAAGCGATGAACGGAACGCCCGAATCTCTTCCTGTATATGTTTCGTTTCCATGCGGTTGACAGTTGATGATGCCGGATTATCCTTGTGCCGCCTCCGCGAACTCCGGCTGTTCGTCATCGGCAGCCTTATAATGAAACACGTCCATGATGGGCGTTTCCGCTATCGAGGCTATCTCGTAGTCCGCCAGGGTGCCTTCCATGCCTTTGTCCAGCCGCTTCACGGCATCGCGCAGGTCGGAAGCCTGCACCAGCATGGTCTGCGAACTTTTTTTCTCCACTCCGCTTTTTTCGTCGAGGGTGATGAAAGCCACTTTGGCCTTGAACCATTTGTCGGCGGCATCATCCTCGCATTCAAACAATTCGGCCAGCTTGGCCCGTTTGATGTCGGTGACTTGAAATTCGCCCGACATAAAGGGTTCTATTTCCTCCAGAAAACGCCTTTCGGCCTCCGTAAAGCTTAGGGCGTCTACCAGGTACGGCTCCGTTACCTTTTTCAGCAGACCGTTCTCCAGTGTCTTTTCGTATCTGACTTTGCATTCAAACCATTCGTTCATCATATTGTCCTGTGTTTTTTAGTCGGGCAAACTTACGGATTTATTTTGGTTCGGCCATGTGATCCGCTCATTAAGATTGACAGGGCGTAATTAATTCCGCTTTTTTTTGTACGATAGGCGGCTAAATCGTATCTTTGCATATTCGTTTTATATACGTAACGTCTAAAAATTAAAACTAATTGTAATGCCAAACATATCGGTTCGCGGTCACGAAATGCCGGAATCTCCCATACGTAAACTGGCTCCGCTGGCGTATGAAGCCAAGGAAAGAGGAATCCATGTGTATCATCTGAATATCGGACAGCCCGACCTGCCGACACCGGAAGCGGCGCTGAACGCCATCCGGCATATCGACCGCCGGGTGCTGGAATATTCTCCCAGCCAGGGCTATCTGAGCTACCGGCGCAAGCTAGTGGGCTATTATGCCAAATACAATATCCGGCTGGATGCAGACGATATTATCGTTACGTCGGGCGGTTCGGAAGCCGTGCTGTTCGCTTTCCTGTCCTGTCTGAATCCGGGCGACGAGATTATCGTGCCGGAACCCGCCTATGCCAATTATATGGCTTTCGCCATCTCGGCGGGAGCGGTGATCCGTACCATCGCCACAACGATAGAGGAAGGCTTCTCGCTGCCTAAAGTGGAGAAGTTCGAGGAGTTGATCAACGAGCGTACACGGGCTATCCTGATCTGTAATCCGAACAACCCCACCGGTTACCTGTATACCCGGCGGGAGATGAACCAGATTCGCGACCTGGTGAAGAAATACGACCTTTACCTGTTTTCGGACGAGGTGTACCGCGAATTCATCTATACGGGGTCGCCCTATATATCGGCCTGCCATCTGGAAGGTATTGAAAACAACGTGGTGCTGATCGATTCCGTGTCGAAGCGTTACAGCGAATGCGGACTGCGCATCGGTGCGCTGATTACCAAAAATGTGGAGGTGAGAAAGGCCGTGATGAAGTTTTGTCAGGCCCGCCTGAGCCCGCCGCTTATCGGGCAGATTGCGGCGGAAGCGTCGCTGGACGCTCCCGAGGAGTACAGCCGTGAAATATACGACGAGTATGTGGAACGGCGCAAGTGCCTGATAGACGGACTGAACCGTATCCCCGGTGTGTATTCTCCCATTCCGATGGGAGCGTTTTATACGGTGGCCAAACTGCCGGTGGACGATGCGGAGGATTTTTGTGCGTGGTGCCTGCGCGATTTCAACTACGAAGGCGAGACGGTGATGATGGCGCCCGCCGCCGGATTTTATACCACACCGGGCGCCGGAAAGGATCAGGTTCGTATCGCTTATGTGCTGAAGAAAGAAGACCTGGTGCGGGCATTGTTCGTGCTCCGCAAGGCGCTGGAAGCCTATCCCGGTAAGAAAGCGGAAGAATAAACGCGGAAAATCCTTGTAGTCCGAAACGCCGATGAACTATACGCTGTTTATAGCCAAACGTCTGCATGATCACCAAGGCGATGCAAAGGGAGTGTCGCGTTCGGCGATACGCATCGCCACGGCCGGTGTGGCCGTAGGGCTGGCCGTGATGATTATCTCCGTCAGTGTGGTGCTGGGCTTCAAGGGAGAGATCCGTTCGAAAGTGATCGGATTCGGTTCGCACATTCAGGTGATGAATTACGAATCGCTCTTTTCGGCGGAGTCGTTGCCGGTTGTGGTGAACGACAGTTTGCTGAACCTCTTGTCGGGCATACCGGAAGTGAAGCATGTGCAGCGCTTTTGCCAGAAAGCCGGTATGCTGAAAACGGACGAAGCGTTCAAGGGCGTGCTGTTGCGGGGAGTAGGCCCGGAGTTCGACGCTTCTTTTCTGAAAAAACATCTGGTGGAGGGGACGATACCCGTGTTCTCCGATACGGCGGCTTCCCAACAGGTTCTGCTGTCCGAACAGACGGCAGCCGAGCTTCACCTGTCGGTGGGGACGAAAGTTTTCGCCTACTTTTTCGACAATAGTGTCCGGGCGCGTCGGTTCACCGTATGCGGTATTTACCGCACGCATCTGACCGACTTTGACAACAGTCTGGTATTTACGGATCTTTATACCTGCAACCGGCTGAACAACTGGCAGCCCGACCAATACAGCGGAGTGGAGGTGGAGCTGAAAGATTTCGACCGGTTGGACGAAGCTTCATACCGTATTGTCAATCTGGTGAACCGGCATACCGACAAATACGGAGCTTCTTATACGTCGCCGACGATTAAAGAACTGTATCCCCAGATCTTCGCCTGGCTGGGATTGCTTGATACCAACGTATGGGTGATATTGATACTGATGATGTCTGTGGCGGGGTTCACGATGGTGTCCGGCCTGCTTATCATCATGCTGGAACGTACCCCGTTTATCGGTATCATGAAAGCGCTGGGATCCTCCAATGCGGCGGTGCGGCGCATTTTCCTGTATTTTTCGGTGTTTGTGATCGGCAAGGGATTGCTGTGGGGTAATATAATAGGTATAGGGCTGATGCTGTCGCAAAAAACTTTCGGCTGGGTGCGTCTGGATCCGGCTACTTATTATGTGGATACCGTGCCGGTGTATATCCATCTCGGTTATCTGGCAGCGATTAATGTAGCGACGCTGTGCATTTCCGTGGCCGTTCTGCTGGTGCCCAGTCTGCTGGTTTCGAAGATAAGTCCGGCTTCTTCCATCCGGTTTGAGTAGAACGGGGGAGGGCCTTGCCGGCGTTGCGGGAAACAAGGCGAAGAGGCCGGCAAGGAACGGAGACCCCGAGGCTTTTGAAATGCAATTATTTGTTACAATGATTAAAAAATGTTTCGGCAGTATGCTAGGCGGGCCACAAATAATCATTATCTTTGTAGGCAAATAAATCTATTTTATGGAATATGTGTATTGGGGAATTGTTGTATTCCTTTTTGCGTTATCTACCTTTGATCTTTCTGTGGGTGTCAGTAACGACGCCGTAAATTTTCTTAGCTCGGCCATCGGTTCGAAAGCGGCCCGCTTTAAAGTGATTCTGACTGTCGCGGCAGCCGGCGTGCTGGTGGGAGCGGTTACGAGTAGCGGAATGATGGATATTGCCCGGCACGGAATCTTCCGTCCCGAGCAATTTTATTTTGAAGAGCTGATGTGCGTGTTTCTGGCGGTGGTGGCCTCCGATGTCATTCTGCTTGATATCTTTAACACGATGGGTATGCCTACGTCTACGACGGTGTCGATGGTGTTTGAACTGTTGGGCGGCAGTACGGCACTGGCACTGGTGAAGATGATGCACAATCCCTCGCTGACGTATGCCGAGCTTATCAATACGGACAAGGCGCTGTCCGTGATTCTGGCTATTTTCCTGTCGGTGGCCATTGCTTTTGTGTTCGGTCTGATTGTGCAGTGGATCGCCCGTGTGATCTTTACTTTCCATTACACCCGGCACCTGAAGTATACGATCGGTATTTTCGGGGGGCTCTCCATTTCTTCCATTGCCTATTTCCTGATGGTGAAAGGAATCGGAACGGCTTCGTTCATGACCGATGCAGGCCGGATATGGATTGCCGAAAACACATCCTCCATTCTTATCGCTTTCCTGATTTGTTTCACGGTATTGATGCAAGTGTTGCATTGGTGCCGTGTTAATGTTTTCCGCATCATCGTGCTGTTCGGTACGTTCTCCCTAGCGATGGCTTTTGCAGGAAACGACTTGGTAAACTTCATCGGTGTGACGCTGGCGGGCTTCTCGTCCTGTCAGGAATTCATGTCACATCCGGGGGCTAACCCGGCTACCTTTACGATGGAGTTCCTGAATGAAAGCGCTACCACGCCGTTTTATTTTCTGGCCGGTGCAGGCGTGGTGATGGTATGGGCCTTGGCCACCTCCAAAAAGGCACAAAGCGTGGTAAAGACTTCGGTTGATTTGTCTCGTCAGACGGCGGGAGACGAAATGTTCGGTTCGTCGCGTTTTGCCCGTAGCCTGGTGCGGAGTGTCCTAAACTCCACCGAATATGTGGTGTCGCATGTTCCGCAATGTGTGAAAGACTGGATCAACTCCCGTTTCAATCAGGACGAGGCCATCTTGCCGCAGGGGGCGGCTTTCGACCAGGTGCGTGCTTCGGTAAATCTGGTGATGGCCGGCTTGCTGATCGTGGTGGGTACATCGTTGCGTCTGCCGTTGTCTACGACTTATGTGGCTTTTATGGTGGGAATGGGCTCTTCCCTGGCCGACCGGGCATGGGGACGGGAGAGTGCCGTATTCCGTGTGACGGGGGTTATCTCGGTTATCGGCGGATGGTTTATGACGGCCGGAGCGGCTTTTTTCCTTTGTTTTGTCGTGACGATGCTGTTGCATTACGGCGGGGTGATTGCCATGGGACTGTTGATCTGTCTGGTTGTTTTCATGCTGATCAACAATAACCGTAATTATAAGAAGAAAATGGCGTCGGTGAAGAAAGACGAGGTCTTCACGGAACTGATGCAGACGTATAACCGGAAAGCGGCCTGGCCCTTGCTCAGCCGGCATGTGCGCGATTCTCAGGCAGGAGTGGTGCGTTTTATAGCCGGTGCTTACAAGGAGATCACCGAAGGATTGGTGAATGAGGATGTGAAGCAGTTGCGGCGTGCTTTGAATAGCCTGGATGAAGAGAAAAAGAACTGGAAAGTGATGCGCAGAAAGGAAATTTTGGGTATGCGCAAGATAGAACCGTTGTTGGCGGTGGAGAAAAATACATGGTTCCATCTGGGGAATAACAGTGCCGAGCAGAGTTTGTATTGCCTGAAGCGTATGTGTGAGCCTACGCTGGAGCATGTGGATAATAATTTCAATCCCTTGCCGGAGGAATATGCGGAAGAATTTACGCCGATCCGCAACGAAGTGGAATCGATTATGGAGGATACCAGAGAGATGATCCTGTCGGGGAATTACGAGGATTCCATCCTGTTGCGGGAGAGGGGAGACAAGATGAAAAACAAACTCTCTTCCGTACGCAAGATACAGCAGAACCGCATTACGAAAGGGACGGATGAGAGTATGCTTAAGGTGGAGTTCCTGTATCTGAGTATGTTGCAGGAAACACAAGAGTTAATCAGTCATTTGCGGCATTTGCTGCGTGCCAATCGCCGCTTCCAGCAATAAGAAGCGGCGGTGGTTCCGATAAGCGGTTTTCTTTGGGAGAGCCGCTTATCGGGACACGAAGGTTGTGATGGAACGAGGGGGAAGTGAGGTTTTTACCTGCTTCCCCTTGATGCGTTTCACGGGGGAGAGATTCTCGTCCGACTGTTCCGAAGTGCGGTAGAGCTGCCAATGGCGCTTGGCCTTGTCTTCTGTAGTAAAGGAAAAGGTACGGGCATCCTCGGCATAGTTGATGGCCACGACGACCCATTTGCCGTCCGTATTCCGGTAGGCGGAGCACATGATGCCCGTCGGATCGGTGTCTCCTTCGGGAAGGGGAAGGCCCAATGGATTGAAAGCCGATACGCTCATTCGCACGGCTCCCGGACGTATGAAACGACTGTAGTTCCCCAGTGCCCACAGCAGTTTGGAGTCACGTGTCGTCCCGTAATCCGGGTGTTGAGGATTGTCGTACATGCGGAGAAGACCGTCTTTGTAGTCGCCGCCCAGCGCCCGCCACCATTGCCAGCTTCGCGCGCCGGCCACAACCAGATCGTGATGGATGATGCGGGCCACATAAAGGGCGGTTTTCATGCCGAAGTCATAACCGCCTCCGCCTCCGATCTCGGTATCATTACCCATAATACAGGTTTCCGTCTGCCAAAAATCCACCTTGTATTTAGCCAAGGTGTCGCGTAGTTCCTTCCGATAGTCACGCAGCTTGCTCAGCGGGGTATTGGTCCAGTAGCTGTGTCCGGCAATCAGACGGGGAACATTGGGTAAATTTCCCACATAGGTATCACTGCTGTCCGGGCAGAAAAACGACTGAATTTGATAACCGCGTCGGCTGTCTGTCATGTGTGTGCGCATCATGCAACGGTAGTCGGATGATTCGCTTATTAACAGACGGGTGGATAAGTTCTCCCGGACAAACTCTTTGGAAAGGCATCTTACGATACGGGCTATTTCCTGTTTGGTAGCCGGGGTGCCTTCTTGTTTGGGCCCGGTCCAGTTCCAGTGTCCGTCCGGTTCGTTCACAGGACAGAGATAATCGATTCGTATGCCTTCGTGTTGCTCCAGTCCGGTAATGACCGTGGTCAGGAAGCGTGCGAAATCTTCGTAACATTCCTCTTTTAAATTCAGCGTACCGGAATTTCGCCCGGTATTCGTGGCCAGCCCGTTTTGGGTAAAGAAAACCGGCGGCGAGTTCAGGAAACCGATCAAACAGGGTACTCCCCGTTCTTTAGCCAGTTGTAGAAAACGGCGTTGTCCGCTCTGCTTGTTCCAATTGTATGTTCCGTCGGCTTGTAGGAAACATTCTGTGCGGGTACCTGGGTTTATGTAACTGGAATCTCCCTGTTCCGCACTCCCTGCACCGATATTGAAGCGCCAGATACTGAGGCCGATTCCTTTCGGGCAACCGTTTTCATCGAGTGCGGTGCTAAATAATCGGTCGGCAATCCGTTGCTGTTCCTTAGGTGACCATAGGCCGACTTTCTGCATGCTCCAGGCGTCCGAAGCTCCGAAACCGTCAATGGTTTGACAAGGAAGATTTTTATGGATCAAGTAAATACGGTCTTCCGCTTGCCCGGCCCGATGTCCGGTCAGTAGCAGCAAAAGAAGCAGGGGAGTATATTTCATAAGGCTCTTTTCTTAATCAGTTGGTTTAAGATATTGCAAATCTACAAAATAGCTTCCACATATCCATATAATGTGTGTCTAATATTTGTTTTTTGCCGCCGGCATGCTGTTGACAACTCTTTTTTAAAGAGAGAGGAAATAGTAGAGGGGATTGGTTTGGAGGAATGAGCCGGGAGCATGTGGTGATGGTGGAGATAGGCTTATGTATTTTAGATGCTTTTTATAAAGAATGAGAAAAAAGTGTTTCTTTTATTTGGAATTTAGGAAAAATAGCCCTACCTTTGCAACGCATTTAGGGAGGAGAATTAGAAAATTCATCCCTCATGTAAGGAAGTTTGGGTGAGTGGCTGAAACCACCAGTTTGCTAAACTGACGTACGGGATTCCGTACCGGGGGTTCGAATCCCCCAGCTTCCGCACGAAAAAGTGAATGGCCGGCGCTTTCGTCTAGCGGCTAGGACACATGCCTCTCACGCATGGAACACGGGTTC
>ERZ778515.1503-NODE-1503-length-16411-cov-6.410492_pt1 | contig 16411 bp, 17 predicted proteins | sample MGYA00510343_ERZ778515 | MGnify/ENA primary metagenome ERZ778515 (study PRJEB29527, sample SAMN07138965) | mouse gut metagenome | material: feces | host: mouse | place: China:Nanjing | collected 2016-01-25 ...
AATTTACTGGGATTCACTGGCTTCTTAGTGGTACAAACTTTTAACTCTCAAGTATTAATCGATGCCACGTTCTATCTGGTGAAAGTACCACAGGCACACAATCCATCTCATTATACCAAGTATCCTTTTGAATCTTATCTATTTCCCCCGAAAAATAAAACCAATTCCCTTCTTGTGTGATACCAACTGTCACTGGATTGTATTTTTGCCTGTCTATATTACAAATCACTGCATACGCAGACTGCAAAGAAACTGCATACTCTGAAGATGCACCACCAAAAATAATTACAATATTTTTTACATTTCCCATTTTTATCTCTCCCCTATTTATAAGTTTTATCTGTATCTTGTCTTTTGCATCCATATTATAACATTCTACATGTATACACCTTAGCGACTTATCTCTTTTATGCAGGTCTGTACACTCGAATAGGGAAGGTTTATCTTCTTCTACTCGTGCGCCGGGCACTCGTCGATTTCTGCTGACAAATTTCACTTAAGTGCTCTATACAATCGAGTAGAAAAGTTTACTTCCCCTACTCGCGCACCGGACGCAGGCAGCTTTCGCTGCATACTTCCTCTCTGCGTTCGTGTGCATAAAAAGAAACCTGTCTTGATATTCAAATTGTATCAAAACAGGTTTCTCAATATTTTTCATTTTCCTATCACTTCTATAAAATTTTTCTTCCAAAAATCTTACATTTTTCTTACAATTTTAATCTATGGGAAGTATTACAATAAAAATTGTATTCTCGTTTGCACTTGCTGTTGTAATTGTTCCTCCATGCAACTCCACAATTTCCTTTGCAATAGCAAGTCCCAGTCCCGCGCCACCAGTCACTGAGGAACGTGCTGCATCCACTCTGTAAAATTGCTCGAAAATATGTTCCAGCTTGTCTTGTGGAATCGTTTTTCCTTGATTTTTGAGCATAACTTTTATCTGGTTTCCTTCTGTCTGTGCATACAAAGAAATTTCTGTTCCCGCATAACTATAGCTCACTGCATTTCGTATTAGATTATCAAAGGCACGTGCCAGCTTGTCTACGTCCCCCACCAGTGTAATATCTGGCATAATATCTAACTTCCATTCCAGATCCCTCTCCGCCAAAATGGGACAAAACTCACTTGTAAGCTGTTCCAGCATACGACTGAGATAAATTCGCTCTTTATCAAGAGTCAGTGTTGTTAAATTAAAACGTGTAATATCAAAAAACTCGTTGATTAACTCCTCTAACCGTTCTGCTTTTTCTAGCGCAATATCTGTATAACGACAACGTAGCTCCTGTGAAATCTGCGGTTCATCTCGAAGTAATGTCAAATATCCTATAACACTTGTAAGTGGCGTCTTAAGATCATGTGCTAAATAGACAATCAAATCATTTTTGCGCTGCTCAGCAAGCTGCGCTTCATTTTTACGCTTTTCTAACATATGTTTAATAGAATTAATTTTTCGCTCTGTCGCAGCAAGTTCGTGTGAAAGAATAACATCACCCATATTTTCTGTAACCAGAGTATCAATACCACGATTAATTTCCTTAAAATATTTAACAAAACTGTTAAGATAAATCATTTGAGCAATCATAAAAAGAAGCAAAATGCCACCTATAAAATACCATTCCATGTAATTTCGCACCACACGTTGATATGTCTCTAATGCTCTTTGATATGCATCCTTTTGTCCAATATAAATAAAACGGCGCAGGAATTCCACTACAAAGTCTGCAAATCGTCCAAAAAAGACAAAATCATATAATGCGTAGATACCAACAATAGAAAGAACCATTGCGATAACTGAAACCAAGAAAAGTTTTGTTTTTAGTTGTTGGTAGCTATTATCTTTCTTTTTTTTCGTTTTAATCCATCTTGTAAACCGAAACTGCCTACTCAATCGTATACCCCACTCCCCAGATTGTTTTAATATATTTGGGACGTCGCGCAGGCTCTTTCATTTTCTCGCGCAACCTTGCAATGTGTGTCATAACTGTATTATTACTGTCAAAATACTTTTCACCCCAAACTGCCTCAAACAATTCCTCCGAAGATACAACTATACCACGCCTGTTGCACAGATACCACAGAATTTCAAATTCAATTGGTGTTAATGTCAAACTTTTTCCGTTTAACATACATTTATGATTCTCTTTAGAAATATGTAAGCCTCTAATATCCATCTCTTTCTGTGCAAATGTTGTACCCTTTCCAATATTATATCTAGTATAGCGTCGTAGTTGTGTTTTGACCCTTGCTACCACTTCTAGCGGATTAAATGGTTTTGTAATATAATCATCAGCACCGAGCGTCAAACCCATAATCTTATCCCCATCCTCAACCTTTGCTGTAAGCATAATAACTGGATAAAAAAATTTTTCTCGGATTTTCGACAAATATGATACCCATCAATATCTGGCAGCATAATATCCAATACTGCCAAATCAAGCTCGTTTTCTTCAATACATTCCAACGCATCTGTACCATTATAAAATTTATAAACCAGGTATCCATCATTTATTAGATATACTTCTATTAAATCAGCAATTTCTTTCTCATCATCAACCACTAAAATCCTAGCACTCATCGACGTACCCATTTGCCAAATAAAGTCTTTTTATAATTGTGTAGTTCTTCTTTTGCCCGCGTGTTATCTCCCGCTTTTCTTAAATAATCGACTGCTTTCGGAATGTCTGCATTTACTCCTAAACCTCTACCGTAAATAAAACCTAACATATAGTTTCCTCTTTTCTTCCTGCCTCCTCTAAATTGTCTGCATAGATACTCTGATGAAGCGGATGTCCATACTCTGCCCCAATCTTCCACAAATCCTTGGCTTTTTGTGGTTGTGGTAAAATGATATCCTCATCTCCCTTTGTATAATACTGGTTTAAATTATTTGCAGCAAAATACATTCCACCTCGCAATGCTTTCAAAAACCAATCTTCACACTTGGAAATATTCTCTTTCAAAAATGATTTCAAAGCAATTGGATCGGAAAACGATTGAAGATCAATATTCTGGATTCGGATAAAATCCCACCAAAAATATGTATTGCCAACAACATACTGGCAGAACGCATCCCCCGTCTGTGCTAATTCCAGTGCCTCAGCAAACGCTTCTTTTAAATCTGTAAATGGCATTCTAGCTTCCAGTTCTGGTGTCAGCTCTCCGCAGCGTATCGCTACCAGCACCCCCAATGCACTTCCTTGCTCCACCGATTGATGCATCAAAGCAACTGCACGGTCATCATCTTCTGGAAAACCATGTCCAGTCCATGCATATTGACGACCACACATACATCACGCCAAGATGCAAGTCGCGTCTCCATCGCCAGCAGCGGAAGCGTTTTCCAAAAGTATAAGTGCCTCTTTTCCTCTCCCTGTCCTCTCATTATAGTAAATATCCTGTAATGCTTGTTTCACCTCTGCACTCAACATTTTCCCCATGACTTTTAACCCCCTTTGTAAAAATACTATAAAAATGTCTATGAATTTTTCCACGCTAGCAGTCTAGTTTGTATCTAATAGTATTATTCTAATCTCTTTTGTAAACGAATGTCAAGATTAGAACAAACAAAACTATCGTATTTCTAAATTTTATAATAACAGTTTTATTGCGTCTACTCATTTACTGTACTGATTATATAAAATCTGGCAATCATACCTTAATATTATTTTTATTCACTTAAAATTCCCTCGTTAAATTTAAAATCGTGTTTCTTCACAAGTAAAACGGTTTTGAAATCTAGTTAAACTTTAATTCATCAAAAATAGTGATAATCCATTAGGTCATGCGCTTATTTGTCTCAAAAAGTTCCATATATTTGTCCTGCTCTGAAAACCACGCTGTGCTAACTAGCTGATCTGCCATGACCACATAAGGAAGTGCAACACATTCCTCATTGGTAAGTTTTACTACACTGCCATAACCCCAAAGAATATTTTGGTAAATTTCCAGCCACTTTGATAACTTAGCTTGATCTTTTTCATCAAAGCTCTCACTCAAAATTGCCATAGCTGCATAGCAGGGATCATAAATACGCAGATTTTTCTCCGACAGTTCAAAATCAATAAAGCCCCATTCGTCCTGCGACACGATAATATTTGACGGATTCGGATCACGATGGATAATTTGTTTTGGCAGCTTGTCATACAGTTTCCCAAATTCATTCAAATAACTTTGGCAAAACGACTCCGAAAGAGACAAAAAAGGCTTTGTTACTTTTTTCTCCATTGCTCTCGTGGTAGACGTCAGAGATTAATTCTTTTGCAGCCGCAACGAATTTCATAAATTGCATGAATAAGTCTGCGCCGAAGAATATATTGCATCACCGACATTCCAACGGCTGATTGGAACAGCCTATAATAATGGAATAGCGAATAACCCGCCTGCTTGCAAAGCTCCGTGGCAGTGATAGGAGTCTTCAAATTATCCTCTATATAATCGAGGTTTTCCTGTATGCTTTTTCGGTAATCGATTAATTTCACCCCCTTTTTATTGTTTTGTAGCTACGTATATAGAATAACACATAAATCTAGAAATACCTTTCCTGTTTTGCTGAATTTTAAATTTTTGTTTTGACTTCTGCACCATTTCATATGGTGAGTATTAGTCTGCCATTGATATACACAGTCGTACATCAAGCGGTATAACATTATGTTTTGATCGATTCCGATTTATTAATCAGTTCTTTCTGTTCTGTTCATTTCATGTTATAATTTTTGACAAGGAAAACTTGTGTAGCAAGTTTTTCTTGTATGTTACAGGTTTTCTTTCCTCTATTTTTGCCCTTGTGGGGGTTTGTAACGTGAGAGAAAAGGTATTGTACAAGGATACCATTCAATCTCCTCATTAAAAACTCAACCAAATTTTATTAACGTTGCATAAATATCTTCTTGAAACTATTAGAAATTTGTATTAATATTGTATCCAGTATTCCATTCAAACAAAACCAACATCGTAAATTTTGCGATTCTTACCAGTATTAAACAAAATCTCACTAGCAATATGGTAAAATATTTTAAAAATTTTAATGACACAATAATATGAAATTAGTGATTCACGATTTTAATTTTTGAACTAGTACTCCATCCAGTTAGAAATTGGAATACAGGGCTGCATGCTTCGTGCCAGTGCTAGACAAAATTTCGACGGCGATGTGGTGGCATCGTCTAGAAATTTTAACGACGCGATGGTGCGGAACAGGTAGTCCCAGACTTCAATTTCTAGTCGGACGGAATACTAGATAGAAATTAAGTTACAATTAATACACACAAAATACCACAAAGCAGGCATTTTGCTGCTAACTTTGACATCATACATGGTGCAAGTATGAAAAGTACAATGCCTACAACAATTGAGACCTTTCGCCAACTTTATTTTTATAAGGAGAATTGACTATGAAATTCTTTAAAATTACCATATTTCCTATACTTTGTTTATTTTTTATTCTATTCCTTATGCCATTTCCAACATCTGCCGCAGAAGCTCCCCCACTTCCAGTCTGTTATGTTCGTTTTTCTGGAATAGGATTGCATATCTATGCAGATCCATCTATGTCCGGTGAGCCTATCGCAGTGCTTCCTGATGGTACTTATGTTCAAATTTTGCTTGGTCCATTGGATTCTCTTGTAAAGATAAAAGTATATGATACAGAACTGGAAGGATATGCAGATATGAGATACCTTCGACAACTTGATGCCGTTGTATATGATTACGATATCTATACTTACGAAGAAATGGAAGAAGATATTTTATTGTTACAGGCAAAATATCCTGAACTGCTTCATGTCAATTTAACTGGTCAATCCACTGATGGCAGGAATTTATACGAACTTATCCTTGGAAATCCGTCTGCACCCAAAAGTATATTAGTACATGCTGGTATTCATGCTCGCGAATATACAAATCCATACCTTGTTATGGAACAGCTTGAACAGTGTCTTGAATACTATGACTGTGGTAGCTTCCATAATAGAAGCTATAGAGAACTTTTTGACAATATTGCAGTACATATTGTTCCTATGGTCAATCCAGATGGCATCGCACTTAGCCAGTTTGGCGAAAGTGCTTTGCGGTCGCCTGAACTTGTACAATTAATACAAGCCTGCTATGTATATGATGTCGCGACAAAACGAACAAAAAGCACCTATGGAACATATCTTTCACGCTGGAAAGCCAACGCCCGTGGTGTCGATCTCAACAGGAATTTTCTGCCCGGATTTGGGGTCAATGCAAAGACATCTCATCCCTCCTATATGGGATACGAAGGTCTTGCTCCGTTCACAGAACCAGAAACATTATCCCTTGGAGCTGTCACTTTATTGTGCCAACCTGCTATTATTCTCAATTATCATTCAATGGGTGAAGTTGCTTACTGGAACACTGTCGAGAATAAGTACACAGCACTAAACACAGATTTTTCCAACTATCTGCTATCACTTGTCCCATATAAGAAAATGGGCAGCGGAACCGCATCAGGCAGCTATCTTGACTGGGTATTCAACGGCGATAATCCGGTCTGCTCTATCACCCTCGAGACTGGTAATGTAGATTGTCCATTTTCTTTAGAACATTATCCTAGAATTTGGCTTCAACATGCGCTTGTGATACAGGCAACTGCTGAGTATGCTTACATCCATTAGCAATTTGTTCATAAATGTATATGAAATCATAATCAAAATCAATGACAGAACGAAATGGACCAAAGTCTAGTTTTGTACATTGATTTTTGATTTGTATTCCACTAAATATAGCCATCCTTATCTTTCTTGTCAAAAACCAGACAGATGGTTTCTCTAGTATCTCCACATCAATTTGTGGAGATTTTACAAACACTTCCTGATGAAATTTTATGTAAGTGTCCATATAGCTTTTTAATATCTCTTTAAAATAACCTTACCTCCTGTAGCTTATCTGAAGGAGAGTCTGCTGTATATTATTGAAAAACACCAAATATAAGGTTTATTCCCTTACATCTGGTGCTTTTTATTGTGTATATTGTTATTTACTTATAGTTAACGATCTTTCCAAAATCAGCTTTCAAACTTGCCCCGCCTACAAGACCACCATCAATATCTGGCTGTGCAAAAAGTTCTGCTGCATTGCCTGCATTGACAGAACCGCCATACTGAATACGTACCGCCTCTGCTGTAGCAGCATCATACATTTCAGCAATGCAGTCACGGATTCCCTTGCAAACTTCCTGTGCCTGCTCCGTGGTTGCAGTCTTACCAGTTCCAATTGCCCAGATTGGCTCATATGCAATAACCAGTTTCTTTACCTGGTCTGCCGTAATGCCAACAAGGTCAGACTTAATCTGTAATCGAATCCAATCCATTGTCACGCCCATCTCTCTCTGTTCAAGAGATTCACCGCAGCAAAGAATTGGTGTGAGACCATGCTCAAATGCTTTGACCACTTTCTTGTTCAGAAAAGCATCATCTTCCTTGAAATAATCACGACGCTCAGAATGTCCAATAATAACATACTTAACACCAGCATCTACCAACATTCCTGGTGCAATTTCTCCTGTAAAAGCACCTTTTTCTTCAATGTACATATTCTCTGCGCCAACTTCTACATTTGTGCCTTTCACTGCCTCTACAACTGGTACAATATCAATCGCTGGCACACAGTATACCACATCAACATCATCAGATTTTACCAAATCTTTTAACTCGTCAACTAACTTAACAGCCTCGCTGGGAGTCATATTCATTTTCCAGTTCCCAGCTACAATCTTTCTTCTTGCCATTTTATTTGTTCTCCCTTATCATTCTTCTAACAACTTAGTAAATTTTAGAAAGCATTCACCTAATTAAATTTGATTCACTATTTGTCATCTGCCGCAACAACACCTGGAAGCTCCTTGCCCTCTAAGAACTCAAGAGAAGCGCCGCCGCCTGTAGAAATGTGACTCATTTTGTCAGCAAAACCTAACTGATTTACTGCTGCTGCAGAATCGCCTCCACCGATGATTGTAGTAGCTTCTGTCTCAGCAAGTGCTTTTGCTACAGCGATGGTTCCCTTTGCTAATATTGGATTTTCAAATACACCCATTGGTCCATTCCATACAACTGTCTTTGCGGATTTTACAGCGTCTGCAAAGAGTTCTGCTGTCTTTGTTCCAATGTCAAGACCTTCCTTGCCTGCTGGAATCTTATCTGCATCCACAACCTCTATTGCAATTTCTGCATCAATTGGATTTGGGAATCCATCTGCAATTGTAGTATCGATTGGAAGAAGAAGCTTCTTTCCAAGCTTCTCAGCTTTCTCCATCATTTCCTTGCAATAGTCAAGTTTCTCATCATCAACTAAAGAATTTCCAATCTCATAGCCCTTTGCCTTTAAGAAAGTAAATGCCATACCACCACCGATAATTAATGTATCGCACTTCTCTAACAGATTGTTAATAACATTTAACTTATCAGCAACCTTTGCACCACCGAGAATTGCTACAAATGGTCTTACAGGATTTTCTACTGCATTTCCAAGGAAATCAATTTCCTTCTGCATTAAGTATCCAACTGCATTCTCACCGCCTTTTGCTGTGATAAACTTTGTAACACCCTCGACAGATGCATGTGCTCTGTGTGAAGATCCAAATGCATCACATACATACAAATCAGCAAGGTCCGCAAGCTCTTTGCTAAACTCCTCACCATTCTTTGTCTCCTCTTTGCCGCGGAAACGTGTGTTCTGCAACAGTATAACATCTCCTTCATTCATTGCTGCTACTGCGTCTGTAGTCTCTTGACCAGTTACATTGTAATCAGAAATAAACTTTACTTCTTTTCCAAGTTTCTCTGAAAGTCTCTTTGCAACTGGAGCCAGTGATTCGCCCTCGTTCGGTCCATTCTTTACTTTTCCTAAATGAGAACAAAGAATTACCTTTCCGCCATCTTTAATCAGCTTATTAATTGTAGGAAGTGCTGCCACAATACGTGTCTCATCTGTAATTTCACCATTTTTAAGTGGTACATTAAAGTCACATCTCACAAGTACTCTTTTTCCTTTTGCATTGATATCATCAACTGATTTTTTATTTAATCCCATTTTAATATTCCGCTATTAGAACATATACAAAAGCGTATATAATAGCTTTTCCTTTCCTATATTTTTATTTCGCCCTAAATTTTAAACAGCTTCAAATTTCTTAGTCAATATTAATTTACAATTTTAATTCCTTAAAATATCTTTATTACTCTTTCAACCAAATAAAAATTTCCTTTATCGTCACGTGCTCTGTATAGTGCTTACGTAACTTATTTCACTTACACAGGTTATTCAATCAAGTAGGAACGGTTTACTTCCCCTCCTCGCCGCGCGACGCCTTAGCGGCCTATTTCCAAAAGAAAGGTCCGGTCCATTAGACCGGACCTTGATAGGTCTTTTTATTGATACGCGATTATGATAACTCTGAGAAGTACTTAATTGTACGAACCATCTGAGATGTGTAGCTGTTCTCGTTGTCATACCAAGATACAACCTGTACCTCATACTGGTCATCAGAAACCTTATTTACCATTGTCTGTGTAGCATCAAACAGAGAACCAAATCTCATTCCAATTACATCAGAAGAAACGATCTCATCCTCGTTGTATCCGAAAGACTCATTTGCTGCTGCCTTCATTGCTGCATTGATGCCCTCTTTTGTCACATCGGCCTTGTTTACTACTGCTGTCAAAATTGTAGTTGAACCTGTTGGTGTCGGAACACGCTGTGCAGAACCAATAAGCTTGCCGTTTAACTCTGGGATAACCAGACCGATAGCCTTTGCAGCACCTGTGCTGTTTGGAACAATATTTACTGCTGCTGCTCTTGATCTTCTCAGATCACCCTTTCTCTGAGGTCCATCAAGAGTCATCTGATCACCTGTATAAGCATGGATTGTCACCATGATACCAGACTGAATTGGTGCATACTTGTTAAGTGCATCTGCCATAGGAGCCAGACAGTTTGTTGTACAGGATGCTGCTGAAATAATTGTATCAGATGCCTTCAATGTCTCATGATTTGTATTGTATACAATTGTAGGAAGATCGTTTCCAGCCGGAGCAGAGATAACAACCTTGCGAGCGCCAGCATTGATGTGTGCCTGAGCTTTATCCTTGCTTGTATAGAAACCTGAACACTCTAATACAACGTCAACCTTTAATTCTCCCCAAGGACAATTGTTTGCATCAGGAAAAGCATAAATCTTAATCTCTTTTCCGTCCACTGTGATAGAATCCTCACCTGCAGAAACCTTGTCCGCCAGCTCATATTTTCCCTGTGAAGAATCATACTTCAACAGATGTGCCAACATCTTAGGGCTTGTCAAATCATTGATCGCTACTACTTCATATCCCTCTGCATTGAACATCTGTCTAAATGCAAGACGGCCAATACGGCCAAAACCATTGATCGCTACTCTTACTGCCATGTTATTTTCCTCCTAAAATAGATAATATTATTTTATCATCTTTGTCTTGTCCCCCAATTACACACAGATACCATTTTGTCTCTAACCCGATTACCATTTTTATACATAGAAACGGTTAAAAAAGTCACGGATTTTGGCAGATTGTGTAAAATGTTTGACAAAATTTTATCAACAAATTTATTTTACCTAATTATGGCATAAAATTCAAGATATATTTTGAAAAAAATCCTAAAAAGTTCTGTAAAATTTTTGATAAGGATTTTTAATATTTTTTCATTCTATTTTTTATAGGATTCTATCGCAATCTGTGTTAAAATAAGAAATAGACTTTTTATTTCGCAAAGGAGGATTTTCTATGGCGATTAAAGCCGATTTTCATATACACACAAGTTTTTCTGGGGATAGTGATGCTCCTATGGAAGAAATGATACAGCGTGCTATCTCACTTGGACTCACACACATTTGTATTACAGAGCATTATGACCCTGATTATATCTATGCGTCAAATGAGAACACAATTTTCGAGCTCAACACAGACTCGTATCTATATGAACTTTTAAAACTACGGGAAAAATATAAAGGCCAAATCACTGTAGGCTTTGGCGTCGAACTTGGCTTACAACCTCATTTAAAACGTCCCTTGGCAGTATATACCAAATCACATGATTTTGATTTTATTATTGGCTCCTCACACTTATGCAATCGAAAAGACCCTTATTATCCTGCCTTTTTTGAAGGACGTAGCGAGGACGAGGCACATCACGAATATTTTACCTCTGTGCTAGCGTGTGTAAAAGCGCTTCCTTATTTTGATATATATGGTCATTTGGACTATGTGGTACGCTATGGTCCTACCAAAAATGAACAGTACACCTACGCAAAACATGCCGACGTTATCGACAAGATTTTATCGCACCTTATCGAAAACGAAAAAGGGATTGAAGTCAATACTACTGGTTTTCGTATTGGGCTTGGACAACCAAATCCTTGTATTGATATTCTAAAGCGATTTCATGCACTGGGCGGCGAAATCATTACGATTGGTTCTGACGCACACAAGCCCAGAGAAATCGCACAAGAATTCGAGCAAACACGCGAACTTCTGTTAACCTGCGGCTTCAAATATTATTGTGTTTTTCAGTCTCGTATACCAGAATATTTGAAACTCTAAGCAACCGTTCTGAAATTACTACACAATCGTTCCTCCACCAAAAACATAATCATTCACGTAAAACACAACTGCCTGTCCGGGTGTGACTGCCCTGACAGGCTTTTTAAAGTGACACTTAATCTGTCCGCCTGGCAGTTTCTCAATCACACAGGCTTCCCCCGCATGAGAATAGCGAATCTTGGCTGTCACCTCTACTGGTTCTGTGATATCTTCAACCGCCATAAAGTTTAGATCATCACACACCAGCACATCTGTCCATACTTCCTCTGCTTCCCCTATTACTACTTCATTCGTTTCCGGCCGAATCTTTGTCACAAAAACAGGGTGCCCCATCGCGAGATTTAATCCCTTACGCTGCCCTATAGTGTAATGTATAATTCCTTTGTGTTGTCCAAGGATTTTCCCCGACGTTGTCACAAAATTTCCTGGCGCTGGCACATGGTCTCCTGCTTCTCTTTGAACGACTGACGCATAGTCGTTATCGGGCACAAAACAGATATCTTGACTGTCCGGTTTTGCTGCTACAGGAAGATCAAGCTGTTTGGCAAGCACCCTAATCTTTTCTTTTTTATAATCGCCCACTGGCATCAGTGTATGCGCAAGCTGATGTTGCGTGAGATTATAGAGTGCATATGTCTGATCTTTTTGGGTAGTGACTGAACTGCGAATCACATATCTGCCATTCTCTAGCTGTGCAATACGCGCATAATGTCCTGTTGCAATATAATCTGCTCCTAATTCTATGCTTCTTTGCAACAACGCCTCCCACTTTACATGTCTGTTGCAGAGAATACATGGATTTGGTGTTCTACCATGCAAATACTCCTCCACAAAAGGGTTTATTACACAGTCTCGAAACGTCTTTTTAAAATTTAGTACATAAAATGGTATTTCAAGTTTCGCAGCGACTCGTCTTGCATCATCCACTGCGCTCAGACCACAGCAACTTCCATTTTCCTCGGCTGCCTGCTCGTCATCTTGCCAGATTTGCATTGTCACACCAATAACATTATACCCTTGTTCCTTTAACAAATATGCTGCCACAGACGAATCCACCCCGCCTGACATACCAACGACTACTTTCTTTCCCATAATTCTCCCGCCTTTCTTCAATGGATAATAGCACTCCCTCTCAATCCTGTCAAGGCAGAGACATATTTACAAAATTTTTCCATACATTATAGAAAGTGAATGTGTTGGAGTCACCCTATGTCAAACATATCCGCAAAAAAACTCCGAGATTATCTCAATCCTAACTATCTAAAAAATCCGATTGTCACTGGCACCCTTTTTCTCACTGTGGCAGGAATTATCACAAAATTGATTGGATTCTTCTATCGCATTTTTCTCTCAAGAACCTTTAATGAAGAAAATCTTGGCGTTTTTGGTCTGATTGGTCCTGTTATGATGCTAGTACACGCTGTATGTGCTTCTGGCATCCAGAATGCTATCACACGGTTTGTTGCTGCCTCAAAAAGAGACAGAGCTGCGGAGACTTACAGTTTTCTTTTTACTGGAATTGCAATATCTGCTATTCTCTCTGGGGTTATGGGATATCTTATTTTTGACCATGCGCCTTACATTGCAATCCAACTCATTGGTGAGCGGCGGTGCATTCCTCTCCTGCGCATCTGCGCGTTGTCCTTTCCTCTCGCAACGCTTCATTCCTGTATCAATGGTTTTTTCTATGGACAGAAAAAGGCTGCTATTCCAGCATGGTCCATGATTATAGAACAAACCTGTCGTGTAGTCACTGTCTATATTTTATGTCGTCTTTCCATTGAGTCTGGCCTAAATATATCATTATCTTTTATTTGTATAGGACTGTTAGTAGGCGAGTTTTCCTCTGCATTGTTCTCCTGTTTCATGTTGGCAATCCGACAGGATAAAACAGACTTTTGCATTCGCAGAGCACTCTCCTTTGAAAAAGGAGGCGCGATAATGTCTCTCGCTTTACCAATCAGTCTAAATAGAATCTGTATCAGCTTTATCTCCTCCGTGGAAACTATACAACTTCCCAAAATGCTTGTCGCCAGCGGTTTAAGTTCCTCCTCAGCGCTGTCATTATATGGCGTTTTCTCAGGAATGGCAATCCCACTGATTATGTTTCCAAGTGCTTTCACCGGCTCCGTTGCATCCCTTTTACTCCCTTCTGTATCAGAAGCCCAAGCACAAGGCAACGACCAGCGAATACGCAAGACCATCTATCTGACGATTGGCTTTTGTTTTTTTCTTGGCGTTTGTTGTTTTGTGTTTTTCTTTACATTTGCAGATTTGCTTGGAGAAATGCTTTTTGGCAGCGATATTGCCGCAAGCCAAATTCGCGCTCTTTCCTTTGTATGCCCTTTTCTATATATGTCAGGTACACTTTGTAGTATTCTTCACGGACTTGGCAAGACTGGTATCACCTTTCTTTTTAATGTATCAAGTATTTTATTGCGCCTTGCTTTTGTGCTTTTTGTAGTTCCCACTGTTGGATTTTCCGGTTATATTTATGGCACACTCTGCAGTCAGATTTTTTTTGATTTCCTAATTATTCTTGCTTTACGACGCTATATGTTATATGATAAAAAATAGTGTTTTATTGTTTTTCAGATCTGCAGAAAAACAACGAATATTATTTTCGTAAAATACTTTTCTACAGATCCTCACGAAAGGGGTTTAACAAATGAGTTTTGAATTTATAAAAAAATTACCAACACCTGACCAAATTCGGGAAGAATATCCTGTTCCTGATACGATGCAGGTGTTAAAGAAAAAAAGAGACCAAGAAATTAGTGACGTTTTTACCGGAAAATCAGACAAATTTTTGGTAATTATAGGTCCTTGTTCCGCTGACAACGAGGACGCCGTCTGTGAATATGTGTCAAGACTTGCAAAAGTCAATGAAAAAGTTAATGACAAACTAATCCTTATTCCACGCATATACACCAATAAGCCACGGACAACTGGCGACGGTTACAAAGGTATCGTACATCAACCGGACCCCGAAAAGGGAACAGACTTTCTCAAAGGTATTATTGCTATGAGAAAAATGCAACTACGTGTTATGAGCGAATCGGAACTCACCGCTGCAGACGAAATGCTCTACCCTGAAAATTGGGGTTATGTATCTGATATTCTCTCTTATGTGGCAATTGGCGCCCGCTCTGTTGAGGACCAACAACATCGACTTGTTGTCAGTGGCTTCGATGTGCCCGCAGGAATGAAAAATCCAACAAGCGGCGACTTGAGTGTGATGCTCAACTCTGTGTATGCCGCACAGCATCCGCATCCTTTTATCTATCGTGGTTGGGAAGTCAACACTACTGGAAACCCACTCGCACACACTATTTTGCGCGGTGCAGTCAACAAACATGGTAACAGTATTCCAAACTACCACTATGAAGACTTAATGTTTCTATTAGAAAAATACAACGAGCGTGATCTTGTAAATCGAGCATGTATTATCGATGCGAACCATAGCAATTCCAACAAACAGTTTAAAGAGCAAATTCGCATTGTCCATGAAGTTATGCACTCCCGCCGAACAAACAATGAGTTGGCGAATCTTGTAAAAGGTGTTATGGTTGAAAGTTACATTAAGGAAGGGTGTCAAAAGATTGGCGAACATATTTATGGAAAATCTATCACAGACCCTTGCCTTGGCTGGAAGGATACAGAAGATTTAATTTATAGAATTGCAGATTTTATTTAAGAGAATGGAATAACATAATTTCACTTGGGTGCCCGTGTACATAAAAACCCACTCTTTACAAAAATTGAAAAAAGTGGGTTTTTATAACAGTTCAACTCAAAGCTTTGCACTTACTGCAAATTATGGCTTACAAGCCACATGAAATAACGTTGAAGTTAAGATGCATCAAGCCACAATCCATGGCTTTGATGTCTGTAACAAGAAACCCCAAAACTGAACTGTCATAATTTTTGAATGCAGTCTTATCCTCTTGGATGCGCTTTTGCATACACTTCCCGAATACGATTGTGTGTCAAATTCGTATACACTTGTGTTGTCGAAATATCAGAGTGCCCAAGCATCTCCTGAACACTTCTTAAATCCGCACCATTCTCTACCAAGTGCGCAGCAAAAGAATGGCGGAGTGTATGCGGTGTAATGTCAGCCACAATACCAGCTTTCTTTGCATAGTATTTAATTAGCTTCCAAAATCCCTGTCTGCTCATTGGCTGACCCGAACAGTTCACAAATAGAATGTCCGAATGCAAATCAAAAAGCATTACATCACGCGCTTTCTCCAGATAATTTGTCATTGCCTTTTTCGCAGCAGCTCCGAACGGAATCACTCTCTCTCTGCTGCCGTCCCTACAGATAATATAACCCATCTGCATATTTACATCGGAAACCTTTAGGGTAATCAGCTCCGTAACACGGATTCCTGTCGCATATAAAAGCTCCAACATTGCTTTATCGCGAATTTCTTTGGGCGTATCTCCCTTTGGCTGTTCCAGAAGCCAGATTACTTCCTCTGGAGTCAAAATCTCAGGCATCTTTTTCTCAATCTTTGGTGCTTTCAACCCATCAGACACATCTTTTTCTAGAATGCCCTCCTTGCACAAATAATGAAAGAAAGCTTTTATAGAAGCGACATTTCTAGATATTGTTGCAGCCGCAAAATGATTGTCACCTAAATACACAATATAGGATTTCAGGTCCTCTGATGTAATGCCATTCACATCATTGATACCCTTTTCTTCTAAATACTGGCGCAGCTTGCCTAAATCCCTCTTGTACGATAATTCAGTATTGTTAGAAGTTTTCTTTATATTATGTAAATAAGAAATAAAATTATTAATTTCTTTTTCCA
>ERZ778515.1505-NODE-1505-length-16393-cov-6.295569_pt1 | contig 16393 bp, 20 predicted proteins | sample MGYA00510343_ERZ778515 | MGnify/ENA primary metagenome ERZ778515 (study PRJEB29527, sample SAMN07138965) | mouse gut metagenome | material: feces | host: mouse | place: China:Nanjing | collected 2016-01-25 ...
GCCAATATATACCTAGCACCTTGACAACAGCATAGCCTCGACGGAACCCTATGGCCTTGGGAAGGGCCACGCGCGGGACGTCGTGAAGAGGACAACGCATGGGAATGCTAGAAAGGTAAATACAATGTTTGACGTTCTTTGCATCGATAGCGACACCCTCTACGAATACGAGGATTCTACTTACAACGATATGTGCATGGCTGGTGTGCTCACTTTCGACGGGCCTGAGCATACCCCTACCCTACCTACCGAGGATGATGTCAAGTGGTGGTACCACTATGAGCGGGCCGTCGAGCGAATCGTCGATGCCGCTATCGCTCAGGGCGTTACTGTAACAGATGTTGCGGACGAGCTTGGCATTGTCTGGGATGACCTCGAGGAATCAGTAAACAAGCTCGCCACGTACTTTGGCGTGCCGGGCATTGATTAGTAATTATTGAAGCTGAAGCCGACTGAAACAACGGCCCCTCGATTGAGGGGCCGTTTATTTTTACCACATCCAAGAGGTGTTACCCTGCACACCGCCTAGGTTACCGCTCTTATTATAAATATTGAAAGTTCCGGCCCTCGTGAACTGCATGATACCCGTTGACGTGCCGCTGTTGGTGTACCCTACAGTGGAAAGGTCTGCATAAGGTCTACACCCCTTAGGGATTGCGTTTGCGATACCACCGCTGGGGAACGCCGGAGAGTTACCGGCCCAACATCTTGTGTGAACTGTACTGCCGGATGCAATGAACTCTAGATTGATGTTGTTGTCCGCATAGCCCCATTTTGCCGTGCGCCCACTGTAAGAACCCGTAAGCGCTGAAAGCATGTATTTAGCGATAATCATTGCACCGGTTTGGTTGGGGTGTACGCCGTCCGTCTGGATAGCCCCGGTGATGCCTTTTAGCCATGTCCACGCCCAATCGACCGCGATTACAGGGGTAGGAATGACGGCTTGAATACCACCCTGCATATACTGTGCCGCTTTTACGTAGTCGTAAGAGCTTTGCGCGGGGCCAGCATCCCATAGCATGGGCACAAGTAGAATAATTGCATTCTTGAAGTTCGAAGCGGCCGCAACTACCGTCTGCATGGACGCCTGAAGAAGTGTGTTTTCTGACTGTGAACCAATGTCGTTACGGCCCCCTGCGATGATGACGCAATCTACCGCGGCCCTTGCCGACTGGTTCATTGTGTTGGCTTTATTAACAATTTGATCCTGAAAAGTCGTTGCAGTTGTGAAACCACCGCCGCTCACGGCTGCATTGATGACGGTTGCATTGCCGCCAAGAATGTTTGCAAGACGGCCCGGCCACGTGTTGGCCGTAATCTCCGCCTGCGCATAGGAGTCACCGATACAAAGGTAGGTGGCGTGGGTGAGTCGGTCCTTGTCGATACCGCCGCGGCTCGTGTTGATAAGCTCCACAACGTCCGTACCAAGCTTGCTTACGCCAACAGCCGCGTTTGCAATCTTATCCCCGGTGACGGCTCCGGTAGCGATTTTGGCGGACGTGATGGCATTGGGCGAGATGTCGTTTGCATTGATTGGAAACTTTGCCTTGAGAGTGTTTACACCGCCCTGCGCCGTATCCGCCGCACTCTGCGCCGCATCCGCCGCATTCTGCGCCGCATCCGCCGCGTCCTTTGCCTCCTGACTCATGTCGACGGCGGACTCTGCGGTGGTCTGGGCCGTGGACGCCGCGGTGGCGTTGGCGGTGATTCGGGCGTCGAAACCGTCGACCTTGGTGGAGAGGTTGTTGACTGCCGTCTCTGCGGTGACGATGTCGTTGCTCATCCCGTGGAGCGCGTTGTCTACCTTGTGCATGGCGTCGTTGTACTGGTCGTTGAGGTTGGGTTTGTCGTCCACGTCGTACAGGTCGAGGTTGTAGTTAGTGGTGAAACTGTTCATTAGTTACCTCCATGATAAAGATACTCGTTCGGCACGTTTCCGATGCCGTCGCGCCCGAAAGCCGTGCGGCTCATCGCCGCCCATCCTTGGCAATTGAGGCCGCTATCTGCCAGTTCCTGAACCGTCATATCAGGCTTTGCACTGTTGAACTCATCGATGGTCATTCCGAACGCGGTCACCCAATGGTAAAGGTTTCGATGTGCCTGCATGGTGGGAACCGGCGCTCCCACAGTCACATCGTAGTCCGCACTGGTGCCGACAACCTGATTGATGAGGTTCTTAAGCTCTTCCTCAAGCTCCTTCAGCTTCTTGTCCACAAGGGCTTGGCTTTCCTTGATGGACTCCGCTACGTCGCTTTCGATTTTGTTTACGGTTTCGCTCAAAAGGTTGGAATACTGAGCCAACTTCTCAATCTCGCAACATATCTTTTTGATTCGCTCCTCTTGGCTGTAAACGTCCCAATACAGCTTGGGGATGAGCGGAGGGCTTGCTACAAAGGACGCATAGGGCGGTACCACCCCGCTCCACACCTGATTGACCCCGCAACAACTTGCGCTCTGCATTATCGTACCTCCTATCAATAGCCGTTTATATTAAGAGTATATATGTTTGAGAAAATCAGAGGGGCCATATCGTCCAACAGCATCACGTCCACCGACTTGTATCGCTCGATGTACTTGCTCACCTTGTCCGTAAGGTCGCCTATCTGGATGTTCTCACGCTCCCGGTCCGTGGCGTTGCTCGCGTAATCCTGGTTCTTCGGCGCTATCTGGGTCGCCGGGAAGTCTGAGAAGACGTTGCGCTCCTTCTCGTAATTGTCAAAATCCTGAAGTGGGTTCGGGGCATCCTCCATGGCCTTGTACAGAGACCCGTACTTTTGCATCCCCTCCCGGAAAAGCTCGACAACCATCATGCACCACGGCTTCAGGGCGATGCAATCCAGCTCCCTAAACCAAAAACGTTGAACGAACATGTCGCAAACCCGGTCGAACTGCTCCGGTGTGTAGGCGTACTCGGACCAGTCCAAGGACGGGGCCGCCTCGCTCTCCGGCCCCCAATTGATAAGGTCGTTGGCGTAAAGCTCGCCCACGCTAACCGTAATGGGGCTGTGGAAGTCGTGTAGTGCGCACGTGTAATCAAACGCCGGTATCATCGTTCGTACCTCCGTAAACCATTTGGTCGTTGAACTCTCCTCGCCAGTCCCTACGCCATTGTACCTTTATTTCCGTTCCGAACAGCTTGTTCACGTGGTCTGCCGCCTCCCGCCGGGCCACTAGGGGCGCAAGGCGGTTGAGTACGCTAGGCTCGCTGTGGTCGGCGACCTCTTGGGTTATCTGGCGCTCCGCTTTATAGGGTAGGTCGTTCACACCTAAAAACCCGTAGACCTTGCGCCATGTGTTTTCAATATCTTCATCTATCTTGTCGGCGATGTAATCCACGTGGGTATCGACAACATCGATGGATAGGATTTTGTCTATGTCCGAATCGGCGATGATGGCCGGTTCGTTGCCGCTCACCTGCTTGAATATGTTGGCCATTTGATTTTGCTTGGAAGCCGGCCCCTTGAAGATATAGGGGGTCTTCTGATGCATCCTGTTTATACGCTTTACCGCCATAAGGTCCGACAACTCATAGGCGTACATCTGTATACCCGGTATAAGCGGCTCACGGCCCCACGTGTTGTATACAAGGGCGCCACATCTCCAATTGCAACTGTAATGGGTGCCGTTTACCCCCATAGCGCCCCACTTTGAGGGGGTCTCGTACATGTTGGGCCTACCGTCGAGGATGGCTTGCAGAGTATAGATGTTCTTACGGTTCTTTGGCTTGGCTATGGACGCGACACCGTTGTAAAGCAACTGCATCTCAAGATACCGTTCGTTGCACGTCGGAGGAAGGTTCAGCCATTCGAAACGTGATAGGGCCATGGACATTATTTGATTGAAGAATATTCGGTAGTACATCTGGTTTGCACCGGCGGACTCCCAAAACACGAAGTTTCGGTTTCCGCATTCGGGGCCAACGTCGGGAAGGCCCGCGTTCTTTTTCGCCATGGGCTATACCTCCTCCCCCTCCTTGTAGTCATAGTGCCCCGCACGCGCCTTGGATTCCATATTTTGGGCTTCTTTTAGAATCTGATTAAGCTCGTCCCTCGACTGCTGCTCCAATGCCTCGTGGATGTTGACCCGCGATTTTGCAAGGTCCTCGGCAAGGATGGACCTTGCGTAGGACCTCCGGAGTGCTACCCGGCGGTCAACTATCTCCGATATAAAAGTATAAAGCTCGTCGGGCGTGAAGTCCATTATATACTCGCACGCCATAAGCTCGTCAAAGCTGCGCATTTATTGCCACCTTTCCGATTTTATCAGGGTCATCCCAAACGGTCGTACCGTTAAGCAATACGTTTTCGATTGTATCACGGGCGCTCTCGATAAGTTTCTCACCGTTAACCCACACCTCGGATGCTTTCCAATATGTGAAATCATTCATCTGCACAAGGCCGTTAGGGTCCTTGAGGGTCACCGTACCGGGCCACGCGTACCCGTACCGCGCGAACAGCGCACCCGCCTGTGACAAAGGCCCCTCGCCTTGGGTGCGCACGCGTATGCTCACACACTCGCGCCCCTCGCTGTAGGCCGTGGGGTCACCGCTGTAAGCGCCCACCGTGAGGCTTGGCTCCACCTTGTCGGCGGTGGCGCCGTAGCCGGATGCCTCCCAATCGGCGATGGCGCCGCGTTGAGCGTTGCCGATGGCGTTGCGCCTAGACGCGCCGGCGTTACTATCGTCCGTGGTCTTGGTGCGGCCCGCGTTGGCCTTTGCCGTGGTGTTGTCCCGGCTCGCGTTGGCCGTGTTGGTGCCGTAGTCACGAGCCGCGTTGGCGTCGGCGGTATCGGCATTCCGGTTGGTGGTTGTGATTTGACAACTGTTGTTGTTCGCCGTGTTGGCGTTGTTCAATGTAGTTTGGTTTTCAAGGGTCTTTTCTTTCATCGGATTGCTGGACTGGTCGAACATCTCCTGTGCGTAGGTCTTGTTATGTTCGTTTTTGTTGCGGTTGGCCTGGGTAACGACGTCTGCGTTGTCGCTGTTGGCGTTCATTGCGATGTTGTTGGCCACGTTCCCCGTGAAACAATCGACGGCCGCTTTTAGTATGCCGCCCGCGGCGCCAGCCACAGCACCGAAGGCCGCGCCCACGCCCGCCACGGGGGCACCTGCCGCCGCACCTGCTATGGCGCCGCCCGCGACGTTGGTCACGATGCTGCTCCCCGCGTTCATCGCCGTCGTGGCGGCAAGCTTGTCGTTCTCTACGGAGAGCTGCCGGAACGTGCATACGTTGTCCTCGGTCAACATGCTGTTTCCGAAATGGTTTTGAACGATTCGGGCTCTTACGCTGTTGGACGCCCCGTTGTGGAACTCTGCGTCGTTGAAGGTGTTTTGAAGGTTGTTGTTGACGTTGTTCGCGTTGGCGACCGTTTGGGCGTTGGAACGGCTAGCCGCCGCGCTCGCGTTGGTGTCGGCCTGTGCCGTCGCGGCGCTTGCGTTGGAGTTGGTGAGGGCGGTGTCCGCGCTCGCCACGGCGTTGCTGTAGCTCGTCGCGTTGCTCGCTATGGACTGGTTGTAAGAGTTGTTGGCGCTGTGGGCCGTGTTGGAGTAGTTTGCTTTGGTCGTGACCTCTTTTGCCCTTGAGTCGATGGACTTTGAGACCTCGGCGTCGATGTAGCCGCTGTACTGCACCTCATAGGTAGGGATGCTGTATTGGTACATGGTTTTGGCGAAATCGTCGCCCCACACCGTCATGGATTTGGCCCCCGTGGTACTCCCAAGCTCCCGCACCGTGACGCTCGTTTTGGTGGAGCCGTTGACCCCGGTTATAAAAGCGTTGATGTTCACCCACGGGAACGAAAGGCAAATCTCCTTGATTACCTGAATGTTTGAACAGTTCTCGATATGAAACTCCACCGTCTTGCCGGTGGGGTCGGTGTACTCAAGGACGCTGTACGGGTAGGTGTAGAGTTTTGCGAGGTTGTCATAATCGGCTGGGATGCCGAACATGGATTTGTCAAGCGCGATGTCCCGCGCCATGGCGTCGGCACGGGTTACGTCGAGCACCTGCACGCCTAAAAAACTAGCGGACGAAAGCGTCCTTAGCATGGATGCACCGACGATGAAGAACCCCTTGATAAGCCGGAACATATGCGGGTACTGGTTCATAAAGTTTTTGAAGAAGTAAGGTGCGCCGTACACGCTCGAAGCCTTGACTGCAAGGACGTTGAGGTTGCTGCCCACCACGTTGTCCACCGTGGCGCATGGGTCGACGGCTATCTCCCCCACGCCGGAAAAGTCGCGCTCATAGAAATTGAAATTGCCGTCCATCCGCGCCTGATAGCCGTCCACGTCCCCGGCGATGTCGGCAAACGTCGGGCGTGTCGCCCCGCCGGTGACGGTGCCGGGTTTGGCGCCTACGAGGGCTGAGAGACTGTAGGGCGCCGCGAAGCAGACGTAAGGCTCCCCGTCGTCCATGGGTACCACCGTCTGGCTCTGCACCACCGTCGCCCCGGTGCCGTAGTCGATGTCCGGCGCCGTGAGGTACTTTGAGTTTTGCATAGGATTGGAAAGGAACTCCCCCACGTCCGAATGCGCCACCGGGTAATGGCCCCTCTCAAGCATCAGCATGGGGATGGAGGCATAGTTGATGAACGTGGTCCACTCGTCATCGACAACGTTGCATTTGGTGGTATTGGGGGCGCTGTACTCGTAATCGTTTAGAAAATAGAAGTGCCTACGGATACCGCTCGCCGTCTCGTAGTCCACGAAGTCGCTTGCAGACGTGGCCGGCCCGAAGTCGATTACCAGATAGTTGTATTTCACAATCTCATCGAACGGCACCGGTAGCTTGACCATCTCGCCAGGTCGACGTGTGATGGACGCGTCGAACGTGATAGCGTAGCCGCGCTGGGAAGCGAACCATTGGTCGCGCTCCTTGTTGCTTTTGAACTTGACGACGTTGCGGTAATCGCCGTCCCATGGCACGTTGTACAGGGTCATACGCGTCTCGGGGGTCCATCGGTTATAGTCGAAATCGTTTTGATATTGCATGTAAGGGGCAACCGTAGTGAGGTTCGGGAATTCGTTGCCCCCTTTCAGGTGGGGATAATCCATTTAATCATCTCCAATCAAACAGGGGCCGGTTTCCCGGCCCCTTAAAAGCTCGCTAAGCCACGGTAATCTCAAGGGACGATGTGAGGTTGTCGGGCGTGGGACCGTCGGGGTTGATGTAGTAGCTCTTTACGGAGACGGTCACCTTGTCACCGGCCTTGATGCCGCTCTTTTGGAGGTGGAGAACGCCGTACTCGTCAACAAAGGTGCGGGAATTGATGGCCACCGCGGCACCGTCGGCGTCGGTGGCGGTGATGGCGAAAGCCGCGGTATCGGGCTTGACCTCCAGCGCCTCGGGCACCTCGCCCGCCGGGTCGCTCGTGAGCGTGCCGTTGAGGGTGAGGGTGAGCTGTGCCGTGCCGCCCGGCTGGAGCGTGTCGGTGGTTGCGATGTCGAGGGACGTCGCGGCCATGGTCACGGTCGGGAAAACCGTGCCCTGCTCGGAGGTGAAAAGCACCGCCGGTACAAAGGGCGAGACGCTGTAGCAACCCCAATGGTGGAGGTAGTAGGTGGTGTTGAGGGTTTCAGGATTCCAAAAGTTAGTGGTCTCATACACCGTGTCATAGCACTGAAGAAAATCGGTGGTGGTGAGAATGGCGATAGCGTTGGGAATCGGGATGTAAGGCACCTGCACGACCCGGTAGGGTACCTCTGCCCTTTCAACATTGAAAAGATTGGCGAGGGTGTACACGTTGAGGTCGGCATAGGTCTCATAGGTGGTGATGAGGATGAGTTCATCGTCTGCGGTCACAAAAGTTGGAATCTCCGGAAAACCGTACTCGGTCAGGTCGGCGTTGTATGCGGCGCTCGGGTTGGTGAGACGCCCGGCCATGGCCACCGCCTTGCTCAAGAAATTCTCACCAGTGGCCCGGGGGGTGTCCCCGGCGGGGACCTGAATCTTATAAAAGCCGAAATTGACCTCATACAGGGCCGTGAGGTTGAGCATGATGCCCTGCTCGTCGTACTCGTCCGCGTTGTAGGGGGCAAGCATGATGGAGGCGACAAGCTTGTTCAAACCGTTCTCGTCGTTGAACGCGCTCCGAAGCTCGTCATAGTTGATGGTGATGGGATACATGTCGCGACGGTTCTGGGAATGATACACGACTCCCAGCTGCGGACGATGCACCTTGAGAAGGGTCTCTGCATCGTCGCGGTAGGAGTGGGCGCGGACCCATGCGGGCGCAATCTCCTCAACGATGTTGCCGTAAGTAAGTTTAGACTTTTTGAACCGTGCAAGGGGGTTGTTAAAACGCTTGTAGTGTACGAACTCGTACCCGATACGGTTGATGAGGATGTCGATGAACTGGTTGCGATAGTTCATGTGGGACGGGTCCATCAGAAAACTTACCGTATCGGAGATGTTCTGCTGCGTGGGCATGGGAACGTTCTGTTGGAAGTCTGAAGAGCCGTTCAGCCACACCTTGCCCAAAATGGTCGTATTGTTCATTTATTCACTCCTTAAATCTGAAGGTCCGCGCCGTCGATGCCCGGGGTCATATCCACGATGTCCACGTCCCCGTCCCCGTCGAGGTCGGTTGCCACGGCGGCGCCGTCGGTGACCACCTCGCCGTCCAGCACGTCGGCGCTTGCCGCGCCGGAGTACATGTCGATGAGGCGGTCCACCTTGCCGCTAAGCCTCTCGATAAGGTCCCGGAGGGCCTCGAACTCGGCGTACCGGTGCTCCTCCTCGGCGTCGATACCGGTATCCTCCATCTGCTCGCGCTCATCGGGGGTCAAATCGTCTCCCATAGCCTTTACCACCTTTCAAAATAAAAATGGGGTAACACTTCACAAGAAGTGTACCCCATTAAGAATTTTAGTGCAACAGCTTCTAATCTCCGGGTTCACGGGCCGGATTTTGCCAAGGCCGCGCGGTCCTATCCCTAGGTCTCCATCCGCGCGGGTTCGCTAGCCGTCGATATAGGCCCTCGCACTGCCTACACGATACCATATATCTTCATCATTTCGAGGAATAGTTTCCGCACGCCCTCGCTCTGGTACCGCACCAGCCCTAGATAATATGCCTCTTTGAGGTACAGGAACCTGTTCTCGTTCTTCTTCGCCATAACGAGGTCTACAGACTCATCGTCCTTTGATAGCGAATAGATTAGTTTCTTTTGGTCCTTGGTGACCTTGTCCGTGACGTACACATAGCCGTCGTATGTGGTCCAGATGCCATGATTAACGCCCTTATATCTATAGGCGAACATGAATTTGGCATTGCTCGGTTTACGGCTGATGAGCCTATCGTCGCTTGTCGCAAACTCGTTGAAAAGCGAGCTTTTCCCTTGCGACGTCTTTGACGCGAGGTACCCGCTCAACGTCTCCGATTGCTTTCGTTTTGCATCGGCCTTGCTCGCCTTGGGATAATGCATAAGAAACTTCTTGCCGTCGTACCATCGGTACCCCTCCTCGGGGATATTGTCGATGCAGTAGGCGATGAAATAGGGGTTTACCATATCCACCGCGTTGCCCAAAAGGTAGAGACGCGGTTGCTTGTCCTCGTTGTTGACGTTCTCGCGCGTGATGGAGTCCACAAGGTTGGCCAAAATGTCAAACTCGTTGGGTAGATACCTTGCATAGGGCGAGATTTGCTTGTCGATGAGGGCCTCATCGAAAATCACACGGTAGACGCTAACAAACGTCTCTTTCTTAGCCGTGAGTGCTTCGGACAAAGCGACGAAATAACCCAATACCTCCCATTTCGGCTTCTTGTCTTCCTCGGGCTTACGGGCTATGTACGCCTTGGAGTTGTCGCACTTGAATATGTAATCTTTGAATTCCTCGTTCTTGACAAGTTTTGAGAAGTAATCCTTTGATACCTTTATCTTCTCTGCCTTGGTGCGCGATATATCGCAGAACCTTGAGCCGTCTTTTATGAAGTCCTTTACGAACTGCTTGCGAAGTCCGTAGGTCTTGCCGACCCCTCGCACACCGATGACCATGGTAATGAGCGCGTCACGGGCCAATGTGTCATTCCAGTTGTAATAGCCCATGTCAATCAATCCTTTCGATGTATGGTTTCCCCTCTTCATCGGTTTCCAAAAACCTAAGGTTATAATCAACAGCCCTGTTGTATCTCTCTTGCAAGTATACAAGGCTTTCGTAATTCACGGCCTTTGCCGTGTCCCCCATGAGCCGGTCAACGCTGTAGATGGCTATGGCCTGTGTGGCCTGCACCCGTGAGGTCACGCCCCTGTAGTCTGTTACGTCCATATCGACCATCTCCCACGGGTCGGGGCGCCTATGCTGTAAGGCGTGGCATATAGAATTTGATATATGCACGTTGAAACCTATGGACTGTTTCATAGCATCCCCTACAGGAAGACCACCCATCGCAAGGTCGTTGAAGGCATCCTCGAACGTGTACGTACCCTCGGGGCGGGACAATCCGGCACATGTGATATGGCACCTCCCATCCCACGATATACGCGCCTTGTTCCAAAGCTCCATATGGCAATCGTAAAAAACCTTGCCCTTCCCCTCCACCTCGAAATGTCCGACCCCTTGCAAATCCGATGCCCATTGGGGCGCCAGCTTTCGTGCGCGCTCGGTGCAGACGGCTATGGCCTTGGTGGACGCGTCGTGCAAGGGCTTCAGCGCGTCCAAAATCTCACCCGTACCAACGTCTTTATCGCAACGCAATTTCATTGAGTCGGTGTCGCCGCCGGTCACATCGATACGACCACCGAAGCGCTCGTATATGAGCATCATTGCAATAACAAGGTGCATACGGGACCCGGCCACGATACGCATACCGTAGGTGTATAGCACCTTGCATTTGGTAGGCCGCTTTTCCTCATAGTTGGATTCGGTCGTATAGGTCCCTTTATCTATCGACAAATTACCGTCGTTTATCTCAAAATCAGGTTTCAAAACGTCTTGTGCCATAGACCCATAGATGGCATTGAACATCCCTTTAACGGTCGATTGATAGTAACTGTTCAGGAATTCGACCGATACGTTCCCGGCCCGTATCTCCGATGCCATGGGCGCAAGCATCTCCGGCACACTCAACGTCTGATTGGGCTTGCCCGGTTCATAGACCGCCAAAAGCCGCTTCATATCGTCCTTGGCCTTGTAAAGACGCATGGACTGCAAGGTCACGTAGTCGGGTGGCATATAAAAACGTGTGGTCCCCTCGCCCTGCACCACGTCGCATGTATCCCACTCATACACCTGTGCAACGCACCACGCCTCTATCTCGTTCATATATAGTATGCATTCGTCTGCACTTATGAGCTTGGAAAACGCGAACACCCCGCCCCTGCACTTGTCCACGTACCCGCGCCCCTTGATTGCGTTGTCGCTCGCCGCGTTGCGCAGATTATCAAGGCTGAAATCATCCGTGGATGTGTTGATAAACTTCCCCTTTGGTATCAAGGCGATACCCCAATGGTCGAAACATGAACCTTTTTTTATTCTAATGTTTTTAAACTTGAATTGACAATGAAATGCGTAGGGGAAGGGCTTGTCATAAAACCTCATCACCGTTTCTTTGGGCACTTCTTTCACATAGTCAAACATTTCTTGCAGAGTCTTTGCATCCATCGTCCGGAACCTTACCGGTATCTGCCGCCCGTTGATAAAAGTGTGGTGCATGGATGTGACGTCTATCGAGCACACGTGATGGACGGGTACCATGGCCGTGGCCGCCGCGGTAAAAGTGTAACCACCACGGAAACACGCCTTGCGCAACGCATATGAATTGTAATCTTCAGGGAATTCCTCGACGCAAAGATGGTTGAACATGTTGAACAGATTGGTCTTCTTGCCGGTGTCCAACTCCACCCGTACGAGGCCTATCTCACGGGATGCCATCTGGCGCACAAGCGAGGTCTTGGTGAGCACCCGCGTACCCAAATCGCCCACGCCAATCCACGGGTTGGCCTTGAGCAGATAGGCCAGATAGGCCGGTATCACCTGCACGTCGCGCCGTGCGTAACCCTTTTCGGCGTCGCTTAGGGGCGTATCTTGGGTGCGCACTAGGGTGTAGTCCCAATCGCCCTTGAGCTTGGGCAACCCGCACACGTCGCCCATGGCCTTTAGCCCGCGCATATCAAGATGAAAACAATCCCAGAAACGCAGAAGATGAACGTCTTCAAGGTAAAGGTCAAGCGTATAGACGTTCGTAGACGATTGGGCGACCGTCTTCATGTCGTATTCCATATTCAGTTTAAAGATTATGGATTGTAGGTCGAACATCAGGTTATAGGCCACGACGATGGGCACCTCTCCACGCTCTTGCCCAAGCGAGATAAGTTCCTTGATGTGGTCTATGGCCTCTTCCTCATACCTCACTATGCTGTAAATCTCATCGTTTAGTTTGTAATTAGAAATATCGCAATCGTACAAATCTCCGAACATGTAAGCAACGGGATAGGCGCACCATTCTCCATCAATCTTTATGTTGGTGGTCTCGGTGTCGAATGAAGAATAAATCTTAAATTCCCTCCTATCCACGTCTGTTGTCACCTCACCTAAAGAATATCAACGCTTTTCTAATAAGCTCTGAAATTACCTCGTTGGGTATTTCGGTGCCGGGCACCTTGTCGTAAAGCCCGGCGTTTTTGGTCCTCTCCACGTACATGTCGTATATCTCACGATAGGCCACCTCGCGCCCCTCTTGCTCGGAAAAATAGTCCTTGAGGCGCTGGAGTCTGGCGTCCTCTCCCTTGGCGCCGCGCCATATGTCCACCGTAGACGCCCACAATCCTTGCTCAAGGGCCTTGGATTTGTCGTACGTCTCTTCCTGTAGCCCGAATTTGAGTTGAAGTTTGAATTCCCTGTCGGACTGCAACGGCTCTCTCTGCGTCACATTAGACAGGAATTTTATAGCCGTGGAACCGGCCCCTCCACCCCCGAACGCGCTCTGGAACTGCCGCAATACCGTCTGAAAACCCTTGATTTGCTGCTCCCGAATATCCTCCTTGCTCATGGACCCATACAGCGCCTTGATGGTGCTTTGGGTGGTCTCTACCGTCAAGCTGTTGCGTAGCTCGGCAATGTTCTGCAAGCGCGCCGGGTCATCCCTGTACCGCCGCTCAAGGCGGTCGAGGTCGCGCCTAAGGGCACGGCGGGCGTTGTATATATCGTCGCTGGAGCGCTTGGGGCGGGATATACGCGCGGCTTTTCTTACCGCACCGGCCCCCACCGGTGATGCAGACTTTAGTTTCTTTGATACAAGGGCCTTGCGTGGCGACTTCTTCTTAGACATATCAACTCCAATAGATAAGGAAATGGGGGCCATACCGTTATGACCCCCATTTCCAAATTATTACATGTTGAACTAGGGAAGCTCAACACCAAGGGTCTTGAGACTGTTGCCGTTCGGGAGCTCGCGCGTGTAGCACGTAACGATGAGGCCGGCCGGCTTGTTGCAATCCGGGAAAAGCTCGATGATGTCACGAATGTTGTTGGCCACACCGTCGGACTGAGAGTAATAGGCCGTCCCGTCCTCCCCCATCAGATAGGTGTTGGTGCAAGGCTGTTCCGGGTTGTTGGAGCGCGCGGAACGCTTGCCGGGGGTGACGATGATGTCCACGATGTGGAGCTTCTCCCCCACATGGTCGTTCAGGGCGACCGCGTTGTTCTTGGCATTCAGCGCCTTGACGCGGTTCTCCACGCTCGCGTCAGAAAGGGTGGAGTAAGCGGGGGAAGCGGTGGCAATATCGTTCATGATGTTATCTCCTTTTCGGATTTGATTTGAATAACTATTAATATCCCTATCAGCCCTCGAAAACGATGCTCTTGTCAATCTCCCTTCCGTACTCCTGAATGATTGCCCAGTTGATTGAATAGGTGTGCTCGATAATCTTGTAACCGACAATCTTCACCGCGATGATGTCTGCATCAACCACGCCCTCGTCGGTAACGATGTGCTCGCGAACGAGCTTTGCCCGGCGGTTCTCGGCACGATAGCGACCCTTGAGCGTGTACTTCTGCACGTCGCCGTATTCCTCGCTATCGCCAATGAGCACCTTGTAATAGACATCGGTGGTGTAATACTTTACCTTGCACATCGGTTCATTTCCTTTCAATAGTCACCTTGTAATCGTCGTTCTCTAACGTAGAGACCTTAAAAATATCATCAGGCTTGCCACTAGGCTTATCAGCACCAGAGACGTTGCCGCTATCCCCACAAGCATACTTGTTCCACCCGTCGCGCGTCATATAGGCGTGGTTGAGGTCAAGGTTACCGCCGTAACCGGGTAGCCGCCCCGTTGATGTGTACTGCCAGATGGCACTTGTCTTCCACGGACCCGTGGGCGCCTTGCCCCAATCCATGCCACCGTCATAGCCTACGGCGCGGCTGGTGGGGTAGCGGGCCACCCAAAGTCCGCACTTGCTTGCCACGTCTGCCCACGCCGTATTGTTGGCTACGGACTGGCTCATATAGATGAGGGGCCATACCCCGGTCTTTTCATGCACACGCCATAGCCAATTCATAGCCCAGTTCGGTCCGCGCTTTACGGCGTCTGCTTCCCAATCAAGCGCCATGACGGCGTGGTGGATGTATCCCGTGATGTTGCGGATAAAAAAATCAGCTTCAGCGATAGCATCCGTACCGCTTGCGAAGTGGTACACACCAAGGAGCTTTCCGGCGTTCTTGGCTTGCTGGTAGTGCCTATCGCAAGATGGGTTCACATAAGATGTGCCCTCGGTTGCCTTCATGATGGCAAAATCCCCGGGAAGCTTGCCGGCGTCGGCATCCTTTTGCCAGTTGGAGAGGTCGAAACCGTTAAGCATCGAGATACCTCCCGCACTCCGGGCAATAATGGACGATGTGCTCTGCCTTTGTGCAATCACTCTCAGTAACAAGGCGCGGGTATTCGCCCGTAAAATCCAGATAAGTGATGTACCCGATGATTACCCTGCTGCAACCCGTCTCCTTATAGAGAGACCCGTAACTCAATACCGCGGGACCCTCGGTATTGCAAAACTCACATAGATTCGTTTCCTTCACCCGGGTTCTCCTTTCTCATGAGATATTCGGTAAGCGTCTTTACCAGTGTATTGTTCTCAAGCATAAGCGATTGAAACTCTTTGAATGTGGTGTTGATAAACCAACCCATAGCGCAACACGCAACAATCGGAAAACCCATGCTACCAATCAACTCCGCAACGGTCGCGTCCATACTAACCACCTCTCCAAACGTCGGTACGATACATGCACATGGTACCACCTCTCACCAATAGGCCAACATCAAAATTGAGTCGACGTCCACCACCCTGACGTACCTTTCACTGGAGGGAAGGTAGTGATAGCAATTGCGACTCCCTCCAAACGTGTTCCTCGTTACCATATCTCCGTTATCCAGTGTATACACTGTCTTTGTCGCGTAGCGACCCGATGAGGTTTGCACGCGCTCAACACTGCTACCGATTACCCTGCCGCTTGCGAGACCCGTTGACGTTTTGTAATAGATTCTCCTAGGCTTTCCCATTGGCAACCACCTTCATAATTCCGTCGATATATCCCAGCAGATATTTTAGCCTACAGACTTCATTGGCTTCTATTTGTTTGACATCGTTGTCTATCTCGCGAAGCTTGAGGGATATATCGTCTCTAGTTGTGACATCCCAACCGGCAAATTCTCTCCCGTCAATATAGCCGCATGAATATGCTATTTTATCAAGACTACGCATAGATATACCTACCGTTGTTGTAATCGTTATAAAGCTCGTAACTATCGACATCGTGGTATGAGTGAGTGGCAACCTTGATGTAACTATATACACAGACTTCCCAACAATCGGTGTCCACACCCCATCGCTTGCATATACTGCGGCACACCTTTTCAAGATTCATGCGGGCAAAAGCGCGAGTATCAACCCATTTGTACAGCTCTTCAACCGTGCAATACTCAATTGCCTTGATAATCGAATGCCAATAAGCCGCTTCCTTGAGCTTGCGTTCAATGTATAGCTTGTCCTTATCTTTGATGTTCATTAGATTCACCAGCTTTCATGATTCACAGTCCGGGCACACCGAAGTAATCGGCAAGCTTGTCGATATAGGACCAATATGAATCCCAGTCGATACCAAGCCTATCCGCGACGTCTAAAAGGTTCTCACCGGTGGAAATGGATGCTTTGGTTTCGATGACGGGAAAGTCGTAATTTTGGTCCGTTGCCTTTCCACGTCTTTATATTCGCACAAACTGGCACGTTTGTACAGGGAAAATATCGCTTGACTTTGTGAATATATCACAGGGCCGGATGTGAGCAGTTATGTGATTTTCGGAGATGTCATTGACTGTTAGGTTGTGATATGGATGTGTAGGAAATCTGGAGTTTTGGGCTTTTGGGGAACATCTCGATTTTAACCAACAAAGCTAT
>ERZ778515.1513-NODE-1513-length-16341-cov-6.210426_pt1 | contig 16341 bp, 10 predicted proteins | sample MGYA00510343_ERZ778515 | MGnify/ENA primary metagenome ERZ778515 (study PRJEB29527, sample SAMN07138965) | mouse gut metagenome | material: feces | host: mouse | place: China:Nanjing | collected 2016-01-25 ...
ACAACTCTTTCGGACCGGAATTTCCGTAGCCGTACATTGGAACATGACATCACGCTTTGTTTTCTGCAAATCGGTCTTTGTTCCGAACAGTTCAAGTCGTGGTTTTTACAAACCGGGACCGGAACTGAAGTTGCCGGGCTCGGAACGATGGTTTCCGGTCCCGGCGTTTGCTTTTTTATTCCGTCAGCCTCTTGTTTTATAATAAGAAAGTGAAAAAGTTCTTTTTTCGGGAGCTTCCGGCGGTTATCCGCAGCGGGACGCACCGCAATGCTTGCAGATGAGGCATCCCTCCTGGTAGATCAGGGTTTCATGGCCGCAGTTGGGACATTTCAGCCCTCGGGCTTCCGTGCCGTCGGTGATGTACTTTTTCAAGGCACGTTCCACACCGTTTTTCCACGTGTTGATGCTTTCGCTTTCCAGTTGCAGGGAGCTTACCAGTCGTATGACGTGCTCCAGCGGCATACGGTAGCGCAACACCCCGGAGATGAGTTTGGCGTAGTTCCAATATTCCTTGTTGAACTTCTCCGACAGGCCTTCTACCGTTGTTTTGTATCCTTTCTTGTTCTCGAATTGGAAGTCGTAGCGCTTGCTTCCGTCTTCGTTCGTATTCTTGATGATGCGGCCTTTGGTGACGCTTTTGGGCAGGACGATGCCCTCGTCGTCGTCTTGCAGACCGGTGAATATTTCGTAGGGATGTCCGTTGAGCAGGCCCACGAAAGCCACCCACTTTTCCTTGTTGTTCTGGAAGCGGACCACGTCGCACTCCAACGACTGCGGGCGGGTCTCCGTCACTTCGGGCGGGCGGCACGGGCTGTTTTCCTTCTTCTCATCCTTTTTCTTCACCGAGATCATTACGCCCGAACGTGAGCCGTCGCGGTAGATGGTGCAACCTTTACAACCGGACTTCCAGGCCTCGATATAGAGGCGGTTTACCAGTTCCTCGTCCACATTGTTGGGCAGATTCACGGTGACGCTTATCGAATGGTCCACCCATTTCTGTATGGCCCCTTGCATCTTTACTTTCATGAGCCAGTCCACATCGTTGGCAGTAGCCTTGTAATAGGGGGAGCGGGCCACCAGGTCGTTGATCTCGTCTTGAGTGTATTTCTTGGTCGTGTCGTAGCCGTTTACCTCCATCCACGTAAGGAATTTGTGGTGGTAAACGATGTATTCCTCAAAAGCATCGCCCGTTTCGTCCGTGAAGTCGATGTGCGCTTCCGGGTCGTTCGGGTTCACTTTGCGACGGCGCTTGTAGATGGGCAGGAACACGGGCTCGATGCCCGAGGTGGTCTGTGTCATCAGACTGGTGGTGCCTGTTGGGGCAATCGTAAGGCAGGCAATGTTCCGTCGACCGTACTTCACCATGTCGGTATACAGTGCGGGATCGGCCTCCTTGATGCGGTTTATGAACGGGTTGTTCTGCTCACGCTCCGCATCGTATACCTCGAACGCTCCGCGCTCTTTGGCCATGATCACGGAAGAACGGTAGGCTTCCAAGGCTACGGTACGGTGCACCCGGACAGAAAATTCGGTTGCCTCTTCAGTGCCGTAGCGCAGGCCCATGGCGGCCAGCATGTCGCCTTCGGCCGTGATGCCTACACCGGTACGCCGGCCTTGCCCGCTCTTCTTGTAAATCTTTTCCCACAGGTGTCTTTCCGTGCCTTTTACCTCCTGGCTTTCCGGGTCGGTATCTACCTTTTCCATGATCTGGCATATCTTTTCCAGTTCCAGGTCGATGATGTCGTCCATCATGCGTTGCGCCAGAGCGATGTGGCGCTTGAAACGGTCGAAGTCGAAGTAGGCCTCGGGGGTGAACGGGTGAACGACGTAGGAGTACAGGTTCACCGACAGCAGCCGGCAACTGTCGTACGGGCAGAGCGGAATCTCGCCGCAGGGATTGGTGCTTACCGTACGGAATCCCAGATCGGCATAGCAGTCGGGAACGGATTCTTTCAGGATGGTGTCCCAGAACAATACGCCCGGTTCGGCCGATTTCCAGGCGTTATGCACGATTTTCTTCCAGAGTGCTGCGGCGTCTATTTCCTTTTGAACGGATGGATTCGTGCTGTAGATCGGGTATTGCTGGGTATATGCCCGGCCTTGGGTGGCGGCTTCCATGAATTCGTCGTCCAGCTTGACCGATACATTGGCACCGGTAACCTTTCCCTCCGTCATTTTGGCGTCGATAAACGCTTCCGCATCGGGATGCTTGATGCTTACGGACAGCATCAGGGCACCGCGTCGACCGTCTTGTGCCACTTCGCGCGTGGAATTGCTGTAACGCTCCATGAAAGGAACCAGGCCGGTAGAGGTCAATGCCGAATTTTTTACGGGAGAACCTTTTGGGCGGATGTGCGAAAGATCGTGTCCCACACCTCCACGGCGTTTCATGAGCTGTACTTGTTCTTCGTCGATGCGGATGATGCCGCCGTACGAGTCGGCTTCACCGTCGAGGCCGATGACGAAGCAGTTGGAAAGCGATGCAACCTGATGTGCATTGCCGATACCCGTCATGGGGCTGCCTGCCGGAACGATATAGCGAAAATGATCGAGCAGTTCGAAGATTTCTTCCGCCGTCAGCGGGTTGGCATAACGGGCCTCGATGCGTGCCACTTCGTTGGCGATACGCCAGTGCATGTCGGTCGGTGACTGTTCGTAGATATTCCCGAAGGAGTCTTTCATGGCGTACTTGTTCACCCATACGCGGGCGGCCAGTTCGTCTCCATTGAAGTACTTGAGCGAAGCTTCGAATGCCTCGTCATAGGTGTAGGTTTTCTTTTCCACTTTGGTTGTTTTTCTAGGTTCGTTTTTATTGCTTTTTTCATGGTTGTAGAGAGTATCGAACGAAAGCTTATAAAAACAACGGCAAAACTACACATGTTTTTTTAATTGGCAAAATAAAACCATGTAAATATTCTCGTTTTGGAGTGAAGTTTTCCGATTCTGTTTGTTAGGACATTGAGAATTAGTTGTTTAATTAATTGGTGATCGTGGCGAAGTTTTCCAAAAAGAAATTTCTTCAAAATAATAGTTACCTAAAATGTTGCATGCCTGATGTTTTTACGTTAACTTTGTGACTGAATGATAATCCTGTTTTATGGAGACGATAAAGACAAGACGCAGCATACGGAAATACGCCGACAGGGAAGTGAGCGACGAGTTGTTGCATGCCCTGCTGGACGAGGCGGAGCGGACGCAGACAATGGGCAATTTGCAGTTGTACAGTGTGGTGGTCACGCGCAGTGAAGAGATGAAAAAGCGCTTGGCGCCGGCTCATTTCAACCAGCCTATGGTGACAGCGGCTCCGGTAGTGCTGACAATCTGTGCCGATTTCAACCGGACGTCGGCTTGGTGTAGGAACCGGAAGGCGGAGCCGGGGTACGCTAATTTTCTTTCTTTTGTGAATGCGGCGTCCGATGCGTTGCTTTTTACGCAGACTTTCTGCAATCTGGCCGAAGAGGCCGGACTGGGATTGTGCTATTTGGGCACGACGGTTTATATGCCCGGGCAGATTATCGAGACGTTGCGGTTGCCCCGCCTGGTGATGCCTGTGGCCACATTGACGTTGGGGTATCCGGCCGAAGAACCGGCGCTTACCGACCGGTTGCCTTTGTCCTCGTTGCTTCACGAAGAGGTGTATCACGACTATACGCCGGAGGATATAAACCGTTGGTATGCGGCCAAAGAGGCTTTGCCGGAGAACCGGCATTATGTGGAGATTAACCGAAAAGAGACGTTGGCACAGATCTTCACCGATATCCGTTATACCCGTAAGGATAACGAAGCGCTGAGCGCTACTTTCCTAGCTGCGCTCCGTCAGCAGGGCTTTTTGGATTGAAAAAAGAAAATTCAGGAAGCGTAGGGAAACGATAACTTTTTCATTGCTATATAGAAAAGGCGGCCTGCAATCGTGTGGATTGCGGCCGTCTTGCATTTTATCTCTTCTTCAGGATAGCTTCGATTTCGTCCATCTTGGATTTGAAGCTTTTGTCTACGTGAATGCTGTCCTGTACCTGGTTGCAGGAATACAATACCGTAGCATGATTGCGCTTGCCGATTAGGGCGCCGATACGTGCGGAGGACAGTCCCGTGAGTTTTTGTGCGAAATACATGGATATCTGACGTACCTGAACCACAGACTGTTTGCGGCTGGACGTGAACACGTCCTCCGGCTTCACATTGAAGTATTCACAGACCTTTTCCAAAATGAAGTCCACCGTGATGGGTTTGTTCTCAATCCGCACGACCCGTTTGACGGTTTGTTCGGCCAAAGCCAAGTCGATGTCTCGGTTGTACACAACGGAGTAAGCCATCAACGAGTTGACGATGCCTTCCAGATCTCGTACGCTATCATTGACATTGGCGGAGATGTAGTCGATGACATCTTCCGGTATATTCAGGCCGTCGTGATGGATTTTACTGCGTAGAATGGCCTTGCGGAGATCTTGATTCGGCTTCTCCAGTTCGGCCAGCAGTCCCCATTTGAATCGGGTGAGCAGACGTTCCTCCATCCCTTGCAAGGCGATGGGCGGGCGGTCGGAAGTAAGGATAAGTTGCTTCCCGTTCTGATGCAGGTGATTGAAGATGTGGAAGAATGTGTTCTGTGTCTTGGTCAGACTGGCAAACTCCTGCACATCATCAATGATGAGTACGTCGATGGTCTGGTAGAAATTGATGAAGTCGTTGATCGTGTTTTTACGTACCGAGTCGGTGTATTGCACCTGAAACAGGTGCGCCGATACGTAAAGAACCCTTTTGTCGGGGTGCAACTCTTTGAGTTTGGTGCCGATCGCGTTGACAAGGTGTGTCTTGCCCACGCCCGAGGGACCGTAGATAAATAGAGGATTGAATGTCGTTTGTTTCGGATGTTCTGCAATAGCCTGTCCGACAGAACGCGGGAGCTTGTTGCTGATGCCTTCGATAAAGTTCTCGAAGTTATAGTTGGTGTTTAATTGCGGGTCCAGATCCTGTGGAAGGGGAGCCTGCAACAGACCGGGAGCCTGGTTTCCGCCGGTGACGGAGCGTGATACGGGAACTTTTGCCGGACGCGTAGTCGCTTCCAGATCCACTGTTATATCATGGATTTTATCGGCCTCCACCCGATACAACAATTTCGTGCCCGCACCGTAAACTCTGTTAAGTACGCTGCGCAGCAATCCCACATAATGCTCCTCCAGGTATTCGTATACGAACTGACTGGGTACCTTGACGGTTAATGTCCGGTCCTGGAACGATAAGCAGGTAATGGGAGTAAACCAAGTCTTATACTGCTGTTCGGTCACATTGTCGCGGATGATTCTCAGACAATGTTCCCACAACAACTGGGGAGAACTTTCCATTAAGCTCTTGCTTTTATAATTCTACGATCATTCAATATCTCTACATAGGCAAAGTTCGTGATATTTCGTGAGAAAAGCAAATGACGAAGGCCGGAGTATGTAGTCCCGCTCTTCTAACCAACTTGTTTACAGCATCGTAAAAGCCCGTACGTGCAACTGTGGCGAAAATGTGTTGTACAAATGCAAAAGCTTGTGAATAAGTTGCTTGTTTGCAGAGACGAGGAGAATGGAACGGCAAAATGAAAATACCGCTTTTGTTTGATAACCTACCTAAAATAAGTTGTTTAGGAACTTATTCGAAAAGGAGGCCGAAACAAAGGCGGTATTTAGAATAATTATAGATTGCCGGTTCTTATTTATCTTTCTTCCCGAACACCGAGAAGTGTACGTATCGTTTCGGATGCTCTTTCAGATCCATGAGCAGTAGGTTGGCACTGCCTATGGTGTTGTTCAGATTACTATATAATAAGGTGTCATTCAGGAGTAGTCCCAGGCTGTTGTCCTTGCGGTTCAGTTTGGCCGTCATCTGCTCCACGTGGCCCAGCGTGGTGTTCGCCTTGTCCAGTGTGGCCTGAAAGTTCAGTTGTTTCAGGTTGCCCGTCAGTTCCGTGATGTTTTGTCCGGCCTGGTTGAATGTGCGCGTCAGCATGGGCATGTCTTTGCTCAGAAGCCGGTTCAACTGTACCGTGCTTTGGTTCAGGTTTCGGGTGACGGCTTCCGTGTTTTGCATGATCTGTGCCAGATTGCGGTCGGCTGCCAGTTGGTTCAGGGCGGTGAGCAATGTGTCGACTTTGCCTAATATCTGCTCTACCTGGGGGACGAGCGTGGCGGCCTGGTCCATCAAGCCGGTGGTTTCTTTTCCGATCAGCGTGTCTCCGGGTTCGCAGCGTTCTCTGGGGTTGTTGGCCAGCAGCAGATTCATGGTGCAGCCGCCCAGCATTTCGGATATGAGCTCGGCCGAGCTTCCTTTGGGAATGCGGAGTGCGTTGTTCACCTGGATCTCTACGATTACTTCTCCGGGCTTGTTGTAATTGTACAGTATGTTTCTTACGATTCCGATATTATATCCGTCGGCATATACCGGACTGGATTTCGCCAGTCCTTTGGCATTCTGAAACGATACGTAATAGGATTGGCTGGATTGGAACAGGTTGATTCCTTTCAGGAAGTTGATGCCGATGAAAAGCATCGCCAGCGCAATGACGCCGGCCAGTCCGATTTTGACTTCTCTTGTAAAGTATTTCATACGTCGTGCTGGTTTATCTGTTTTTATTTTGTTTATATTCTCTGATGGCCTGTTGCAGGTCGGTTCTTTTTCCGTCTTTGAAGGCGATGACGAACGCTTTCGGGAACTTTTTACTGATTTCCTTGCGTTTTCGCTGGCATTGGTTGTAATCGGTGGTGGCCCCCCAGGTGTATTTGAACAGGCGGTTCTCCTGATAGTGATCCACATTCTTCAGTCCTTTGAACAGGCGGCTGGAGGCGGGTAGCTTACGGTCGGAAACGAGAATCTGTACCTTGAAGACCGGGGCGCTGCCGGCGGTAACCGTTGCTGTTTCGGCGGGAGTGTCGGGTGAGCCGGCTGTTGGGTTCCGGTCAGTGTCCCGGGAGGCCGGTGCCGGTGTGTCGGCGGCGGTGTCTGCCGGTGTCACGGCATCCGCTGTCTCCCGGGCCGATGGCTTTTCGGGAGCCGTATGCGAAGCGGAGGGCTGGGGGGAGGCGGTCGTTTTTCCGTTGTGGCTGCGTTTGTATTTCAGAAACGCGTTGTAGATGCTTCGGCTCATCTTGCGGACCCCCTCGTCGGACGTCAGAAAACGTTCTTCTTCCGGCGTGGAAATGTAACCCAGTTCCACCAAAGCGCTCGGCATGGAAGTGGCGCGCAACACCAGAAATCCGGCTTGGTGCACGCCTTTGTCGGGGCGTGATGCCGTCGTGCGGAATTCCTGTTGGATGAGCCGTGCCAGCTTCACGCTCTGTTCCATATTCTTGTCTTGCATGAACTCGAATATGATGTAACTTTCGGCCGATTTCGGGTCGAATCCCTGATAGCGTTCTTCGTAATCGTTCTCGATGAGGATAGCCGAGTTTTCCCGCTGTGCCACCTCCAGATTTGAGGAGGCGCGGGCCATTCCCAGCGTGTAGGTCTCGGCACCGCGAGCGCGGTGGCCGGGCGGCAATGCGTTGGTATGGATGGAAATGAACAGGTCAGCCTTGGCTTTGTTGGCTATTTCAGCCCGTCGGTCCAGGGGGACGAAAACATCGGTTTTCCGGGTGTAGACTACCTTGACGTCCGAGCAGTTCTTCTCCACCAGCCGACCGAAAGCCAGGGCCACGGACAGGTTGATGTTTTTCTCGCGCGACATCTTTCCGATGGCGCCGGGATCCTTGCCGCCGTGCCCGGCATCAATCACCAGTGTGAATGCTTTAGAGGCTGCCCGGCATTCCGTGCTTGGGAAAAGACCGGCTCCTGCGCAGCACAAGCACAAGGCCAGGAGTAATTTGGAGAATATGTTCCCGCAGTTGCTCATACGTTTCATTTCCGTGCAAAAATAATGGTTTTTTCCCGAAGTAGATTCGTTTTCACGAAGTTTTATTCATTTTGTGAAAGTTATAAAATGCAATCCGCCGGTAAAAAAAGCGAACGGTCGGCATGAGAAACTTGTTTCCCCGTCTTTTCAACTTCAAATCACGGTTTGTTCGGTGTAAATCAAGGTTGGATTTATACGCATCAAACCGCCGTGTGTCAACATCACATCTTGATGTTGCGTTTGTCCGTACGGCAAACGGAAAAAGAGCGGGGCACAGGCATTTTTCTGTAAAGCCCGAGAAAGAGAAACTTCGCAAGGGGAGCCTCGAAAGGCTCCGGGTCTTGCGAAGTGAATGTATTGTTAGAAAGACAGGTTCCAGCGCGCTCCGGCCATAAGCCATATACCGGGTTGCGGAATGTTGCCTAAATCGTGGTACGTGCGGTTCGTGAGGTTCGTACCTTCTATATATAAGCTATACTGCGGGGCGGTCCACTGAAGCTTTACGTCCAGGGTGGCATACGGAGAGTAGTTTGTCAGGTGCCCCGTGTTCTGATGGTTCTCGTAAAGGATATAGGCTCCCATCCGGTCTTGCCAACGCAGGCTCCAGGCGGCGTTTAGCTGCTTCCATATCTTGTGGTCCAGGTTCAGTACGAATTTATGGCGCAGGTACTCCAGTGCGTAGTTCGACTTGTAGATCGGGATGTTATCGTGTCGTTTCTGATGGATATAGGTGTATCCCGCGCTGAATCGTTGCAGGTAAATGTCGCGTCCGAAAAGCCGGCTGAAGTCCAGTTCTGTCTGAACCTGTGCGCCGAGGTTGTCCAGATCGAAGTTGGCGGAGTGATAGATGTCTTCGGCGTGATACATCACCCAGTCTATCATGTGATGCCCTTTATGATAGAACCCTTTTGCCGTAGCGGTGAATCCGGGCAGTCGGAAACGGGTGCCGACGGAGAAGGATTGTGTTTCTTCCGGTTGCAGTCCGACGTTGCCTTGCAAGGTCACGCTTTTGTAATACAGATCGGTAAAGGTGGGCAAGCGGAACCCTTTGTTCCACGAGGCGAAGAGCTTCCAGTTGCGGTGGGGGGTATAGGCCGCGTCCACACCGGGGTAGAACCGGTAACGGTGATCCACCGCCGTGTTCATATTGGCCATTACGCCGGCCGACAGCGTGAAGCGGTTCAGCAGAACGTTGTGTTCCAGAAAGTAACTGATGTTGGTCCGGTTGTCCTTGTGCGTATAATGCCTCCCGTCGCGTCCGGGTATGCCTACAAGCAGGTGCTCTTCAAGCGGCCGTCCCAGGTTGGTGCTAAGGATGCCTTCGTTGCGCAGGTCGGCACCGAATGCCGTCTTACCCGCCGCCCAGTTGAAGTAACTGCGCAGGTTGGCCCCGTATACGTCGGTGCGGTGGAAGTTTTCCCCTTTGTCGCTGTGTCGGGTAAGTTGATAATGATCGATCGCTCTGTTCCAGTAAATGCCGGGTGCGAAGCGTAGTCTGCCTTTGGTCTCCGCACTTACCGAACCCATAAAACGGCTGTTCTTTTCATACTGGTCGGGATAGGCGGCCGAATAGAATGTGTTGGCTCCGTACTGTTTGTTGCAATAGCCGGCCTGCCAGTTTACGTTGAAATCTTTGTGGTCGAAGTCGGCTTGATAAAAGACTTGGTGTCTGCGGAAATCGCTGTTCTCGGTGCCGCCGTCGCTTTGTGTGTATCCTGCCGAGAGACGGTTACGGAGCGTGCCTTTCGACAGGTTTATGCGCGCGTTGCCTCCCCAGGTGCCGTAAGAGCCTCCTTGTGCTCCGATCTCCGCTCCGCTTCGGTCATCGTTTCTTGTCACGATGTTTATTGCGCCGCCGAATGCCGATGCACCGTAGACGCGCGAAGCGGCGCCTTCCAGAATTTCGATGCGTTCTATGTCGTTCAGGCTTACAGGGAAGTCGGCTGCGTTGTGGCCGGTTTGCGGGTTGTTGATGTTCACACCGTTCAGTAGAAGAGTAATTTGGTCGAACGTGCTTCCGTCAATGCTGATGTCCGTCTGAATACCAAAGCCTCCGCGCTGACGGACATCCACGCCGACGGCTAATTTTAAAAGATCGTTAATACTCTGTACCGACGCTCGTTGAACGTCTTCGCGGAAGATCACCGATACGATACGGGCCGATTGCAGGGCCGTGAGCGGAGCTAGGGTGCCGGGCACCACTACTTCGTCCAGATGGCGTGAATCCGGTGCCTGGGTTTCCCGGCGGCTCTCGTTTTGCGCCACGGCATGATTCACTTGTGCGGTAGACAGTACCGCCACGGCGAGAACGCCGATACGAACTTCGCGCTTCAGACTGGCAAACGCACCGTACCGTTTGTGGGTGTAGTGCTTGAAGGTCAGTGTGCTACTGCGCTTTACTTGTTGTTTGAACATAAAAAAATAATTAATTATATCCGCAATATCGCGGGTTGAGGGGCAAAGGTACACTTTTTTTCGCTATCTTTGTGTGATTGTTTCCTTTTGTTAATAAAGATAAATCGGCTTACATGATGATAAAAGATGTCCGGCTATATAACATCTGTTTATGGATGATGGGATTTCTGTTGGGTGTGCCGGGGGTGTTTCCGTTGGTAGCGCAACCCCGCTATCGGCTGGCAGACATGAAGATGGAGACGCTCAACCGGGGCGTAGTGGCCGTTCGCGCTTCGGCGGATTCGGTAGCGGTAAGCTGGCGTTATCTGTCCTCCGATCCGCCAAAGGCGGCTTTTCATGTGTATCGCGACGGCAGGAGGGTCAGCCGTAAACCGGTGAGGCGAACCACCTTGTTTTATGATTATAATCCTTCCGATGCGGCAGCCTGTTACGAGGTGCGGCCCGTGTCCCGTCGGAAGAGTGGTGCGACCGGCCTTCCCGGACGGTGGGTATTGCCCGCAAAGGCGCCGGTGGGGTATGTACAGATTCCGTTGTCTGTGCCTGCTCCCGTCACGATGCCCGATGGCACGGTGTGCGCATATACGGCCAACGATGCCTCGGTGGCGGATCTGGACGGCGACGGAGAACTGGAAGTGGTGCTGAAATGGGATCCCACCAATTCGAAGGATAACTCGCACAGTGGTTTCACGGGAAATGTATTGCTGGATGCATACAAGTGGGACGGGACGCAGCTGTGGCGTATTGATCTGGGGCGAAACATTCGTGCCGGTGCGCATTACACCCAGTTTATGGTCTACGACCTGGACGGCGACAGTCGGGCGGAGGTGGTGATGAAAACGGCGGACGGAACGGTGGACGGGAAGGGCCGGGTGATAGGGGACCCGCAAGCCGACTATCGGAAGGGAGCGCCGAAGGGGGCTGCAGCCGAGGACGACGGACGGAAGCGGCAAGGCCGTGTGGGATACGTGGCGGAAGGACCGGAATTTCTGACGGTGTTCGACGGACTGACCGGCGCTGCCCTGCAAACGGTGGACTATACGCCTCCGCGAGGTGACATCCGCGCCTGGGGCGACGGTTATGCCAACCGCAGCGAGCGCTATCTGGCCGCAGTGGCCTATCTGGACGGTGTGCACCCCAGTGTGGTGATGTGCCGGGGATATTATACCCGCTCCGTGTTGGCTGCTTACGACTGGGACGGGCGGGAACTGGCGCTCCGTTGGGTCTTTGATACGGAAAAGCCCGGCAACGAAGCTTATGCCGGACAAGGGAATCACAACCTGCGCGTGGCGGATGTGGACGGCGACGGATGTGACGAAATCACCTACGGCTCCTGTTGCATCGACCACGACGGCCGGGGACTTTACCACACGGGGATGGGACACGGCGATGCCTTGCATCTGACGGCTTTTTCCCCCGATAGCGACAGGTTGCAAGTGTGGGACTGTCATGAAAACAAACGCGACGGAACCGATTTCCGTGATGCGGCCACGGGAAAGGTGCTCTATAAACTTCCTTCCGGTAAGGACGTGGGCCGTTGCATGGCCGCCGATATAGATCCGACGAATCGCGGACTGGAGATGTGGTCGACCGCCTCGGGAGGAATACGTAATATAAAAGGAGAGATTGTGAATGCCTCGCCCAAAGAGCTGCCGGTGAACATGGCGGTGTGGTGGGACGGCGATCTGCTCCGCGAGATGCTGGACCGGGAGTGTATCAGCAAGTACAATTGGAATACCGGTGTCTGTGAGCCGGTTCTGTTTTTGGAGGGATGCCGGTTTAACAACGGTACCAAGAGCAATCCCTGCTTGCAAGGCGACGTGCTGGGCGATTGGCGCGAAGAGGTGCTTGTACGCACCGAAGACAGCCGTTATCTCCGGCTCTATGTGTCAACGCTGCCTACCGGTTACCGTTTTCATACCTTCTTGCAGGATCCGGTCTACCGGCTTAGTCTGGTCACACAGAACGTGAGCTATAACCAGCCCACCCAGCCCGGTTTTTATCTGGGGGCGGAACTGGAAGGATCGGGCAAGACCTTCCGGGGCTATCGGTTCGGTCGGAAGAGAAAGCGTTGAAGAAGAAACGAAATAGTGTTTATATACCTTATTTAATAGTGTAATTATGAAAATGCAAGGGATGAAAGGCCGGCTGGCGACTTTATTGTTGACCGTCGGAGTGTGGAATGGTCCGGGAGCCGCGACAGGAGTGTCGGCACAGGAAAAAAGCATACCGGCAATAACGGTAACCAGTCCTGACGGACAGACGTATCTGGATGTGAACCTGAAGGACGGGAAATTGCTGTACAGTGCCGGCTATTACCGGTGTGAAAAGAAAGACACGGCGCGGGTGGTCCTGCTGGAGGATTCACCGTTGGGATTATACACCAATATCGGCGACTTTTCGAAGAATCTGGTTTGGAAGAAACATGTTTCGGGACAAAAGCAGCACACGTACAGCCTGAGGCAGTCGAAAGCCAGTCGGGTGAATTACGAGGCCCGTACGCTGGAAGTGGAGGTGTCGAACGACCGTAAGCAGACCTTCTTTGTAGAGTTTGAAGTGAGCAACGCCAATATCGCCTACCGTTACCGTATCCCCATGCAGGGCGAGACGGCGGCCATTGTCGTGAACGGCGAGGCTACCGGTTTCGACTTCCCGCAGCAGACCACTACGTTCCTATGCCCGCAGTCCGACCCCATGATAGGATGGAAGCGGACCAAGCCGAGTTACGAGGAAGAGTATACGCCCGACGAAGCGATGGGTACGCCGTCGAGATACGGGCGCGGCTACACGTTCCCTTGCCTGTTCCGGGTAGGTGACGACGGTTGGGTGTTGGTCAGCGAGACGGGTGTTGACGGTAATTATTGCGGTTCCCACTTGAGCGAAGGTACTCCCGAAGGCCTTTATACCGTGGCTTTCCCGATGGAGGGAGAGAACAACGGTTTCGGCAGCACCGGTGCGCAGTTCGGGCTTCCGGGTGCCACGCCGTGGCGCACGCTGACCTTGGGACGTACGCTTGCCCCTGTGGTGGAGACTACGATACCTTTTGATGTGGTGGAACCGCTTTACGAACCTTCCGTCGACTATCAGGGAGGACGGTCCACATGGTCGTGGATTCTCTGGCAGGATGCGAGCATTGTGTATGAAGATCAGAAGACATTTATCGACCTGGCCGCCGAACTGGGTTGGGAGTATTGCCTTATCGACGGAGGCTGGGAGACGAACATCGGGCGGCCGCGCATGGAGGAATTGTTTGCCTATTGCAAGCAGAAGGGGATTCATCCCTTTGTGTGGTACAATTCCAACGGAGGGTGGAATGATGCGCCTCAATGCGCCAAACAGCGTATGTACAACCCGATTGTACGCAAGAAGGAAATGAAATGGCTGCGCGACCACGGGGTGAAGGGGATTAAGGTGGACTTCTTTGCCGGCGACAAGCAGGAGACGATCCGCCTGTACGAAGCGATATTGAGCGATGCGAACGATTACGGCATACAGGTGATCTTCCACGGCTGTACCCTGCCTCGCGGATGGGAACGCATGTACCCCAACTATTGTTCCAGTGAGGCTGTGCTGGCCAGTGAGAACTTGGTGTTCAACCAGCATTTTGATGATGCCGAGGCCTTCAATGCCTGTCTGCATCCCTTTATCCGCAACGCCGTGGGTAGCATGGAGTTCGGCGGCACGATTCTGAACCGACGGCTGAACCGGGGAAACAACGGCGGCACGACGCGTCGCACTACCGATATTTTCCAACTGGCTACGGCCATAGCTTTCCAGAGCAGTGTGCAGAATTTTGCGCTGGCTCCCAACAACCTGACGGAACAGCCGGCCTTTGAGATTGATTTCATGAAGAAGGTGCCTACACAGTGGGACGAAGTGAAGTTTATCGACGGCTATCCGGGGCTTTATGTGGTGATGGCCCGCCGGGTCGGGGAGCGCTGGTTTGTTGCGGCTATGAATGCGGAACCTACGGAAAAGAAATGCAAGGTGAACCTGCCGATGCTGGCCGGAAAAACCGTGACATATTATCACGACGGAAAAGACGGTACGCCGCAGAGCAAGACGGTTAAGATCGGCAAGAACGGTGATTTTGTGCTGACCGTCCCCACCAACGGAGGAGCGATACTGGCCCTGTAGCCGAAAAGCGGAACGAGAGATAAGGGAAGCCGCCTTCAGTCGGGAAAGTAAAAAGACTTTCCGCTGAAGGCGGCTTCCATGTGTAACAGGCTGCTTTTTAACTCCAGTCCGCCGGCATATCCCGTCAGTCGTCCGTTCTTGCCGATAACCCGATGGCAGGGCACTACGACGGGCAGCGGATTGCTGTGATTGGCCATGCCCACCGCCCGGACGGCCTTCTGCCGTCCGATGTGCAGGGCGATGTCGGAGTAAGAGGCGGTCTCACCGTAAGGAATCTCTTGCAGGGCCCTCCACACGGCTTGCTGGAAAGGTGTGCCTTTCGGACGAAGCGGCAGATGGAATTTCCGTAGTTTCCCCTCGAAGTAAGCCGTTAGTTGCCGGCGGCTTTCCAGCAGTAAGGGGGTGCTTTTTTCGCGTATGTCCGGGACGGTGTCCCACGTTACGGCAACAAGGTGTTCGTTGCGTTCGGTCAGCGTGAGTGGTCCGAAGGGAGATTCGCAGACGAGGTGATAGACGGTGTCCATAGACTGTGAAGAGGCTGTTTCAGATCAGGCTCATGCCGGCGGCGTGGCACTCCTTCCGCATTTCGGAGGGCCATATACTGGATTGCGTCTCGCCGATATGGGCTTTGTGCAGTAATATCATGCACAGACGGCTCTGGCCGATACCGCCGCCGATGGATAAGGGCAGGCTGCCTTCCAACAGGCGCTTGTGGAAGTACAGTTCCTTGCGGTCTTCCTTTCCGCTTGACTTCAACTGGCGCAGCAAGGCTTCCTCATCCACGCGGATACCCATCGAGGACAGTTCGATGGAGCGGTTCAGCAACGGATACCAGATGAGCAGATCACCGTTCAGTCCGGCCAGCCCGTCACCGGTAGGTGTGGAGTAATCATCATAGTCGGGGGCGCGCAGGTCGTGTTCCTGTCCATTGCTCAACTTGCCTCCGATGCCGATGATAAACACGGCGCCGTACGCCTTGCAGATGGCATGCTCGCGCTCTTTGGGCGAAAGGTCCGGGTAGCGTTGCAGCAGTTCTTCGGCATGGATAAAGTATACGTCCTCGGGCAAAAACGCCTGTAGTTGCGGGTATGTCTCGCAGATATAGAATTCGGTGCGGAGGATGGCCGAATAGATGCCCCGTACAATCTTCTTGAGGTAATCCACATTTCTGTTCTTCGCCAGGATCACCCGTTCCCAGTCCCACTGGTCCACATAGAGCGAGTGCAGGTTGTCCATCTCTTCATCGGCCCGTATGGCGTTCATGTCGGTGATGATGCCGTATCCCGGAGCAATGTTGTATTCGGCCAGCGTCACCCGTTTCCATTTGGCCAGTGAATGCACCACCTCGGCCGGTGCGTCTTCCATATCCTTGATAGGAAATGTCACGGGGCGTTCCACGCCGTTCAGGTCGTCGTTCATGCCCAAGCCTTTCAGCACAAACAGAGGAGCGGTGACGCGTCGCAGGCGCAACTCCGTGGAGATACTGCTCAGAAAAAAGTCTTTGATCTTCTTGATGCCTAATTCGGTTTGCTTCAAATCAAGCAGAGAATGATAATTATCAGGTTTTATCAGATTGCTCATTTTGCTATTTGTTTTTTATCAATGGCTTTACATTTGGTCTGCAAATATACATCATTTTATTAAAAAGACAGGATGGAAAGCCCGGAAATAGCGAAATGATTTTTTCATCATTCATATATTTTTTGTCGTTTCATTGCACTTTCCATTTTTTTTATTACTTTTGCACCGTCTTTAAGGCTCCGTAGCTTAGTTGTATAGAGCGTCAGATTCCGGTTCTGAAGGTCCTGGGTTAGAGTCCCAGCGGGGTCACTGCGGGGAGTTACCACGGTAGCTCCCCTTTTTTGTATCCCTTTTTGAACAACTCCCGGAGGATGGGAATATACGATGTGCCCTAGGCCGGAGCA
>ERZ778515.1524-NODE-1524-length-16225-cov-7.228015_pt1 | contig 16225 bp, 10 predicted proteins | sample MGYA00510343_ERZ778515 | MGnify/ENA primary metagenome ERZ778515 (study PRJEB29527, sample SAMN07138965) | mouse gut metagenome | material: feces | host: mouse | place: China:Nanjing | collected 2016-01-25 ...
TATTTTTTGTGGATAATGTATAAGAAGGAGAGTGGCATATGATTTCAAATCAGATTATGCAAAATACCATCGAGGGAATTAAAGCGATTGCAAGAGTAGAGCTTTTTGTGGCGGATATTGATGGTAAATTGGTGGCTTCCACCAAAACGATAGGAAATAGTTTTGAAAATTCGGTACTTGAATTTGTTAAGTCAGCCGCAGACAGCCAAGAGATCCAAGGGTGCCAGTTCTTTAAAATTTATGATGATCAGCAACTAGAATATATTTTGATTGCCAATGATGCAGGAGAAAATGCCTATATGGTAGGCAAAATGGCTGCATTTCAATTGCAGAATCTGATGGTAGCATACAAAGAGCGATTTGACAAGGATAATTTTATTAAAAATTTGCTTCTGGATAATCTATTGCTGGTAGATATCTATAGCCGCTCCAAAAAGCTTCATATACAGACAGATGTAAAGCGTGCAGTTCTAATTGTGGAATCCCAGAATGGCAAAGATGCAAATATTCTAGAAAAAGTACGAGAGAATTTTGGACAGAATGGCAGAGATTTTGTGACTGCGGTAGACGAGAACAATGTGATTGTCGTCAAGGAGATTGCAGACAATGAGACAAACCGCGACATTGACAAGTATGCAAGGGCGATAGAGGAATTGTTAGTAAAAGATGGCATTAAGGATGTGCACATTTCCTATGGAACCAATGTTAAGGAAATTAAGGAGGTCAGCCGCTCCTACAAGGAGGCGAAGATGGCGCTTGATGTAGGAAAGATTTTTTTTGCTGAGCGGGATATTATTGCATACAGCGAGCTTGGAATTGGACGCCTTATTTATCAATTGCCAATTCCACTCTGTAAAATGTTTATCAAGGAGATTTTTGGTGGAAAGAGTCCTGATGATTTTGATGATGAGACGCTTACAACAATCAATAAATTTTTTGAAAATTCGTTGAATGTATCTGAGACTTCCCGGCAGCTTTTTATCCATCGGAATACACTTGTCTATCGGTTGGACAAGCTTCAGAAAAGCACTGGACTTGACTTGCGTATCTTTGAGGACGCGATTACATTTAAGATTGCACTGATGGTAGTGCGATATATGAAATATATGGAATCTTTTGAGTATTAAGGGATTGAACTAGAGGAGTGGAGTGAGAGATTGAAAACAACAGGAACTAGAAAACGTTCGGGTTCTGGTATCAGTGATAAAGCGATTGTGATGGAGCATGTAAGCAAGGCATATACAGTGGGGATACCGGCATTAAATGATGTAAATTTGCATATAAATAAAGGAGAATTTGTGTTTATTGTGGGAGATAGTGGCTCAGGGAAATCAACGCTAATTAAACTGTTGCTTCGAGAACTTCTACCTACATCGGGAAAAATTATTGTAAATGGTACAGATGTGGTACGATTAAAGCGGCGTGCAATTCCCAAATTCCGAAGAAGTCTTGGCGTAGTATTTCAAGATTTCCGGCTTTTGAAGGACAGAAATGTCTATGAGAATGTTGCATTTGCACAGCGTATCATACAGATGCCGAACCGAGAGATTAGAAAGAATGTTCCATCAATCCTTTCTACAGTGGGACTTGCAGGTAAGTACAAAGCACGTCCCAAGCAGCTTTCCGGTGGTGAACAACAGAGAGTGGCACTTGCAAGAGCACTTGTCAATAAACCACAGATTTTGCTTGCAGATGAGCCAACAGGAAATTTAGATCCCAAAAATTCGTGGGAGATTATGAGTCTGTTGGAAAAAATAAACAGTAATGGAACTACAGTTCTAGTAGTCACACATAATCGCGAGATTGTAAATGCCATGCAGAAGCGGGTGATCACTATGAAGAAAGGCATCATTGTCAGTGATGAGGAAAAGGGTGGCTACATCGATGAGGATTAATACATTATTCTATTGTATATGGCAGGGAATACGCAATATTTTTAAAAATAAGTGGTTTACACTTGCATCTGTGGCAACGATTTCAGCATGTTTATTTTTATTTGGTCTATTCTATGCAATTTTGACAAATTTTGAGCATATGGTAAAGAACGCAGAGCAGGGCTTATGTGTCAGTGCATTGCTTGAGGGAGGATTGAGTGAAGAACGTGTGGCTGAAATCCGCGGTTTAATTATGCGCAGAACGGAGGTCAGCGATGTACAATATGTGTCTGCGGAGGAGACTTGGGCACAGTTTGTGGAGGTTAATCAGTTGGGAGATGTCAGCTTCTATACAGAAAATCCACTTGAAGACTGTGCACATTTTGATATTTTTTTAAGTGATGTCTCTATGCAGCCAGCGCTGGTAAGCTATCTGGAATCGGTTGAAGGCATTCGGAAAATCAATCAATCACCTTTGACAGCACAGGCACTTACAGGAGTCAATGCCATTATCGGTTATGTGTCACTTGGAATTATCATTATTTTGTTTTTGGTATCCATCTTCTTAATTAGTAATACAGTATCGATTGGTATTTCGGTTAGGAAGGAAGAAATTCAGATTATGAAGTACATTGGCGCGACAGATTTTTTTACCAGAGCGCCGTTTGTGATTGAAGGTATGGTGATTGGCGTGATTGGTTCCTTTTTGCCACTGATTGCAGTGTACTTTATCTATAATGAAGCGATGATGTATGTGGCAAAGCGCTTTCCATCTCTGTCACAGCTTTTTGCATTTTTGCCGGTGGAGACAGTGTTTACCAATCTTGTACCAGTATGTATTGCGTTAGGTGTTGGGATTGGTTTTATCGGAAGCTTTACTACTGTAAGAAAGCATTTGAGTGTGTAGGAATTTAGAAAGGGCATTTTTCATGCAGAAACTACATTATGCAATTCCTATATTAATGCAGGAGGATACATGACCAATCATATTATGAAAAGAACAGCAGTTTTTATGGCGGTGACAATCCTTGTGACTACCATATTTATGAATATTCAATCCTTTGTTAGTCAAGCAGACAATATATCGGATTTAAAAAAGAATATTGAACAAAAGCAACAGGAGATCAAGAGCACGCAAAGTGAGAAAAAGCAACTTCAATCAGGAATGACAGATGTTCAATCAATGATTAATGAGCTGGAACAGTCTAAGAAAAATCTTGCGGCTTATGTGACACAACTTGATAATAATCTTGCGGATATACAATCCAAAATTGCTGAGATTAAAGAGATGATTACGCAAAAAGAGGCGGAAATCATACAGACAAAGACGGAGCTTGACGAAGCGATTGTCAGAGAAGAAACACAATACCAGAATATGAAGGTACGCATTAAGAATATGTATGAACGCGGAGATAATTTTTATTTTGAAGCGATTTTGAATGCACGTTCTTTTGGGGATATGCTTAACCGCGTGGATTATGTGGAGAAAATAACAGAATCTGATAAGCGAATGTTTGAGGAGTTTCGCACTACAAGAGAATATGTAGAAGTATGCAAGGCGCAACTTGAATCCGAGCAGGAGCTTTTGGAAGAAGCAAAAAAGAATGTGGAGTCAGAGGAAGCATCTTTGACCAGCCTGATTGCACAAAAGCAGGCAGATATTAAAGCATACGAGGACGATATCAATAATCGGGAACAGATGTTGAGAGAGTATGAGGCAGAAATTGCAGCGCGGGATGCAGAACTTAAAGAGCTTGAGGAGATTACCAAGGCATTACAGAAACAGTTGGAGCAGGAAAACAAAAAAAAGACTTATGATGGCGGTATGTTTGCATGGCCAGCGCCGTCTTATACACGCATTTCAGATGAGTATGGTACACGCATGCATCCAACGTTAAAAGTAGAAAAGTTTCATAATGGATTAGACTTAGCCGCACCGGGTGGTTCCCCAATTCTTGCCGCATATGATGGCACTGTTGTGGCGTCTGCATACAGTAGTAGTATGGGAAATTATATTATGTTATACCATGGTGATGATTTGTATACAATCTATATGCATGCCTCAGCATTATATGTCTCAAGCGGAACAGAAGTCAAAAAGGGACAGAAGATTGCTGCGGTTGGTACAACGGGAAGATCAACAGGAAATCATTTGCACTTTGGTGTGCGGTTAAACGGAAATTATGTAAATCCGTGGAAGTATCTGAAATAAGGAACTTAGAAATAGAAAGGCATTAGAATGCAAAATCAATATTCAAATGGCAGTAATGGGACAGATAATCAGGGAAATTATTCTATGAATAATCATATGATAAATAGTCCTACCAATAAAGACATAAGGCATCAAAAGAATACAAAATATTATATTCTTGGAATTGTAACCGGCATATTAGCTGCCTTTGCTATTACACTTGGCGTAATAGGAGCGGTCCGAATTTACAAAGCAGTTCTGCCAGGGAGTCGGGGAAATGCTGCGGGTAGGACTGAGAGTATTACCAATAGAAGTGTAGAGAGAAAGCTTGGCGTTTTAGAGGACACAATTAAGAAATATTTCTGGAAAGATGTAGAGGAGGACGCCCTAGAAGACGGACTCTATAAAGGGCTGCTTAATTCATTGGAGGACCCATATAGTGTCTATTATACCAATGAAGAATTAATTGCATTACAACAGCAGACGGAAGGGATATACTATGGTATTGGTGCCTATATTCAGGATGGAGAGGCTGGATATGTACAGATTAGTGGTGTGATTAAGAATACGCCGGCGGAAACAAGCGGTTTGATGCAGGGAGATTATATCTATAAAGTGAACGATGAAGATATGCAAGGCAAAGATAAAGCGTATGTAGTCAGTAAAATTAAGGGTGAGGAACATACCTATGTTACATTGACAATCATTCGTGAGAATGCGTCAGAGCCGTTAGAGATTGATGTGGAGCGCCGAAAGATTGAGAGTCCTACTGTGGAGTACGAGATGTATGAAAATAAAATGGCGTATATCCAGATTACAGAGTTTGATTTAGTGACAACAGGACAGTTTGAGACTGCCTACAATCAAGCAAAAGCAGATGGAATGAAAGGATTGATTATTGACTTGCGCAGCAATCCTGGAGGGAATCTGTCGACAGTCTGTGAGATTGCCCGCATGATTCTGCCAAAGGGTATGATTGTCTATACAGAGGACAAATATGGAGAGCGCGAGGAATATACCTGTAATGGAGAGAATAAGATTACAGTTCCGCTGGTTGTGCTTACAAATGGTTATAGTGCAAGTGCATCAGAAATTCTTGCAGGTGCGGTGAAAGACTATAAGATTGGAAAACTTGTGGGGACTACAACATTTGGCAAGGGAATTGTGCAGAAGGTAATTAATTTGTCAGATGGCTCGGCAGTAAAGCTTACAGTAAGTAGTTACTTTACCCCCAATGGAAATAATATTCATGAGATTGGTATTGCGCCAGATGTGGAAGAACCATTTGACGCAGAATTGTATAAGAATGGAATCGATAACCAGCTAGAAAAAGCAAAAGAAGTATTGGCAGAGATGATGGAATAATTCAGCAAACAACCAAAAAAGGCAGCATGAAGCTGCCTTTTTTGGTTGTTTGAATCACTTTGAGAAAATTAACGTGGTACTTTTCTGACATCATTCGGGTTCAGAGTGCAGAATACTGGTTCGCTTTTATTAGTATAGTACCAAACCAGATTTCCATTTACGACAATCGGTTTACACTCTGACAGAGGCATATCATCAAAGCGGTATATACCAGAGATGGGTTCACCGTTTCCGTTGAGTAGTATACTCTTCTGGACGATTGATTTGACTGGCTTGTTTTCCTCTATAACGGAAACTGTTTCTGTCCAGAGCAGCATGAACTCGTTACCATTTAGTTTGACCAGATGCGGTGTGGTGACTACAGCTTCTGCCACCTTTTGAGGATTGCCCTTAACATCTGTATATTCGATATATTTATGGTTTGTAATCCAATGTTGCGTTGTACCGGCTGCTGAGAAATTATCCTTCTGTGTACTGGTCACAAAGATGTTTCGTATTGTTCCTGTAGAATATGGAATTGCCTTCTGGTCCACAGAGTTGCCAGCCACCAGATAAGCGGTATCAGATGCTTCAAAAGCACCTACAGATACACCTGTGTGTGCACCAGAGCCGCCCATTGGCAGTACAGAAACAGCACGATTACCACCAAATGCATTTGCATCAGGGGCTTTTTTATTGTATTTCACCAGGACAACAGAACGTGGGTAAGCATCTCCCTGATCGACGGTCAGTAGCGTGTTGTCATCATCAACTAAAACATATTGATTAAAGGAGTGGCTTACATATCCGTTCCATCCAAGATTATACACGCCTGTAAGTTGCTGCTGAATTTCCATTGTGGAAATTTGTATCGTTAAGGAAATATTCGCCTGATGCGTGTTATACATTTGATGACATGTGCGAATATACAATATATCATCACACGCTGTCATGCGAAGGCTTCCATTTTTAAATGGATCTAAAGTATTTGCACCGAATAGACGGGTTGCATCAACGCGGTTCCATTTCTTATCATATTTTACCACGCGCAATACTTCTTGAGTGTCATCTTTGTTAGGATTTCTTTCCCCAAATGCAAGGAAATAATAATCTTTACCTGCGTAGAAGCCGCCGAACTTTGACAACTCCATCTTAATAATTTTCTGCGACTTAAACTGATAATCGGATGTATAGGATTCTACGCAGACATTATTATTGCCTACATACTCTACACGCACAAAGGTATTATCATCATTGTGGTACAAGTATGAGTTTATGTGTGAGCCTTCAAAATCACTGTAATTGTGACCTCCTTTATTTGTGGATTTTGCAGGGGAGGAGCCATTCACATCTTCATTTTCTTCTGGGATTTCTGTCTTTAAGTTCTTTGTCACTTCTCCCGTAAAATCTCCCAAGCCCTGTATTGTAACAGAAACCTGTTTGTTTGCAAGCTCGCTGTGATTTATAATTATGTAATCTGCGAATTCTTTCAATTCTTTTTTGTTATAAGTCAATACAATTTTACTTGGCTCTTTTTTGGTTGCTTTTGTTGCCTTAACGGAGGCTTTTTTGATTTCCTGTGGTTTAATTGCAAATTTTATAGTGGTACTTCCGTTACAGTTATTGCCAATTCCCTTGATTGTGATTGACGCCGTTCCAGCATGGAGATTATTTGCGTAAGCAACAGTATAGTCTTTGTTTAAAGCCAATTTTTTGCCACGTACTGTTTTTATTGTTACAGCAGGTTTTTGCTCTTTTCCATTAAAAGTTTTGGGGGAGATATTTGCTATGGTCACATGCTGAGGGATGCCTTCTACAACTTCATGTTTATTGACATCTGCCTTGCCAATGTTAAAAGTACCTACAAATTTTCCTTTATATTTACCTTTTCCGGTGATGATCATTACGGCTGTTCCAGTTCCAGCATTTGTATTATTCTGATACTGTACTTTGTAGTCTTTATTATTTTTTAGTTCAGTACCATCTTTTGTAGTAAGTTTAACATTTCTTGTAATAGCTTTTCCAGTATATGTTGTATCTCCAGTAATCTCTATTTGGGCTGAATTAATATAGTATTGTTTCTCGACATCATATACAGTGAGTTTTACAGTGACCTCCCCTGTATAGTTAGTGTTCTCTTTTGCTTTGAGCTTTAGCGTTGCTTTCTTAGGATCTTGTGGGTCAATAAACTCGTAATAGAATCCATTATTGTTTAGTCTTGTGGTTCCATCATAAATAATAAATGGTGCCGATTTGTCATTCGTGAGCTTACTTCCTGTAATAACCTTTAACTTCTTAATGTTCTTAGGAGTGATTGTAAAAAAGATTTCTGATAAACTTCCTTTATATTCTCCAGTTCCTGTAATGATTACAGAAGCTTTTGTTGTATCTGTACTAGCATTGATATTATTTTTATATTTAAGAGTATAATCCCTACCTTTTTTCAATGTAACTCGTTTCTTTCCGCTAAGTATTGAAACATTTACATTTGGTTCATAGGGTTTACCGTTATATACTCTTGATTTAATATTATCTTTAACAATGGTCTCTGTTTCCTTGGCAGTTAAATCTATTTGTGGCGGTAATATAAATTCTTGTTCTATTTTTCCTATATATTCGCCCTTTCCTGTAATGACTGCAAAAGCTTTCTTAGCTTCTGTACCAGTATTGGAATTCTCCCTGTATGTGAGTTCATAGTCCCTGTCTTTTTTCAACTTAACGCGTTTCTTTCCATCAAGCACGGAGACTGTTACACTGGGGGTATAGGGCTTATTACTATTATAACGCTTTTCTTTGATATCACTAACGATGGTCTGTGTTTCTTCAAGGTTTAAATCGATTGGCGGAGTTATTGTAAAATATATTGTTTTACGTCCCTTATATTCTCCGATTCCTGTAATGATTGCAGCAGCTTTCTCTCCAGCGTTTACATTATTTTGGTATTTGAGTTCATAGTCCCTGTCTTCTTTGAGCGTGACTCGTTTCTTTCCCTTGCGTATTGAAACAGTTATATTGGGTTCATAAGGGGTACCATTATAACGCCTTGGTTTGATACTGTTTGTTTTAAGGTCTGATGACGCAACGCCTATATCGATACGTGTATCTTCTTCTCTTGCTCCTTGTGAAGCACCCATATTGATTTCTGCATCATCTGCTGGAATCCACTTGGCATACAACACAATATCTTCTGTGACAATATCCGTCTCAAAGTCCCATGTATTGATGCATTCTGCTTCGCGATACCATTCTGCAAAGGTATATCCTTCTGCTGTTGGTGCCTCTGGCGCTGCAAATGTCTCACCATTATTTACAGTTACAGATTCAATTTGCTTCCCAAATCCTTGCATATCAAAAGTGACAAGGCAAGTGCTCGCTGCATCAGTGGTTTCGGTTTCTGCTTCTGTCTTAGTCTCTCCTTCTGTCCACTTTGCATAGAGTGTGATATCTGCTGTTACAGTATCCTTCTCAAAATCCCATATATTTTCGCATTCTGGTTCTTTAAACCAACCTTCAAATTGATATCCTTCAGCCGTTGGTGCTTCCGGTGCTATCAAAAGTTCACCACTTTTTATTGTTAAGGATTCGATTGGTGTTCCATGCTCTTGTAGTTCAAAACTTACAGTGTAGATTGCTGCAAAAGGATCTTCTATCCATTTTGCATAGAGTGTGATATCTGCTGTTACAGTATCTTTCTCAAAATCCCATATATTTTCGCATTCGGTTTCTTTAAACCAACCTTCAAATAAATATCCCTCTTTCACTGGAGTTTCAGGCTGTTCAATTTTTTCATTTTCCAGAACGGACTGTGCTGATAGGATTGTGCCACCATTCGATTCAAAGGTTATATTGTATCGCAAAGGTGCATCTTCAACTACTGTGTATATAAATTCTGCAATATCACTGTCTGTATACCCGTTCTTTACAGCGATTGCTTTCACTGTAAGATCCGTTTCAATAGAGATTGGTTCGGTATATAAAGTGCTGTCAATAGAAGGAGTTGTGCCATCAGTTGTATAGTAGATTGCAGCGTCCTCCTCACTTGTTAGAATCAGCTTGGATTCTTTTGCAACTTTTTCTCCCGTTGGGATGTTTGCCTCGGGTGCTGTAAGAATTTCATCTTCCTCAGTGATAGAGAAGAAATGAACTGTATAACTTATGTAAGGCTTTTTATTTTTGCTAATTTCTACTTGGAATGAATCTTCGTCTTCATAAGCTGTAATATCAGATGTTTCTGGTCGGAAAATAATGTTGCTCTTTTGTGCGGAATTGTCACTGTACACATAAAAATCACCATCTGCTGAATCTTTTGAGAAACTCCATTTTTTTCCGTCGGATTCTCTTGTCAGTGTTACACGAATCTCGGAAGCTTTCAAAGTTTCATCTGTGGATACTGACCAAGGATAATCGTTGCCAAAATATTCGATAGGCATATTCTGGGCAGGCCAAGCAATGCCAAATATATTTTCGGTTTCTCCAGAATGGTCTGTTGTATACATTGCACTATAAATGCCTTTGCTTCCTGTTATCGCGCCAAAACCAATCTGTTCCATAGACGGATTCAAAATTCTGCTACGGTTTTCGAGCTGTGATATATTTTCGCTGTCTTTATCTGCCATCCAAGAATCAATCAGCGTCTCATTTAAGGTCTTTTTCTGATTGTTGTCAAATGCAATATTAGAATTGGATGCACCTTTATAAGCCTGTTCAAAGAGTTCATCTGCCATGTTATTGGGTTGTGATGGATCATGGCTTAATTCGTTGTTAAGATAGTTTACAAGTGCTGCCGATTGGCTCAAACGGTTGTATTCGTCATTTAATGACATCTCATAAGGCAGACCTGCAATAAAACGAATCTGACGTACTATCGTTGCAGCGGAATCCAGTGTGTCAGCAGACAAAGCACCTGATTTATAAGGGGTTGTAAAGGTAGGCCGCTCTTTATAAGTAGTTTTGTCTGTTTTTAGTGCTCTTTCTTGTTCTAAAAACGCGAGAATCTCATCAGCAGTGCGGTAAGATACTTGAAGTGTCGTCTCGCTAGTTAATTCCTCGGATTCTGTTTGGGTTTCCGATTCTGTTTGGGTTTCTGTTTCAGTAAGATCTTCGGTCAAAGTCTCAGTCGTAGTCTCGGTTTCAGTCTCAGTCTGTGTTTCCGTTTCAACTTCTGTGTTCTGTTCTGTTTGCGTCTCTGTTTCGGTTTCCGACTCTGTTTGGGCTTCGGTCTCGATTTCACTTGTTGCTTGGTCATCAGAAGCCGTTTCTGTTTCCTGTTTTGTTGTTTCATTTTCAGAGTAATCTGTATTGTCTTCCGCTGAAGTTGACTCTGAAGATTCCTGATCCGCTGAAGATTCTTCTGCTGTCTCAGATGGAGTTGTCATGCTCTCTTGACTGACAGAAGTCTCCTCTGGAAAGAGGCGTTCCTCTGCGGTTTCCGTCGTGGTTTCTGCTGCCGCTGTCATATCTACAGAGGTAAATACCATTGCGACGGATAATAGCATACATAACAATTTTTTCTTCATAATAAAATTCCTTTACTTTTTAAATCGTTCCTTTGTGTTGCATGTAAAATATTGGCTCTTTTAGATGTATGTCACGTCCTTTCTAATATAATACTTTACAGGCAAAAGTTAGTGATTAAAAATGCACGTTTTTGCACAGGTAAATTAGAACTATTATACTATATTATTCCAAGACTTACCAGTATTTTTTGTGTTTTTATCACGAATCAAATACAATATTGAAAAGCGTGTCATCAATACTTTGAGTGATTGATTTTGCCACATAAATTATTTCATCAGGCTTATGAATATAGCCTATAATTTGTCTATAAAATCCGTCATGCCGCCTTTTGGCGGCTCATAGATATGAAAGGGTCAAAATCCATCATGAAACCAACACTACCAGAGGATTGCAAATGGAATCATTTTAATGCCCCTCTATATTATCTCGAAACGGAGCGGAGGTATTGATATAAAACATATAATTCCCATCATCTGTTTGATTTATATAGCAATCCCAATCATTGAATGTATAATATTTTGACATGCGAGCTTCAATTTCTGATTCTTGTATTTGCGTCGAAAATATAATAGAAGATAGGCAGTCAACATGGTTACTGGTTCCTGAAGTATTTCCGGTTTCTGAATAGACACTTACAATCTCAACATCAGGGATTTCACTTTCTAAGTGCTGCTGTAATGTATTAGTCTGTATTTGGGTTGCAAGATGATTGATACACATGCCAAAGATTTCATATCCTATAAATAATGTGAATAATGTAATTGGCAAAAGGACAATCACAATAAAAAATCTTTCTATCCATTTCATAACAAGTTCTCCTATTAGTATTTTTAGATTAGACAAACTAAAATTCATTTGTTCGTTAAAACATAAGGATTGCAAGTATATCGGATGGGGGATTGAATCCCGCCACTGATACAAATAAGTTGCTCATTGCCTATAGAGGCAGTCATTGCACATCTAATATATCTTTTAACAGCGGAGTGCACTTTTGCTTTTTCAATACTATAATTACATTATGAAATACAATGTTACTTGTGACAACTCTGTGACCTTATTCTGCTAATTTGAACATATAGTTTCTCTGCACATCCATCAAAAATTTTGCGAACTGTTGAAATACTGTCATTAAAATAATACATCGTTTTCAACGATTCAATTGGATGATTATTATCTAAAAAATCTCCTTCCTTTATTATAGATATTACAACAATTAATTGTATTATCAAAATATGCTTTGAACTGATACTTATTGACAGGATTTTCCTTTAATTATGCTATCAAATATAAAACTTTTGTCAATAACTTTTTGGAAGTATTTTTCTATGGATCCTGATTCCTTGTCAGTTCATTAGCATCAATTATTTATTATTGAAAATAGTAGAAAATTTGGTTGAAAAATTCGTTATTTCTATATAATGAGATATATGTTATAATGAAAAATGACATATTTGTACAGACTTTGATAAATTGGAATTTGGATGAAGGTGACAGAAAATGATAGAACTTAGGAGATTATCAGTAGAGGATGGAATGGATGTATATATAATGTTGCAGGAAATTCCAAAAGAAGAGAATGGATTAGTAAACAAAGGAAATGGATTATCATTTGAGGAATATAAGGAATGGCTGAAGCAGAAATATGTAGAATCGGAGCAGATTGGTCTTGTGGACGGTTGGAAAGTACCGTCTACTACATATTGGCTTTATGTAGATGGGAAGCCAGTTGGCTTTGGGAGTGTAAGGCATTTTCTTACAGATGCGCTTCGTGAAGCTGGTGGAAATATAGGGTATGGAATTGCTCCTAAGTACCGTGGAAAAGGATATGGAAAGGAACTTCTTAGGCTTTTATTAGAGCAAGCTAACCAGATTGGAATTGACAAAGCACTTGTTACAATTAATTTGAACAATATTGCATCAAAGTCAGTAGCACTTGCAAATGGTGGGGTGATTGCTGGACAAACAGATAAAAGAATGTTTGTTTGGATTAATACTGTGTAAAAGAAGATAGTACCAATAAAAGTATAACGATTTAAGAATAGAAATAGGAGTATTTTATATTTAGGAAGGAATTTATTGTATGACAATATTAGAATTAAATGGAGACTGGGAATTAAGGGATGAGACAGGAGCGTTGCTTTGCCCCGTGAAAGTACCAGGAAGTGTTATTTCGGGACTTCATGCGGCAGGAAAGATTGCGCACCCATACTATCAGGAAAATGAGTATGCAACTCGAGAATTATTTTGGAAGGATTATCAGTTTGTGCGCAACTTTGCAGTGGATGAAGTGTTGCTTGGACAAAAGGAGATTACATTAGTTTGTGAAGGACTAGATACGCTGGCACAAATTTTTATTAATGGGCAAGAGATTGCTTCTACAAATAATATGCATTGTACATATCGCGTTGCGATTCAAGACTTTTTGCATTTGGGATTGAATGAAATCTGCATTGTATTTCATTCCGTGTTGCGATTTATAGAGAATTATCAATATCAAGAGAACAAAACCATTCAGTATGTTCCTTGTGGGGCGATGAAAGGGAATCAGCTAGTTCGCAAAGCACATTCTATGTTTGGTTGGGATTGGGGTCCTCAACTTGTGGATGCAGGTATCTGGCGTACTATTTATATAGAAGGAACAGAAGCAGTTAGAATTGAAGATGTGCGTATTAGGCAATGTCATCAGCAGGATGGCAGTGTTAGGATTTGTACAAGAATAACATTATCTAGTAATCTGAAACCTACACAAGATTTGACAATAGCTAAGCTATTAGAAGATATGTTATTGGGACAGATGGTTATAGTGACATTGACAGAACAGGAAGGTAAACAGGTTTCGGAGACGAAGGCAAACGTTGTACAAAAGTATTTTGAGAAAGAGAAGTTAAACCTAATTTATGAGGCGGAGATTCTCGTGCAAAATCCAAGACTTTGGTGGCCAAATGGCTATGGAGAGCAACCATTGTATACACTGATGATTTCCGCTTACTGGAACGACAAACGCATACAATGTGAGACAAAGACAATCGGTCTGCGTACTCTAACCATTAGTCAGGAGGCGGACAAGTGGGGAAACGAGTTTGCGTTTATAATAAATGGCGTTAAAATTTTTACAAAAGGTGCAAATTATATACCAGAAGACGCTGTTTATCCGTGGATTGACAAAGAGCGTATTGACTATTTATTAAAATGCTGTGCTCGCGCGCATTTTAATTGTGTTCGTGTCTGGGGCGGTGGATATTATCCTTCAGATACCTTTTATGATTTGTGTGATAAATATGGTCTGATTGTGTGGCAGGATTTGATGTATGCATGCAATGTGTATGATGTGACAGAAGACTTTGCAGCTACGGTTAGACAAGAAACATTGGATAATGTGCAACGGATTCGACACCACGCGTCACTTGGACTTTGGTGTGGCAACAATGAGATTGAGTCTGCATGGCATCACTGGGAAGATTTTCAGAGGGAGTCTGTGTATTTACGTGCCGATTATATTAAATTATTTGAGGACATTTTGCCAAAAGCAGTGCACGAGGCAGATGATGTAACATTTTATTGGCATTCCTCTCCGTCATCGGGTGGGTGTTTTGACGATCCAGATTCTGACAGGCGTGGTGATGTGCATTATTGGGACGTGTGGCATGGACAAAAACCATTTAGCGATTATCAAAAGTATTTTTTTCGGTTTTGTTCAGAATTTGGGTTTCAGTCGTTCCCTTGTCTGAAAACAGTAGCTTCTTTCACAGAAGAAAAGGATAGAAATATTTTCTCAAGAGTGATGGAAAGTCACCAGAAAAACACTTCTGCTAATGGGAAGATGCTTTATTATCTTTCTGAAAATTTTCGATATCCAAAGGATTTTAAGAGTCTGCTCTATGTGACGCAGATTTTGCAGGGAATGGCAATTAAGAGCGGTGTGGAGCATTGGCGACGCAATAGAGGCCGCTGTATGGGGACGATCTACTGGCAATTGAATGATAACTGGCCAGTGGCTTCCTGGGCGAGTATTGACTATTATGGTCGGTGGAAAGCGCTGCATTATTTAGCAGCGAAGTTTTATGCGCCAGTTGCGGTAAGCATTCAAAAAACAGAGGATTTTGTCAGTGTTTATCTTGAAAATGAAACGCTTTCAGAACAACAATGTAGAGTGGTGTTGTGTGTGCGGGATATGCAATTTCAAAAGATTGCAGCGTGGGAAAAAGAGGTGCAAGTGGAGGCGTTGAGTGCATGTGAGTTGTTGCAACGTAAGATGAAAGAGATGCCTTTCTATCAAGCAACAGCAGATAAAAGTATAATTGTCGATAAAAAATTTGTGGACAGCAGGACAAACAACGAATACAATCTGTTTCTTGAGGCTCAGGTGGTTCTTGCAAATGGAACGACTTTGACAGAGGTTGATACTTTTGTACCTTATAAGTATATGGAGCTGCCCAAACCACATTTTACAACAGAGGTAAAAGAGACAAAAGATAGTTTTGAGATTACAGTGCAAAGTGATGTGTTTGCGCCATTTGTAGCGTTAGATTTTGCAGATGTGGACGTTATTTTTAGCGATAATTTCTTTACAATCTCCAACGAAAAGCCAGTGAAAATCAAAGTGGAAAAAAGTGATATTCTGCGCGGAAGTTTTCAAGACGCAACAGATTTGAAAGCACGATTGATGATTACAAGTGTGGCACAGACATATTGATTTTAAAAAGTATCTAATATTTTATCGTATCCTTAGACTATATAGGTGTAATATTAGCTACAATAAAAAGAACCTTGCGCGGGAGCTTCAGAACGAGAGCCGACAGTATAACAGACAACAGAGCAGGATTAAACGGAGGAAGAAATTTAATGTGAATTTTATTGTGAAGACAGGCGGTTTTTTGTATAATTGAAGTGTGGAAGGAGCAGGATATATCGTATCTTGTGTCATAGATTTTTAGAAATTGAGGTGATAAGGTGTCGGACGATACCAAACAGCTGCAGGAGATAATGGCGAAGCGCAAAGCAAAAGATAGCGTATTTCTTGACCTTTTTTAGAATAAAAGTTATCTGCTAAAGTTGTATAGAACACTCCACCCGGAGGATACCACAGCAACAGAGGACTCACTTACAGATGTAACAATCACAAATGTGCTGACTGATAATCTGTATAACGACTTAGGCTTTATTGTCAACAATAAACTGCTGATACTTGTGGAGGCACAATCTACATGGACAGTGAATATTTTAGTAAGAATTTTGCTGTATCTGGCGCAAAGCTATCACGAATATTTTCAGCGTACCTGCCAAGACTATTACAAAAGCA
>ERZ778515.1533-NODE-1533-length-16099-cov-5.236724_pt1 | contig 16099 bp, 10 predicted proteins | sample MGYA00510343_ERZ778515 | MGnify/ENA primary metagenome ERZ778515 (study PRJEB29527, sample SAMN07138965) | mouse gut metagenome | material: feces | host: mouse | place: China:Nanjing | collected 2016-01-25 ...
AGGGTTGGGCTGTTATAAACAGTCAACAGCTCGTAGGGGAATCGAACCCCTGTTTCCGCCGTGAGAGGGCGGCGTCTTAACCGCTTGACCAACGAGCCACGGTCATGTATCTTGATGACGCTTATTCATATTAATATAAAATGACAAATATTGCAAGCCTTTTTTTAAAAAATTTTATACAAAGTCGAATATGCTGATTTGGTTGGATTCGGGCAATTCTCCCAAAATTCCCAGACTGTCCATCAAGTCAACGATGGTTTTGCTCACTTTTGTGCGCTGCCGGAAATCGTCCTTACTTAAGAAAGAGCCGTCCTTTGCCGCTTCCACAATGGCATCCGCCGCTTTTTCTCCCAGACCGTCTATACTGTTAAGAGAAGGCATCAGCTTCCCATCCACAATCTGAAACAGCCTTGACTGCGCGCTGAAAATATCAATCGGTACAAATGTAAAACCACGCGCGTACATTTCCTGCACAATCTTCATATCGCCATATGCATCCTTTTCCTTATTGGAAAGTGTATCGCTGCGCCTTTTATAATCCGCCATAACAGCCTCTAAATGATTCTGCCCCTGACACATCAGCTCGTAGGAAAACGCCTTGGCACGGATGCTGAAATACGCCGCATAGTAAGCAAGGGGATAATTGATTTTGCAGTAGGCAATTCTCCATGCCATCATCACATACGCCGCAGCATGAGCCTTAGGAAACATGTACTTGATTTTCTTGCAGGAGCCAATATACCAGTCCGGCACATCCTTTTCCTTCATCGCCGCCTCCCACTCCGGCTTCAATCCCTTTCCCTTTCGCACACTCTCCATAATGGTAAAAGCAAGAGAGCTTTCCACCCCCTGATTAATCAGATAAATCATGATATCATCACGACAGCAGATGGCGGACGAAATCGTTGCCTGTCCGCTTAAAATCAAATCCTGTGCATTACCCAGCCACACGTCCGTGCCATGTCCCAAGCCGGAAATTCGAATCAAGTCGGAAAGCTGTTTCGGCTTGGTGTCAAGAAGCATCTGAATGACAAATTCCGTACCAAACTCCGGAATCCCCAGCGAGCCAACAGGACAGCCGCTTATCTGCTCCGGTGTGATGCCTAACGCCGAAGTATTCTGAAACAAAGACATAACCGCCTTGTCGTCCAGTGGAATCCGGGTCGGGTCAATGCCGGTCAAATCCTGCAGCATACGAATCATAGTCGGATCATCGTGTCCAAGTATATCGAGCTTCAACAGATTGTGGTCGATAGAGTGATAATCGAAATGCGTCGTCACAATGTCCGTAGTGGTATCGTTTGCGGGATGCTGCACGGGAGTAAAAGAGTTGATATCCTGTCCCATGGGCAGCACGATAATACCGCCCGGGTGCTGCCCCGTACTCCGCCTGATACCGGTACAGCCTGCGGTAATCCGGTTAATTTCACTGGTACGCTTGTGAATGCCCCTTTCTTCATAATAATTTTTCACATAACCGAATGCCGTCTTGTCCGCAAGCGTGGCAATGGTGCCGGCGCGGTAAGTCTGTCCTGCGCCAAAGATAACCTCCGTATACTTATGCGCTTTACTCTGGTATTCGCCGGAAAAATTCAAATCAATATCCGGCTCCTTGTCCCCCTTAAATCCCAAAAAGGTTTCAAAAGGAATATCAAAGCCGTCTTTTATCAGCTTCTCCCCGCACACCGGACAAATTTTATCCGGCAAATCGCATCCTGCATTTCCTGCTGCTGCCTTTATCTCCGGCGAATCAAAATCATAATAATGGCATTTTCCACAGCGGTAATGGGCGCTCAAAGAATTTACCTCCGTAATCCCCGCCATAAACGCCACCAGCGAAGAACCGACGGAACCTCTTGATCCCACCAGATAGCCGTCCTCCACCGACTTCCATACCAGCTTCTGGGCAATGATATACATCACGGCAAAGCCGTTGGTAATGATGGAATGCAGCTCCTTTTCCAAACGCTCCTCCACAATTCGGGGCAGCTTTTCTCCGTAAAGCTCATGCGCCTTGTTATAACAGATTGCCGTCAGGGTCTTATCCGAATCCGGAATCACGGGGGCACACTTATCAGGGCGCACCGGCGCTATGGTTTCTATCATATCCGCAATCCGGTTGGTATTGGTAATGACGACCTCCTCCGCCTTGTCACTGCCCAGATACGCAAACTCAGACAACATTTCTTCTGTCGTCCGCAAATACAACGGCGCCTGATTATCCGCATCGTCAAACCCTTTTCCTGCCATAATAATACGCCGGTACACCTCGTCCTCAGGGTCTAAAAAATGTACATCGCAAGTGGCAGCCACCGGCTTGTTGAACTGTTCCCCCAGCCTCACTATCCTGCGGTTCATCTCCATCAAGTCTTCCTCCGACCGGATATTCGGATGTTTCTCTGACGCTATCATAAAATGATTGTTGCCCAAAGGCTGAATTTCCAGATAATCGTAAAATCCCACAATGCCGGCAATCTCTGAATCACCCCTGCCTTCCAGCAGAGCGCGGTACAGCTCTCCCGCTTCGCAGGCACTCCCGATAATCAGCCCATCCCGCAGTTTTAAAATCTCGCTCTTTGGAATTTTAGGCTGCCTGTTAAAATACTGTAAATGGGACATGGATACCAGCCTGTAAAGGTGAATCCGCCCCAAATCATTCTTGGCAAGGATAATGCAGTGATATGGATGCAGACGGCTGATGTTTTCCGCCGACGGACGTGCAAAGGTATTCAGCTCCTTTAAAGTCCTTACCTTCTCCTCTTTTAGCATCTCCATGAATTTCAGAAAAATATGCGCCGTCGCCTCTGCGTCGTCCACAGCCCTGTGATGGTTCTCCAGCGAAATATGGAACACCTTGCAGAGCGCATCCAGCGTGTGCTTGTTCTGGTTTGGCAGAAGCACGCGGGAAATCACCATGGTATCCACATAGGTATAATCCGTGGAAAATCCCTGCCTTGCAGCATTTTCCCTGATAAAGCTCATATCAAAGGAAGCATTGTGCGCCACCATCACCGTTCCTTCACAAAAAGCAAAAAACTCCGGCAGCACCTCCTCAATCTTAGGCGCTTCCATCACCATGGCGTCATTTATGCTTGTAAGCTTTTCAATTTCAAAGGGAATCGGCACCTCGGGATTGACAAAAGTGGAATATCTGTCCAAAATCTGTCCGTCCCGCACCTTTACCGCCCCAATTTCAATGATACGGTTATGAATAGGCGAAAAACCCGTGGTTTCTATGTCAAATACCACATAGGTCTCATCCAGATTCTGCCCTTTGTCTCCGGTCACAATCTCCTTCAAATCGTCCACGATATACGCTTCCACGCCGTAGATTACCTTAAAGAAATCCTGCTTGTCCGCTTTTTCCCCCTTCTCCTTTCTTTTTGCCTTTTCTTCCTTCCACAAGTCCTCCCAGACATGATTTGCATCCGTAAATCCCTGTACCACGCCGTGATCCGTAATGGCAATCGCCGGATGCCCCCACTTGTAGGCGCGCTTGACAATGTCCTTTGCCTCCGAAACCCCGTCCATATCGCTCATCTTGGTGTGACAGTGCAGTTCCACTCTCTTTTTCACGGAAGTATCCATCCTGCTCACAGTAAAATCAGGGATTTTTTTGATGCCTGCAATGGAGCCGATAGTCAGCTCATGGTCGAATTTGTCCATCATGGCGATGCCTTTTATTTTTACAAAGCTTCCTACTTTTAATACCGCGCTGATTTCCGGCACATTTTCAGTTGCCACAAAAAGCTTTACCGTCAGGGTATCCGTAAAATCCGTCACATCAAAAAACAGAATGGTCTTTTCATTTCGGATATCCCGCCTGTCGAAATTGGCAATTTTGCCGCGAATCACCACCTCACCCATCTCACCGATGATATCTTCTATCTTAATCGCTTCCTCATCAAAATCCCTGCCATAAAGTACGTCAGGATTGTCCGAGCGCTTGTAGGCGCTTCTTGTGCCCTGTCCCTTCGCCTGCTTTACATCATCCCGCTGACGCCTGCCGGCTGTATCCCCCTGACGCCTGCTGCCTGCTGCCGCCCCGCTGCTTCTTAAATCCGCCGCCGGAGCCTTGTCCTGAAGGAAGCCCGCTTTCTCTTTTAACGGTTCGTTTTTTACGGTTTCCTCCATACCGGCGTTACGGGGAGCCTGTCCCCCTGCCCCTTCCTCATCGCTTCCTTTTATCCGTGCCGAAATTGCCGCCACCTGCATGGCAATTTTCTGTTCATCCTCTTTTTCATACTTTCCCGTCTCAGCTTCCTTGTAAGAAATCTGTACCGTCACGCCAAAACCGGCGCGCTCATTCCATATTTTTTCCAAAATTCTGGCAAGCTCTTCCGATTTGCCCCGCACCAGCACGGTATCCTGCACGGTAAGCGCCATCCTGTCCGCTTCAAAAACAATATCTGCTCCCTTCGCGGCATTGTACAGAATATGGTCGTATTCTTTTAACTCCAGCAATACGCTCTCCCAATAGACATCCCAAAACTTCTCCGGTGTGTATTGCGCCGAAAGCTGAAATTTCTCATATATTTTTATCACGATGGCAGTCTTGGGAAAAAGCTGCGCCTTTATCTCCCGCTCCAGCTTCAGAATTATCTCTTTGGAAATCAAATGGCTGCTGCAAATATAAACGCGCAGAAAGTCCTTGCGCGAAGTAGTGGTGACCTTCTCTACCGCTACCTGCTCCAACTGCTGCCTGATCGACTCCTCCAGCGCAAGCGTCGGAAATACTTCAGAAAATATTTTACTCATCTATGATACGCTCCAGTTATCCAGCTCGTTTTTTAAAACGGCAAGCAATTCGTTCTCCGGCACCTTCCTTATCACTTCGCCTTTTTTTATCAAAAGCCCTTCTCCAATACCGCCTGCAATCCCCAAATCGGCTTCCTGCGCCTCGCCGGGTCCGTTCACCACGCAGCCCATAACCGCCAGTTTCATATCATAATCATACGCTGCCGCCATAGTCTCCACCTGATTTGCCAGCCCGATCAGGTCTATTTTTGTTCTGCCGCAGGTAGGACAGGAAACCACCTCGATACCGCCCTTTCTAAGCCCCAACGTCCGCAGCAGAAGCTTAGCCGTCTTAACCTCTTCCACCGGATCGCCGCTCAAGGATACCCGTATGGTATCGCCGATACCCTGATACAAAATAATGCCCATTCCAATGCCGGATTTGATATTGCCGGACCAGACCGTTCCCGCCTCTGTAATTCCCACATGAAGCGGATGTGCCGTCTGCTGTGCCAGCATCTCATGTGCCTTTACGCACATCAGTACATCGGAGGATTTGATACTAACCACCAGATTGTCGTACCCCATATCCTCTATCATATGTACCTTGTCCAGTGCGCTCTCCACAATACCCTCTGCGGTGACGCCGCCGTATTTTGTAAGAAAAGGCTTCTCCAAAGAACCGCTGTTGACGCCAATACGGATGGGAATTTCTCTTTCCTTTGCCGCCTTCACCACAGCAAGCACCTTTTCCCTGCTGCCGATATTGCCCGGATTAATCCGAATTTTGTCCGCGCCGTTTTCCATGGCGGCAATCGCCATTTTATAGTCAAAATGAATATCCGCTACAAGGGGAATGGTAATTTCCTTTTTAATCCGGGAAAGCGCCTCCGCCGCCTCCACATCCGGCACCGTACACCGCACAATCTCACAGCCTGCCTCGGTAAGCCTGTTTATCTGCGCCACAGTTGCCTTTACATCCTGCGTCGGCGTATTTGTCATAGACTGTATCAGTACCGGACTGCCGCCTCCGATGATTCGGTTTCCTATTTTTACTGTTTTTGTATGCTCCCTTGTCATGCTGTTACCTGCGCCTTTCTTCTTACTCTCTTTATAAAAAAATTTCTCCCTTTTCGGAAAAATGTTCTCAGGGCATCATTTTCTCAATCTTTATTCTCATTCCTTTACCATTGTATCCGAACGGTACTGCCTCAAATCCACAACTTTCATAAAATTTCTCCATACCTCTAATTGAAATCAAATTAATAGTGCTGTATTCTCCAACCACAGTTTCATTTTTTATATCATCAATTATTGAATTTACAAGTTTTTTTCCTATTCCTCGTTTTTGATATTTTGAACTAACCACTACGTCAACTAAAAGATATGACATCCCATCTCCAATGGCTCTGGCCATACCAACTATTTTATTATCGTATGTCGCTTTTTTTATAATTGCGCTATTCTTTATGGCTCTTTCAACAATAAGGGGATTTTTCGTTTCCCAACCTACTTCTATCCTTAATTTGTTATATTCGTCAACGTTTAAATCATCATGTATTTCAATCATCTTTTTCATCACTCCTCTACAAATTCACGTTGTATATCTGATTATAAATCTTTATCTGCCATTTGTTTACAGCAGCCCTAAAGGATTCACATGCATTGACATAAAGGGACTTGTATGAAATCCCGCCCCTTATTATATAATATTTTTCAATGTCAAACAATGCTTATATCGGTTTTTTCAGCCCGTAGTAGCCCCCTTCGTCCATGACAAAGCCTTTTACGACAAGCCGCCAGAGTAACTCCATCAGTTGTGGGAGCGCAAGCGCGCACAAAAGCTTTTCCCGCTGCGCCATCATATATATCTGCTCCACGGATATGGGATAAAAGTCTAACAGAGAAAGCAGCGCCCGTTCCTGCCTGTCTATTTCCCCTGTCGCCTTACCCATTACCTTTCCTGCCTCTGCATTGCTTTCACCTAATGTCATAGCTCCTGCCTTACAGCCATCCGGCTGATGGTTTCTCCACACGGTTTCTGAAAGCTCTCTTAGCACCTGCGCCGGTGAAAGCGCTGCGCCTGCTCCCTGCACAAGCAGCCTGTTGCAGCCGTCACTCAGCCTGTCCGTTATCCGCCCGGGCACGGCGTAGACCTCACGCCCTTGCTCTAATGCCATATCCACCGTTATCAGCGTGCCGCTTTTCTGCTTTGCCTCCACCACCAGCACGGCGTCGGAGAGTCCGCTGATAATCCGGTTGCGGGGCGGAAAATATCTTGGAGACGGCGCTGTTTTCGGGGGATAGGTGGAAAGAACGCCTCCTGACGCGCAGATTTTTTCATATAATGTGCCATGACATGCCGGATAGCAGACATCGACGCCGCAGCCCAGCACGGCATAGGTGCTGCCGCCGGCGGCAAGCGCGCCGCCCTGTGCCACGCCGTCAATCCCTTTTGCCATACCGCTTACCACACAGACACCCTCCACCGCAAACGCTCTGGCAAAGGCATCCGCCACATATCTGCCATACGCCGAACAGTTTCTTGCCCCTACGATGGCAATGCTTCTCTCACCGTCCCTTGGCGGCTTCCCCTTAACATATATCCCAAAAGGACTGTCCGGAATCTGCAACAGCCTTTTGGGATACTCCGGATGGTAATAGGGTAAAAAGAGAATACCCTCCTGATCCATCTCCTCGTATTCCTTATATACTTCCCGTTTCTGCGCCGCGAGCAGACCTGCAAGCCTGCTGCTCCCCGCTATCGCCAGAAGGCTTTCTTCGGATGCCCGATATACCTCCTTGGGCGTTCCAAACGCCTCAACCAGTTTTCTTGCCCACACTCCCCCAATGCCTTCTACACCATTCAGCCAATGGGCAAAAGGCTGCTGCTCCTGTACTTCTTTTATTTTCTGCAAAACTGCCTCCTTCTACATACTTATCTGATTCCAGAACCGTCTTCTCCCGCTGTTGTAGCAGACTGCCTCCGCCAAATGCGTCTGTTCGATTTTCTCCCTGCCCTCTAAATCTGCCGTCGTGCGGGCAAGCCGCAATATCTTGTGAAAAGCTCTTGCGCTAATCTGTCCTGCCTCAGACATTTGTTCTAAAAAGCGTTGTCCGCCAAAGGAAGGCTGACAGTATTTTTTGACTTCGCTTCCGGGCAGCTCTCCGTTAAAATGGTACGGGCTTTTTTGGTAACGGAACTGCTGCCGCTCTCTCGCCTCAAGCACCCGCTGCTTAATGGCGGCGGTATTTTCCGCTTCCCGCGCCTCGTACAAATCCTTCACTGCCACGGGCGCCGCCTCCGTTATCATGTCAATTCTGTCTAAAACCGGTCCGGATATCCGCCCCAGATAGCGCCTGATATCGGCGGGAGAACAATTACAGCGGTTCCTGTCCGGAAAATAACCGCAAGGACAGGGGTTCATGGCACATACCAACATAAAATCCGCCGGATACGTATAAGAGCCATAGCTTCTGTCAATGTGCACCCGCTTCTCTTCCATAGGCTGACGCAGCACCTCCAATACGGCGGAAGAAAATTCCGGCATCTCGTCCAAAAACAGAATGCCGCGGTGTGCCAGAGACAAAAGCCCGGGGCGGGGAATCCGTCCGCCTCCTGCCATTGCCTGCGGCGACACGGTATGATGCGGCGCAAGAAACGGCCGCTTTTCCATCAATCCTTCCGTCTGCAGTTTTCCGGCAATGCTGTAGATACCGGACACCTCCAGTTTTTCCTCCTCCGTCATAGGCGGCAGAATGTCGGGAATCCGTTCCGCAATCATGGTTTTTCCCGTCCCCGGCGCTCCTGCCAGCATCAAATGGTGAAAGCCTGCCGCCGCCACCTCTGCCGCCCGTTTTACACTTTCCTGTCCGTACACTTGGGCAAAATCCTTCCCGCTGCCTTTTACCTGCCCCGCGCTTTCTCTTTCATAAGTCGGAAAACGCTTTTGCCTTTCTTCCTCGTCAGCCTTAAGATAACAAAGCAGCTCCCCCACGCTCCTAATTCCTACCGTCCGAATGCCCGGAACCGCCGCGCACTCCCCTGCATTTTCCGCAGGCACCAGAAAGGTATCCATTCCCTCCTTTTTCAAGGCAATGACAATGGGCAGCACACCATTGATGCGCCGCACCTCCCCATTCAGGGCAAGCTCCCCCAGAAAGGCAGTATGCAAAAAATCAGACGCATGAAAAACGCCCATGCACGCCAAAAGCCCTGCTGCAATCGGCAAATCATAGCCTGTCCCCTCCTTCCTGATATCTGCCGGAGAAAGATTCACAGTAATTTTGGATACCGGAAGCACCATACCTTCATTTTTTAAGGCAATCTGTACCCGCTCCCTCGCTTCCTTGACTTCACTTCCCGCGCTCCCCACCAGTTCAAAGCATGGAAGTCCTCTGGACAAATCTACTTCCACGCGCACCGGATAGGCATCCATGCCGCGGATTCCTCCTGTATTGACTGCACTAAACATATTATCTCCTTTCTTTCTGTGGAATTTTTTAGATAATGAAATATTCAGAATATCGGCTGTTTCAGAAAATTTGCCTCTTAGAAATATTTGTACTTAGAAATATTTATTACTTCAGAAATGGATTTGGAAAAATGAAAAACGATAAACCTAACAGAGAAACATTATCAGATATCAGAATGTAACGATAAAGGCAGAAAATATATTCACTATCGCTATGCTGCGGTGGGCAGATTTGGCGCCCGCCGCAGACAGGTTTTGCTTTAAATTTTGGTTTCCATATTGTCGGGATCCTGCGCAAACTGGATTGCCATGTCGCGGCTAATACGCCCCGCATAATAAAGTTGCTGAATCGCTTCATCCATCGTTATCATGCCCAGCTTGCGGTTGGTCTGCATAACCGAGGTGAGCTGATGGGATTTGCCTTCACGAATCAGGTTGCGGACAGCGTGATTGGCATGCATTACCTCGAACGCCGCCACTCGTCCATGTCCGTCGACAGTCGGAATAAGCTGTTGGGAAATAACAGCTTCCAGCACATTGGAAAACTGCACCCTGATCTGCTGCTGCTGATGGGGTGGAAATACATCAATTACACGGTCAACGGTACTTGCTGCACCGATGGTATGTAAGGTCGATAATACAAGATGTCCTGTTTCTGCCGCCGTAATCGCCACGCTGATGGTCTCAAAATCTCTCATCTCCCCCACCAGAATGACATCCGGGTCTTCACGGAGCGCTGCTCGGAGTGCATTGGCATAATTTTCTGAATCCAGTCCGATTTCTCTTTGGTTTACCATTGCCATCTTGTGCTGGTGCAGGTACTCTATCGGGTCCTCCAGCGTAATGACATGAGCGTCTCTGCAATTATTGATTTTATCAATGATAGCAGCCAGCGTGGTAGACTTACCGCTTCCTGTGGGTCCGGTTACCAGAATCAGCCCTCTTTTTCTCTGATACAGGTCGATAACGGAAGAAGGCACGCCAAGCTCTTCCGGCGCAGGCACTTTCGTACCCACAAGTCTAAACGCCAGCGCTACGGAACCTCTCTGCTTATATGCATTGACACGATATCTTCCCAAATCCGGTATGGAAAAGGACATATCATATTCCCCCCGCTCCTCAAAACGGTTGCGCTGTGTCTCCGTCATGATATTCAGAAGCATCTCCAGCGTGTCCGCAGGCAGAAGCCGGTTGTACTGTGTCAAGGTAATCAGCTTGCCATTTACTCTGATTTTGGGTGGAATCCCCACCGTAATATGGACATCCGACGCGCCTGCCGCTTTTGCTTCTTCTAGTATTTCTCTCACATTAGGCATAGATTTTCTCCTCTTTTACTACCCTTGTCCCGAAAGGGGTTTTAGATTTCGGTGCAAAAACACGCTATACTGCACCGGAGCGATACCTACAATATAAAAAGTATATCACACAATAAATTTCATTTTCAATACTTTCTGTGAATTCTCTGTTTTTCTTTCAAAATAGTCAGCATTTTTATAATACACTCAAAATCTCATATATTTGCACTACTTCTATTTCTACTTCAGACTCCAGCGCGAACTTTTTATGTAATATGTTTTCTTCCGGTTCGATTGCACCATAAATCACCCCATCACTTCCATAAAATTCTATCACCCCCTGATCGACGACGATATCCATGTCAAAGGGACTGTCGCTATCAAATGATATTGTCACTGTTTCGGAATGTGTTCCCTGATTTATGACTTGTATTTTACCCTCTCCAAATTGGATATCAAAACATACCTTTCCTATCAGGACTCTCGTACACCCTGTTTTCCGTACGCCCCATTTTAATATCACCTCTATCGGTTTCCCCTTTAACAACATTTCAATTTCTTTTTCTTGTAGCCTCAATTCCTCGCAGGGCCGCCTTCGCTTTATAAATTCCTTTATGAGAGAAAATCGGATTCGATAGCCATCGTCACTTTCTACCAGCGAAAGCTCTGCCGGAATTGACATCATGCCTTTATAATTTCCACGTTCATTCTCCGTCCGCAGCCATGCCACACTGATTATTCTGTCATCTATCCCCGCGTACGTCTGCGCAGCATATGGTAATTTTGTACGATAGGCAGATAAAACCTCTGATTCCGGCGTAAACCGATAACCATCGAAATCACCAACCAGATAATATCCATCCGCAGACCAGAATACCCATTTCTTTGCCGCTGTACCATTGCCCACCGGCAATTCAAACAAATCAGGGCATTCTTGCATACCCTCCGCTGAAAACCGCTGTGTTTCATGCCATTGCCGCAAATTGGGAGAGCGAAAAACCGCAAACTCATACGCATCCAAAAACAGCACCATCACATACGCACCGCTTTTATTATGATAAAATATTTTAGGGTCACGATTTCCTGCCGCAATATGTTCCAAAATCACCCCATCCGTTTTCTGCAGCGTTTCTCCACCGTCCAACGATACTGCCAGCCTCTGTGTATGCCGGTTACCCGAATCAATAGACCATTGATTATCACCGCCTGAAGCAGTATAAAAAAACAACAATGCATTTTTTCCAAATCCCGCCACATTGTCTTTATCCTGCCATCCGCATCCCGAAAAAATGGTTCCATATGCATCTGGTTCCATTACCATCGGCTTATGTTCCCAGACAATCATATCCTTACTAACCGCATGTCCCCAATGCATATTTCCCCAAATAACTCCATAAGGATTCCACTGGTGATACAAATGGTATATCCCATCCGCAAATACAAGTCCGTTAGGGTCGTTAATCCACCCTGTCTTTGCCGCAAAATGTATCTGCGGACGAAACGGATACACATTTTGTACCTTTTCACCATAGCAGAAAATATAATATAACTTGTCTTCCTCCACATTTCCTTTTATCGTGATATCCCTGCCAAGGTAATTGCTCACATCCATGAATGTGTAAAAATCCCCATCCGTACCTCCTAACTGAATATCCACCTCTTGAATCTTGACATCTTCACAATAAAAATGTAATTTTACCTCCGGCTCTTTTTTATCCACCGGCATCCATAAATATGGTTCAACAATATGTATTCGCATTTTTGTCTCCAGAATTTTCTCACCGAAACGGAAGTTCGTCCAACGTAATAAAATATTCGCTGTTATAAATTTCCCTCAAAGATTCTTTCGTATTATTTTCTTCATTTGTAATGAAGTCTGTGTGCCACACCATAAAATATGTCCATTGTGCCTGCTCATCCTTCATTTGCCGTTCTGTCGGAATCGTACCGCATTCATGAAACACAAGCGGCATTCCCTCTGGTGCAAGCGCATCACATTCCTCAAATAAAGAAGCATTTGCTCCGAAGGTGTAGCTGTCCGCCCCCACCAGATCCACATAGGAATCTCCGGGATACCACGCTGCCATATTTCCGCCGGTTCCTGCATAGCCATATACCCAGATTAAATTATCTAATCCCCAATAATCTGTATAGCGGCTGTACATCAACTGCCACAATTTGACAAAATTCTCTGCTCCTCCTTTGCTCCACCAGAACCAGCCGCCATCTAACTCATGGAATGGCCGCCATAAAACGGGTACTCCTGCATCCTCCAACTGCTGCAAATAAGGCACTGCTCTGTCCATACCTTCCAAAAGCTCACTGTAACTGTCTGTGCCCGGTATAAAGGCTTCTTCCCAGTTTAAATTATCGCTCTTGCTCTCATCATAACCACTGGAAAAGTCCGAGCCAGTATGCCAGCAGATAGTGGGAATGCCTCCTTGTTCCCACCATTCCTGCGCGCGCTCTGTAACTCCCTCAAAATCATTGTGCATAAAATCCAATCCACGAATTGCCGGAAGCTTTCCTGTAACACTTTCAATGTAATCCATCTCATAATCCGCAGATCCCATCCAAGTAGATTCCATCTGTCCGGTCAGACAGACGCTGCCATAAATCTCTTTTAAATATCCATAAACAATTTTTGCGTTTTCAATCGCATTCTCATTAGAAAGTTCCCCGTCGTAAGTATGTATAATCTGTTCATATTCCGCAATTTCCGCCAGATAACTATTGAATTCCACTGCTACTGTTTCCGGCAAATAATATAGAGCGGCAATCCTTCCTCCATTCCATGCACCCAAAGAAAATGAAGTGATATCTTCCGTTTTTCCTATGTTGGCAATCCTCAGAATTTCTTCCACAGAATAAACCGCAAGGCGTTCCTTTTGCGGCTCATCCGAAGACGCTGTAATATCTTTCTGCCCGCTATCGCCGCCTTCTGCCTGCACTGACATACCAAGTATTCCCCAACCACCATGCGTCACATCTTCACAGGCATAAATCAGTGCCACCGCATCGTTCTCCTTCGCTTCATTCAGCCAGGAAATATCACTTGGATAGTAACCTTCATTTTCCTGCCCCGCAAACAAAAATGTTCCCTCTTCCAGTATCCTATCCCGACCGTCTGCTTTCTCCTCTTCCGACAGCAAATTTCTAACGGGCGGCGCCTCATCCATCCTCCAGATTTCTGCATTATCGTCTGCCGCCTGTGACAAAGCTTCCGTTTCCTTCTCAACGCCGGTCTCTTCCGAAGCGCCGGTTGTTATGGTTTCTGTTGTCCGTTCCATATTGTCCGCATTGCTATCGCTATCCTTTTTTCCACATGCAGCCATCGTCAAAAATAACGTCACGCATAGAATCCATCTTGCTTTTCCCATAAATCCCTCCTGCTTTTTGTATATTGGTTGTGCTTAGTAAGTAACCGATTGCTTTATGTATTTTATTTTACAAAAGCGCTTTTGATTGTCAAGCCCTTTGGCTTCCTCAAAACAAAAAGAGAGTGAGCGTCAGATCCGGCTTTTTCGGCAGTCTGACTTCACCTCCCTTTTCAGCACTCTTTCCCTTTTCCATCGTCTAATCCTACTTAAATTTCTCCCGCAGCTTTCCTAAAGCTTTCTTTTCTATCCTCGACACATAGCTGCGGGAAATACCCAGCTTTTTTCCTATTTCACTCTGTGTAACCTCCTTGCCCGTGCTAAGCCCGTACCGCAAAAACAAAATTTCTTTCTCTCTGTCCGTCAGGCATTCGTCCAGCAGACCAAACAGCCTCTGCAAATCCTCATATAAGGAAATTCTGTCAACCACTTCAATCTGCTGCCCCTCAATCACATCCAGAAGATTGATTTCATTTCCTTCCTTATCCGTCCCTATCGGCTCATAAAGCGAAATCTCCCTAGCCGTCTTTTTTCTTGCCCTGAGCATCATCAGAAGTTCGTTGTCTATACAGCGACATGCATAGGTGGCAAGTCTCCCCTTTCCTGCGTCGAAGGTTTCCACCGCCTTTATCAGCCCGATGGTGCCAATGGAAATCAAATCTTCCATGTCCTCTTCCACATTCTGATATTTTTTTGCAATATGTGCTACCAGCCTTAAATTACGCTCAATCAGAATCTCTCTGGCATCTTCGGCTTCTTCACTGCTTCCCTCTTTCATCAAGTGAATATAACAGGCTTCCTCTTCTGACGACAAAGGTTTCTTAAATGTCTTCAAGACAGCCCCCAAAAGCAGATTTATTATATTCTATGTGCAAGAAAGGGTTCTTGTGCTTTTCCTATTGCAAGAACTGCGCTGACACGTAGCTGCCAAGGTCCGTCCCTTTTTTCGTCAGCGATATCCTGTCTCCGGCTTTCAGCAGCCCTTTCCTCGCATTTTCCTCTATCACGCTGCCGTATATTTCTTCTATAGGAACCCCAAAATATTCTCGAAATGCCTTTTTCTCCACGCCTTCTGTAAGACGCAGCCCCAAAAACATAAATTCCTCCATCTGCTCTTTCTGCGTAAGCGGCATCCGCTCCACTGTCTTTTCTTCTTCCCGCAAATAGCACGGCAAATCCGGTGTATTTCGAAAACGGATATTTTCTACCATGGAAGCCGCCCCCAGGCCAAAGCCCACGTAATCACCCCGCTGCCAGTACACCTTGTTATGGCGGCATTCATAACCGGATAGGCTGTAATTGGAGATTTCATACCTGTGATAGCCTGCCTCTTTAAGCAGCTTTTCCGTTATCCTATACATCTCCCTCTCCTCTTCCTCCGACGGCAGATGTAAGGGCGTCTCGCCCGTACGCTCCCTGCGTTCCCACTCCAAACCGTATTTTTCATAAAAGGGAGTCCCCTCTTCGATAATCAGGCTATAAGCAGAAATATGAGTCGGTTTCGGCGCAAGAAAAAGCACCTTTTTCACCGTATCCGCATAGTCCCGCGGCTTCTGCTTTGGCAGCGCAGCCATCAAATCCACATTAATATTTTGAAAGCCTGCCTGTACCGCCAGCGAATATGTCTCCAAAAAATCCGCGTAGCTGTGTATTCTGCCCAGCCGCGCAAGCTCTCTGTCGTCTGCCGACTGCAGCCCGATACTGAGACGGTTGATTCCTGCCCTGCGATATTCCCGAAGAGCTTCCCCGCTCACAGTCCCCGGATTTGCTTCCATGGAAATCTCCACTTCCATGGATATTTTTCTCTCCATGGGCTGCTCTTCCCCTATGGGCTGCTCTTCCCCTATGGAAAAAGCCTGCCATAGCACTTCCAGCACGTGACAGAGCTTTTCGTACGGAACCGCTGTGGGCGTTCCTCCTCCGATATAGACAGTCTTTACCGTATAATCCCTGTAAGCCGCCGCCTTCTTTCGTATTTCACCCTCAAGCGCACGCAAATATTCTTCCTGCGTCCGGCTGTCCGCCGGCGCAGAAAGGAAATCGCAATATTGACATTTTTTGATACAAAATGGAATATGAATATAGATACTGATAGGTTTCTTCATAGATTATCTTCTGTCGTCGAGCTTTAGAACACTCATAAACGCTTTTTGCGTAATCTCCACACTCCCAATCTGACGCATCCGCTTTTTCCCCTCTTTCTGTTTTTCCGAAA
>ERZ778515.1538-NODE-1538-length-16050-cov-7.942920_pt1 | contig 16050 bp, 15 predicted proteins | sample MGYA00510343_ERZ778515 | MGnify/ENA primary metagenome ERZ778515 (study PRJEB29527, sample SAMN07138965) | mouse gut metagenome | material: feces | host: mouse | place: China:Nanjing | collected 2016-01-25 ...
AGTATGAATTAGCCGTTGTTGTCAGCGCAAAGCTTGAGGACGATGAGAGAGCAGCCACCATTGAGAAGGTTAAGAACATGGTTACAAAACATGGCGGCACAATCACAAACGTGGACGAGTGGGGTAAGAAAAGACTTGCCTATGAAGTGCGCAAGATGAGAGAAGCTTTCTATTATTTCATTCAATTTGATGGCGAAGCAACCGTTCCTGCTGAGATTGAATCAAGAATCCGTCTCATGGAGAATGTTGTCAGATATTTGTGCGTTAGACAGGACGAGAAATAGAGTGCACCTCTGTATTTGAAATGGTACAGAGTGGTAGATGGAGAACCTGAATATATGAATAAAGTAGTTTTAATGGGACGTTTGACAAGAGACCCTGAAGTGCGTTATACACAGGGAGAAAACCAGATGGCAATTGCGCGGTATACGCTTGCAGTGGACAGGAGATATAATCGTGGCAATGATGAGAATACAGCGGATTTTATTCCTTGTGTTGCTTTTGGCAAGGCTGGCGAATTCGCGCAGAATTATTTCCGTAAGGGAACAAAGATTGCTGTATCTGGACGGATTCAGACCGGAAGCTATACTAATAAGGATGGCGTGAAAGTATATACCACAGAGGTTATTGTTGACGATCAGGAATTTGCAGAGAGCAAAAATAATAGTAGCAATTCCGATAGCGGTTATGGGAACAGCAACTATGGAAGTAACTTCGGGGGAGGTAACAACCAAGCTGTAGAACCAACACCTGCTGGAGATGGTTTTATGAATATTCCAGACGGAATTGATGAGGAACTGCCATTTAATTAAGAATCTGTTTTGAAAAGATTGATAGAATAGGAGGCTTTATCATGGCTTTTAATAAAACTGAAAAAGCTGATTCTCCAATGAAGAGAAGAGGCGGTATCCGCAGAAGAAAGAAAGTTTGTGTATTTTGCGGTAAGGATAATGTAATTGACTACAAGGATACAGCGAAGTTAAAGAGATATGTGTCTGAGAGAGGTAAGATTTTACCAAGACGGATTACAGGAAACTGTGCGAAACATCAGAGAGCGCTTACAGTGGCAATCAAAAGAGCACGTCACATCGCGTTGATGCCATATACGATTGATTAATGATAACAGTACAACCTTCGGATTCCTGTTAATCGTTGATAAGGAACTATAAATTAATAACTCATGAAGGTACAAGTTATTTCTTAACAGTTCCTAAGCTGCAAAGAATAAGAGACCAATGAACTGTTAACAGCAGCAGGATTCATTGGTCTTTTTTATGCACACGGGCACCCAAGTGAAAAATGTCAGTAGAAGCTGACGGACGCCTGGTACGCGAGTAGGAGAAAAACCTTTCTTACTCGATTGCACACGAAGGCGGAAAGGAACGATACAGCGAAAGTTGTCCCTGTCTGGCGCTACACAGACGCATATAAAAGAAATAAGTTGCTAAGACAATATATTGGAGAGGAACAATATTGCTAATGTAGTGCATCGTGAAATAACGTAACTTGATGGGTGTATTATTATTTTGTAGAAAGAGTGGTATACTAAAAAATAAAAAGATGAAGGAGTTAAAAAATGGCATATTCAACAGTCGTAGAAAATTTTTTGCGGTATGTAAAGATTGATACCCAGTCATCAGAAGAATCATCAGAACAGGTGCCGTCCACAGAGAAACAGAGAACATTAGCAAAATTGCTATATCAAGAATTGATAGCACTCGGCGCAGATAATGTTCGGTATGATGAGGAACATTGCTATGTGTATGCGGTGATTCCTTCCAATATGGAGGATGACAAAAATGTGCCAGCAATTGGTTTTATTGCACATATGGATACTGCTCCAGCAGTGAGTGGTAAAAATGTAAATCCAAGAATAATTGAAAATTATGATGGGAATGATATTGTTTTAAATCAGGAGAAAAATATTGTGACGCGTGTGTCGGAATTTCCTATGTTGAAAGATTGTAAGGGCAAGTGCTTGATTGTGACAGATGGAACTACTTTGCTTGGCGGTGATGATAAGGCGGGAGTTGCTGAGATTATGGCAGCAGCAAAGTATTTGTTGACACACCCAGAAATAAAACATGGGAAAGTTTGTATTGGATTTACTCCAGACGAGGAAGTTGGCAACGGTGTTGCATTTTTTGATATAAAAGGATTTGGCGCAGATTATGCCTATACAGTGGATGGTGGAATGCTTGGCGATATGAGTTATGAGTGTTTTCATGCCGCAGGTGCAATACTGACAATTGCTGGAAAAAGTGTACATCCCGGTTATGCCAAAAATATTATGAAAAATGCAATTAAGCTTGCATATGAATTTCATGCAATGCTTCCGAACGAGTGTCCAGAAAATACAGAAGGGTATGAGGGATTTTATCATGTGGATAGTATAAAGGGAACTGTTGAGGAAGTTGTAGCACAGTATATTATTCGCGATCATGACAGGACGAAATTTGAGGAGCGAAAAGCTATTTTCTTAAAGACTGCGAAAATATTAGAAGAAAAATATGGGGCAGGTGTCGTTCAAGTAGAAATGATAGACAGCTATTGCAATATGCGAGAAATGATTGAGAAGAAAATGCATATTGTAGATAATATGGCAATTGCGATGGAACAAGCAGGAGTTGTACCTAAGATTTCTGCAATTCGAGGCGGGACAGATGGTGCAAGATTGTCTTTTGATGGGCTTTTGTGCCCGAATATATGTACGGGTTCAGAGGGACATCATGGTAGAAATGAATTTGCATGTGTTGAGGATATGGAGAAGATTGTGGAAATAATATTAAATAATATTAGTATTACTGCACAAAAATTATCTTTGTGACCTTAAGAGACAAAATCTGCTATGGAACTTTTATTAAATTAATGATATACTAATCATATGCGTAATTAAAATCATCCCGAAACGCATTTACGGGAGGTATCATACATGAAGCAGAAAGTGAAATTAAAGGGACATCTGAAATCATACCTGCAAACGACCCTAATATTAGGGATATTGCTGGCAATGGTCAATGTAGGAATTTATTTCCTAAATATAAAGGCGGGAATCTGTGTTTCTGGATTCCTGCTAGTATATCTGATTACTATGACGATACTATTATATAAAAATAAGCCTGTAATTATGAATGAATTTATAAATTTTGCAACGCAATATGGTCAAATTCAACGAACATTGCTGCGCGATTTGGAATTGCCACATGTACTTATGGATGAGGAAGGCAGAATCATATGGACAAACGCAGCTTTTGAGCAGGTGGTACATAAAGAAAAAGGGTATCGAAAATCAATCACCACAATATTTTCTACAGTGACAAATGAGAAGCTTGGCTTTGAACAAGATGCGGAGATGGAACTCTCTTATGAGGGGCACGAATACATCTTTCGGATGAAACGAATCTCTATAGATGATGTGTTGGATAACATAGAGGTGGTGGAGAATGCAAAAAATGAGAATTTCTTGATTGCAGGATATCTTTTTGATGAGACAGCGCTGAAACATGCGTTGAAAGAATGTGATGACCAGAGTGTTGTCATAGGAATGATTTATATTGATAATTATGATGAAGCGCTTGAGAGTGTGGAGGATGTCAGACGCTCCTTGCTGATGGCGTTGATTGACAGAAAGATTAACAAGTATATTGCATCAATAGATGGCATTGTCAGAAAAACTGAGAAGGACAAGTACTTGGTGATTATGCGCAAGAAAGCACTGATGACGTTAAAGGAATCTCGTTTTGAATTGCTAGAGGATGTCAAGACTGTCAATATTGGAAATGAGATGGCAGTGACTGTGAGTATTGGTGTGGGGGTTGATGCGCCGACATATGCCCAGAATGCAGAGTTTGCGCGCACTGCAATAGATTTAGCACTTGGGCGCGGCGGTGACCAAGCGATTGTGAAATCTCCAGATTCGATTGTATACTATGGTGGAAAGAGTCAACAGATTGAAAAGAATACACGTGTGAAGGCGCGTGTCAAAGCGAATGCGCTCCAAGAAATTATTACAAGTAAGGACAAGGTATTGATTATGGGGCACCGTTTGGCAGATGCAGATGCGTTTGGCGCGGCAGTTGGCATTAGTTGTATTGCAAGAGCACTTGGCAGAAAACCACATATTGTCATCAATGATATAACGAGTTCTGTGAAGCCGCTGGCAGAGCTTTTTCGAGATAGAAATGTCTATGAGGAGGACTTTATTATTGGCAGTACAGAGGCATTAGAGAGCGCTGACAGCAGTACTGTGCTGGTCGTTGTGGATGTGAATAAACCAAGTATTACAGAGTGTCCAGATTTAATTAGAAGTTGTAAAACAGTGGTAGTTCTAGACCATCACAGGCAGAGTTCTGAAGTGATTGAGAACGCAACGCTTTCCTATGTGGAGCCATATGCATCTAGCACCTGTGAAATGGTGGCTGAGGTGCTTCAATACATAGCAGGCACTGTGAAGGTGCGAAGTAATGAGGCTGATTGTATGTATTCTGGAATTATGGTGGATACGAATAATTTCACAGCAAAGACGGGTGTTAGAACATTTGAAGCGGCGGCATTTTTACGGCGATATGGAGCCGATGTGACTCGAGTACGAAAAATGTTTCGAGATGGAGCGCTAGAGTACAAGGCAAAGGCGGAGACAATTCGCAATGCAGAGATTTACAAAAATGCTTATGCAATGGGAATTTGTCCGGCAGAGGGACTAGAGAGTCCAACTGAGATTGGCGCACAAGCTGCAAATGAGTTGCTTGGTATTAATGGCATCAAAGCAAGTTTTGTAATGACAGAGTACAATGGAAAAATCTATATTTCGGCGCGATCAATTGACGAAGTTAATGTACAGATTATTATGGAGCGTCTTGGCGGAGGCGGACATATGAACATTGCGGGAGCGCAGCTGACAGATACCACTCCAGAGCGTGCAGTGTTTGTTGTGAAAGAGACATTGAACCAAATGCTGGAAGAAGGCGCAATTTAATTACAGAGATAGGTTTTCTGTAAAAATGAGAAAGGATAAAAACGGCATGAAAATAATATTGTTGGAGGATGTAAAATCCGTAGGAAAAAAAGGAGATTTAGTAGAAGTTAAAGAAGGTTATGCCAAGAATTTTATTATTCCAAAAAAACTTGGTGTGGCAGCAACTGATGCAAATATGAATACACTAAAGCTTCAAAAGAAGAATGAAGAAAAGCTTGCAAAAGAGCAATATGAGGCAGCACAAACTTTGGCGACAGAGCTTGAAAAGATAACCGTTCAGATGGAGATTAAAGGTGGAGAGGGCGGAAAGACGTTTGGTTCGGTGTCGTCCAAGGAGATTGCAAAAGCGGTGATAGATCAGTTTTCTAAGGAGATTGATAAGAAAAAAATACAGCTTAGTGACCCGATTAAAACGGCTGGAACCCATGAAGTCACTGTGAAACTGCATCCTAAGGTTTCCGCAAAACTTAAAGTACACGTCACGTGTGTTTAGGAGGTTGAGCGATGCCAGAAATGGATGAGGCAGTTTTAAAAAAGGTCCTGCCACACAGCATTGAGGCAGAGCAGTCAGTGATTGGCTCCATGTTGATGGACAAAGAGGCAATCACAATCGCAAGTGAACAAATTAGCGGGGAAGATTTTTACGGAAAGCAGTATGGTATTCTTTTTGACGCGATGGTGGAACTGAATGATGAGGCAAAACCCGTTGACCTTGTGACGCTGCAAGAGCGTTTAAAAGAGAAAGGGGCACCCCCCGAGATTTATAGTCTTGAGTACATAAAAGATGTGATGGCAACATTGCCAACTTCTGTAAACATTAAATCTTATGTGCAGATTGTGGCAGAAAAAGCGGTTCTTAGAAAGTTGATTCGTGTCAATGAGGAGATTGCAAATATCTGTTATGCACAGAAGGAGTCGTTAGAGTCTATTTTAGAGACTTCTGAAAAAAGCATATTTGATATTATACAAAAGCGCAACAGTGGTGATTTTGTGCCAATTAGGCAGATTGTCATGAATGCGATGAACCTAATTGAGGAGGCGTCTAAGAATAAAGGCGCAGTGACTGGGATCGCAACGGGATTTTTAGATTTAGATTACAAAACTGCTGGTATGCAGCCTTCTGATTTGATATTAATTGCAGCGCGTCCTTCAATGGGAAAAACTGCGTTTGTGTTGAACATCGCACAGCATGTCGCCTTTCATGATAGACAATCGGTCGTGATATTTTCATTGGAAATGTCAAAAGAACAATTGGTAAATCGCCTGTTATCTCTGGAATCTAAGGTAAATTCACAGGCTATCAGAACTGGAAATATGAAGGATGATGAGTGGGAGCGTTTGATTGAAAGTGCTGATGTGATAGGTAGATCAGGACTTTTGATTGATGATACTCCGGGTATCAGCATTGGTGAGCTACGTTCTAAATGTAGAAAATTTAAATTAGAATACGATCTGAAGATGATTATTATTGATTATTTGCAATTGATGACGGGTTCTGGGAAAATGGAATCAAGACAACAGGAAATTTCAGATATATCAAGGTCGCTCAAAGCGTTAGCAAGAGAACTTCATGTGCCGGTGGTAGCGCTTTCACAGTTATCGCGAGCAGTGGAGCAGAGACCAGACCATAGACCGATGCTTTCTGATTTAAGAGAATCCGGCGCGATTGAGCAGGATGCAGATGTTGTGATGTTTATCTATCGTGATGATTATTATAATAAGGATACAGAGCTTAAAAACGTGGCTGAGATTATTATTGCCAAGCAGAGAAATGGCGCAATTGGCACAATTAATCTTGCATGGCTGCCAGATTATACGCAGTTTGCAAATTTGGTCAGGTAACAGAACATATTATCGTGTAGGGAAGATTACTTACCCTATGCGTGCAACAGACACTTGTCAGTTTTAGTGGTATATTTTCTTTGAGTGTCAATGTGCATAAAATACGAAAGAGGACAGGGAAACCTGGTCCTCTTTTTACATATATTGTCGACACGAATGTATTATATGCGACAGGAAAGGAGTTTTCAACATGGTGAAAGAAAAGTATTTGATTAACGAAGCTGCAAAAGAAGTTCGTGTGGAAACACATGTTCTGAGATACTGGGAAGATGAATTGGAGCTCTCTATTGGAAGAAATGAGCAGGGACATAGAATATATACACAGGAAGATATTGACAGATTTATTGAAATTAAAAATCTGAAAGATCAGGGTTTACAGCTCAAGGCGGTGAAAATCATACTGAATCAGGTGCAGTCTGCACACGAAGGAGGGGAGGATATGCGAGCAGATAACCCATTTGCACAAAAGCAGTTGACAAAAATATCAAGATTAGGAGATGCAAAGATGATAGCATTAAAAAATTCAGATGATGCAAAATGGAATGAGCGATTTGGCAAAAAACATGAGTCCAGCGCAAATGAATCAAAAGGAGAGGAAAAGGAATCTGACGGAAACAATGTGGGCGGAATGAACAATATGATTGAGATTAAAGAGATGAAATCTCTTGATGAAGTGCCAAAAGATACAAATGATAATCAATTGCAAGAGGTGACAAAGGAACAGACAATGCGTTTACAGTATTTGTTCCAGAAACTAATTAAGGATGCAGTTGCTGCAAATAACGAGGAGATGGAGGAACACTTGGTAGAGCGCATTACACAGAATGTTAAGGGAGATTTGTGCAAAGAGCTTGATTATCAGTTTCGTTTGATGGAAGAACGCGAGGAAGAACGAATTAACAATAGACATGAGGTGGAGGATAAACGCAATGAAGATTACTATAAGCGGATTGATGAGTTGTTAAGACAGTATAGTGGTAAAAATGCAAAACAGAAAGAAAAGTATAAAGAGAAAAATAAAGAAAAGACAATTTTGTTTCCTAGTTCCAAGGACAAGCAGGCAAATAAAGGAGAACCGAAAGCAAAGAAAGAGTTTCATTTTTTCCGAAAAGCTGTGGAGGCAAAAATAGAATAACAAAACTTACATAGCAAAAGAGCTGTCCTAAAAGGCAGCTCTTTTGCTATAACCACGGACGCGGAAAGAAGCTATACAGCTAAGCTGCCCACGTTCGACGAGTGTGAGCAAGAGAAACTTCCGCTCTTTTAATTAATTTTAATTTTATGCCTGCTCAATTGAGCCTGTAGGGCATGCGCCTGCGCAAGAACCGCAATCAATGCATTTATCTGCATCAATCTCAAACTTGCCATCTCCCATACTGATAGCGCCAACAGGGCACTGTGATTCACAAGCGCCACAAGATACACATGCATCTGAAATCTGATATGCCATAGTACAATATCCTCCTTTTACTTATATCACTATTTTGTAACGCACCAGAGCAATGTATAGATTGGTATAATATAAGTTAAGTGTTAAAATTTGTGCTGGTTTGTTACGATTTACTGTCTTCTGACAAGTACTTGTCAACATTTTTATTGTAATATATATTGTTGTGAAATACAAGGTAAAATATATAAATTATTAGAAAGTATCTGAATAAATACAAACAGATATGTTTCCTTATTTGACTGGCAGGCCACGTCGTTGACGGATACCATTCAGTATATGCTGTTTTAACGCTGGGATTTTACTCTTGTCCATCTCTGGAACATTCTCAAGGCGATATTTCATACCAAGCTCATCATATTTTTTCTTACCCATTGTATGATAAGGCAACACATCGAGCGCTTTAAGATTTTTCAGTCCTCCAATAAAGTATCCTAGTTTGTGAAGGTCTGCGGGATCGTCTGTAATACCAGGAACAACAACATGACGAATCCAAATTTCAACATTTTTACTGTCAAGGTATTCTGCAAATGCAAGAATGCCATCATTTGGCTGCATTACAAGCTCCTTATGTTTCTCGGGGTCAATATGCTTGATATCGAGCATTACAAGGTCTGTCACTTTGCAGAGCTTATCTAACTTCGCAAGCCAATCAGGATTTCCATCTGTTTTGTAGGCGATACCAGAAGTATCAAGACATGTGTGAATACCACGTGCGTGTGCCATTGTAAAGAGTTCCAGCAAAAAGTCAATTTGCATTAATGGTTCGCCACCAGTCACTGTAATGCCACCACCATTGTAAAAAGGTTTGTTGCGCTCATAATTTTCCAATATTTCTTCTGGTTCCATAAGAGTGCCTGCGTTCATTTCCCATGTGTCTGGATTGTGACAGTACGCACATCGCATAGGGCAACCTTGCACAAACACTACATAGCGCACGCCCGGGCCGTCAACGGTTCCAAATGATTCTAAAGAATGAATTCTTCCCTGCATAATAATCCTCCGCTCTAAAAATTGATATTATATTTATTATACCTTATTTTTGAAAAAGGTGATATAAAATTTGGGACACTTTTTGAAAATTTTCTTTTAGTAGATAAGAGAGGATATAGATTGATGTGCCAGCGATTCTCAAATTGATAGTAGAAATAATGGAGGAGCTTATAGAGAAAGTATTATCTTGTAACAATAAAATTGATTCGTTGTTTTATTTGTATTGATTGTGCATAAAAAACCCCTGAGATTATAATAATCCCAGGGGTTTATACACATGTTTATGCAAAATTAGATTGCCTCATGGAATGTACGAGAGATAACATCTGCCTGCTGTTCTGGTGTTAACTTGATAAAGTTAACTGCATATCCAGATACACGGATTGTAAGCTGAGGATAATTCTCAGGATGCTTCTGTGCATCTAACAGAGTGTCTCTGTTCAGTACGTTAACATTGAGGTGATGGCCGCCCTTTGTAGCATAACCATCTAATAAAGATACTAAGTTATCAACCTGTGCTGCATTATCAACTGCCATAGTTATATACCTCCTAAAATAATTTACTCATTGTCCAATCCCTCATGAAGTGTAGGGACACTGCACGCCATGGGATTGTTGGAACAGTCTGTACATCCAAGTGTCTGGACTTCTTTTGTGGAAGCGTCCTCACTGACATCTACATTGAAATGTCCCACAGCCTTTGCGCCAGAGAATCCAGCATCAAGCTGAGATACGAGGTCGTCAATCATTGATTTCTCATCCATAAATACACCTATTCCATAATTGTTGTGTTAATTTGACACACAACAATTACCTTCCTGATATATCTGACAACTGCAAAGTGAATAAACACTTTACAGTTGTCATTTTGTTAATAGAAAACAGATTAATTATTTAAGTCAAGTTCAATATCTCCAGAGAATACTTTTGCTTCTTTTCCGAGAGCGTTTGGAATAATTGTAAAGGTATTAGAGATACCATCTTGTGCATCCTTGAATGGAAGTTTTGATACAGAAGACAAAGAAGCAACTGCACCATGAGTATCACGTCCATGCATTGGGTTTGCACCAGGAGCAAATGGCTGTCCTTTCTTACGTCCATCAGGTGTGTTACCTGTAGCCTTACCATAAGTTACGTTTGAAGTAATTGTAAGGATAGAAGTTGTAGGAACACCATCTCTATAAGTATGATGTCTTCTGATTGCTGTCATGAACTTATGAACAACATCCTGTGCAATCAGGTCAACGCGGTCATCATCATTACCATATTTAGGGAACTCACCTGTTGTCTCAAAGTCAACAATAATACCATCTTCATCACGGATTGCTTTAACCTGAGCATACTTAATTGCTGATAAAGAGTCAGCAACAATAGAAAGTCCAGCAACACCTGTCGCGAAATATCTCTTGACATCTCTGTCATGCAGAGCCATCTCTGCTCTCTCATAGCAGTATTTGTCATGCATATAATGGATAATATTCAATGTGTTTACATACACATCTGCCTGCCACTCAAGCATATCCATAAATTTGCTATATACATCATCATAATTGAGGATATCACCCTCAACAGGACGATACTTTGGACCAACCTGTTTCTTAGTAACTTCGTCTACACCACCATTTAAAGCATAGAGTAAGCACTTTGCAACGTTTGCACGAGCACCGAAGAACTGCATTTCTTTACCGATAACCATAGAAGATACACAGCATGCAATACCATAATCATCACCGTGTGTCACTCTCATCAGGTCGTCGTTCTCATACTGAATAGAAGAAGTCTGGATAGACATCTTAGCGCAGTATCTTTTCCAATTCTCAGGAAGTCTTGTAGACCAAAGAACTGTCAAGTTTGGTTCTGGGCTAGGTCCAAGGTTTGTCAATGTGTTCAGATAACGGAAAGACATCTTTGTTACAAGAGGACGTCCGTCTACACCAACACCGCCAAGAGACTCAGTTACCCATACTGGGTCGCCAGCAAAGATCTGGTTGTACTCTGGTGTACGTGCGAATTTAATTAGACGAAGCTTCATAATAAAGTGGTCAACAAACTCCTGAATCTGCTCCTCTGTAAAGGTTCCGTTCTTTAAGTCTCTCTGTGCATAGCAGTCAAGGAAAGTAGAAGTACGACCAAGTGACATAGCAGCACCATTCTGCTCCTTAACAGCGCATAAGTATCCAAAATAAGTAGCTTGGATTGCTTCCTGTACATTTGTAGCTGGTTTAGAAATGTCACAGCCATAAGAAGCCGCCATTTCCTTCATCATCTTAAGCGCTACCATCTGCTCTGAAAGCTCTTCGCGAAGGCGAATTACATCATCTGTCATCACGCGGCCTGTAGAATCCTTCTGTGCCATCTTATCTTCAATAAGTCTGTCAATACCATAGAGTGCAACTCTTCTATAGTCGCCAATGATACGGCCGCGGCCATATGCATCAGGAAGACCTGTGATAATATGTGAGGAACGGCATGCTCTCATTTCCTGATTGTATGCGTCAAAGCATCCTGCGTTGTGAGTCTTTCTGTGTGTAGAGAAGAATTCACTAACTTCAGGATCAACTTCATAGCCATTGTCTGAACATGCTTTCTCTGCCATTCTAATACCACCATATGGCTGTAGGGAACGCTTGAAAGGCTTATCAGTCTGGAAACCAACGATTGTCTCCTTGCTCTTATCAAGGTATCCTGGACCATGAGAAGTGATGGTAGAGATAACTTTTGTGTCCATATCAAGAACACCACCGGCTTCTCTCTCCTTCTTCTGAAGGTCAAGAACCATGTCCCATAAATCTTTTGTGTTCTGTGTAGGTCCTGCTAAGAAAGCCTCATCGCCTTCATATGGTGCGAAGTTCTTCTGAATGAAGTCGCGCACGTTGATTTCGCTTTCCCATTTGCCACCTACAAAATCTTTCCATTCTGGTCTCATTTTGCAAAGCCTCCTAATAATATAATTTTAATTGATATGCGGTTTAGTCCCGCCAGTTACTGAAGTTTAGAATGTTGGTTGTTACGAAAGTGTTAAATCCTGTCTAACATTCATAACTGTATTATATCCTTAATTTTGTATACACGTCAACACTATTCTTTGTACTTTTTTATGTACAGAGGGATAAAAATTATTAAAATTTTGTGAATTATAACGGAGTAACATTTGACAGTTTAGGTATCTTGCCTTCGTTGGACGCAAGTACAATCAAAAATACAAACATATTGTATTCTCTATTGTGTTTTTCTCTTATATCCTCTAGAATAAATTTTATGTTTATTTATAAAAATGGATTTTATGATGCACGCAAGTATTTTGGAAGGGGGTGCGTGATAAATAGAAACGTGGGCAAAACAAAGAAATGTATTAAAAATACCATTGCAGTCGGAGCAGGATTTTTCTGTATTTTTAAGGCGGGTGCGGTTAGAGTCCGGCGTGCCAGGAGATGTTTTGGTGGAGGGATTGATAAATGTCAGTCTACTTTCAAGAATTGAAAATGGGGAGAGACCACTTTACAAAACAATGCGAAATCGTCTGTTGGGACGGTTGGGTGTCACACCAGATATGTATGAAAATTTGCTGAACAACGAGGATTATATCACATGGAAGTGGCATCATCATATTTTGTATGCGATTGAGCAGAAAGATTTTCAAAAGGCAGTACAATTGATTCAAGATTATGAGAAACAGGAACCATTAGACGACAAGACAAAACAACAATTTTGTGTTGTGATGTGCGCGGAAGTTTTGAGATTGCAGGGGGCAGACAATGCGAAACTTGCCAGTCTTTATGAGAGGGCGGTATATTTGACAGTACCACAAGTAGAACAGATTTATAATGATGATGTACCAGAAAAGTTATTGTCTGTTTTGGAAGTCAATACGATATTAGAGTATGAATATTACAGAAAATCAAAAGAAAAAAACTTTGTAAAAAAATGTAAGTATTGGATAGCTTATGTGGAGGAATCTTTTTTTGACAAGTTGTCAAAGGTTAAGATTTATCCAAAGATTGTATGGTATTATTTGCGGGAAATGCTATCTGTAGATAGCGAATTGAATCTGTTTGAACTAGAAGATGCGCTACAATATTGTGAACAGGCAATAGAACTGTTGCGAGATACAAAAAGGGCGTATTATCTAGTGGAATTGCTTGCGTACAAGCAAAAAATATTGACAGATATAATTGAAAAATCGTTAAAAGACAATAAACTACAGAAGTTGGAAACATATAAGAAGCTTTTACAAGAAAGTATAGAGATGGAGCAACTACTTAAAAATTTATATGCTACATATCATGTGTCCGAGTATATGCAGGATTGTACTTATTTATATGGACAACGGTGGGTATTTGCAATTGGAGATGTTTTGCGTATTCGCAGGAATATGTTAGGATTGACACAAGAGCAGGTATGTGATGGAATCTGTTCGGTCAAATCATTGCGCAGGGCGGAGAAAAAGCAGGTTAATATGCAGCAGGAGCCGTTGGAACAAATATTAAGGCGACTTGGTGTGTCCAAGGAAATTCAAAAAACAGCACTTGTAACAAATGATAAAAGTGTATTGTATCTGAAAAATGAATTGTCAATCTATCGCAATAATCGCGAGACTGATAAAGCTAGAGTTTTACTGAGGCAATTAAGGGATAAAATATGTCTTGAAATACCAGAGAATATGCAGTTTGTAATGGAATGTGAGGCATCATTGGACTGGATGGAAGGAATGATAACAAAAGAGGAATTTGCTGCAAAAGAGGAGGAAGCACTTCGATATACTCTGAAAGCGGATTCGTTTTATGATGCTGAGGAAGTGTATCTTACAGAGACAGAAATGTCTTGTATTTGTAAAAAAATGCAACTGGTAGACACCATAGAGAAAAGAGAATCCATTGCGTTTTTGTTACATTTCTTTGAAAAATTTGAGAAAGAGAATTTGTTGTCAGAGTATATTGCTATGTATGAATTTGTTATGGCAAACGTGACAAATGAGTTGAGTAGTATGGGAGAATATCAGCTTGCAATAGCGTTAGACAAAAAGGTTCTTGGAGAGGTGCTGCGGTGTAGAAGGCTTTGTATAATCAATGAATTTCTTTATGATATATTGTGGAGCGATATGCAACAAAAGTTAACAGCCAGACAACAGGTAGAAAAAGAAAAAATGACCAATGATTTAAGACAATGCATTATCATTAGTCACTTTTGCAAAAGAACATTTTATGAAAGATTTTATCAAAGTAAAATATATTAATTAGTTTGAGTATCAGAAACTGGGCAATCATTACATGGAGAAATTAACTCTTGTTCATTATTCGTTTCAGGTTTTACTGTAGCAGGAAGAGCGACAAGACTGAGGTGCATTATAAATAGCAATGCAAACATAATAAATACTTTTCTTAGATGAATATGGTTCATTTGTAAAATACCTCCGTTTGTTTTGATTAAAATTTAGATACTTTTCACTATAAAGAAGTAATAGATTGATTACAAGGGACAGAATTGGCAAATATACTTGTCGATTCTGTCCCTTGTTTTATAAGATAATTATTAGTATGATAGCTTCATAAGATAAACACAAATCAAATGTTAAGTGGCCATAACTTAGTGTGGGAGACCATTAATGAAAAGAAAAATAAGAAGGAATATTTTCAGTATCATTATAATAGCTTTTTCGCTGGTAAATTTATCTGGATGTGAGGTGTTTGTTGAACAAGGAAAAGGTTCTAATGGTGAATCCGTGTTGGAGTTACATGGCGGAGTTCATGTTAAGCATGGACGCAATCCAGATATTGAATCGGAATTTGAGCGATATGAGAAAAATAACAGCTTTGTGAAAGATAGTGTAGGATATTCTGATAATATAACTTATCAGAAATGTGAAGAAGGATATAAAATTGAGGGTGACAGGATTCTGTGGGGAGATCATACACTGTGCGAAATGGATTTGGAAAGTAGTGGAACCATTTTTCTAAAAGGTGAAGTGCATGTTGAAAAAGGAAATTATAAATTGCTTAGTATAAATCAAGATGATATTGTTGAAGTACTGGTGGAGGACGAGGAAAGTTTTGATAAAGAGATTTCATTAAACAAAGGATTAAATAAAATTAAGATAGTTGGAAAACCAGTTACATTTCAATCACTAAACCTTATTATTGATATGAATCGTTTAAAGAAAGAAAATATAAAATCTCTTATTGTACTCCAGGAGCAGGTATCTTTGGCTGATGAAAATATTGCACAAGAAACAGAAATAGAAGACATCATTGAGGAAGAAGAATCTTCAAGTATACCAGCGATTGTAAAAAATGACCAACCGTCTGCTAATGATGAAAATATTGCACAGGAGAGTATAGAGATAAAACAAGGGACGGATTCAGAAAAACAAGATGAGATTGAAGAAGGAAGGTTTTCAAGTTTATCCTATTTAAAAATGGGAAATACATTGTTATCTGGAACAGGGATACATTTGAATGGAAAAAAGATACTTGTGGAATTGAATTTGTCTGAAGAAAAGGAATTAGAATTAGACATTGATTATAAAAAGAAGAATGGAAAATGTAGTCTTGTTTTAATAGAAAACAACGGAGAAGAAACTGTGATAGAGGATGATATCTCAAAAGGCAAGAAAACAATCCCATTAAATAGTGGAAAAAATACGTTGATTTTAGATGGGGAAAAGGCCTCTTTCTTATCAATTCAAATAGGAAGTAATGTAGAAGATTTGTGGAATGAATAAGGAGAACTATGGAATGTATACTAAGGAACTGTAGAAAAATAATTGATTAAATTTAAGGTATATGTTATAATTGGC
>ERZ778515.1546-NODE-1546-length-15948-cov-4.903165_pt1 | contig 15948 bp, 11 predicted proteins | sample MGYA00510343_ERZ778515 | MGnify/ENA primary metagenome ERZ778515 (study PRJEB29527, sample SAMN07138965) | mouse gut metagenome | material: feces | host: mouse | place: China:Nanjing | collected 2016-01-25 ...
ACCCTGTTCTATAATATAGAATAGGGTGTTCTATTTTCTTTTATCCATCTAACAAAGCAACGTCTGTTTTCGCAAAATGTATACATTTATGAAAATAAAAAAAGGGTACAACAAATACAATAATAATGCAAAATGCCGAATTCTTAATTATATTATCATTTTAAGGTTGAGATTGCAACCCCTAAAATTACAATAGTATAAATTAATTTTGCTAAAAATAGCTAAACTTTGTGAAAGGGAGAGAAAAAACAAAAGATAAGGCCCACAAAAATAAAGAATACCGTCAAAAAAGTGGTCTGCTTTGTGAAGCGCAGCTTCACAGGCTCCACTGATAAAAGCCGCTTTGCGGTGGAATGAGAGGAAGCATGGCAAAAAGAGGACTCAATATATATAAAAGAAAGGACGGAAGGTGGGAGGGGCGCGTTCGCCGGACGACTTTTCAGGGCGGCGAAAGAAAATACCGTTCCGTATATGGGCATAGTTATAGGGAAGTCAGGGAAAAAATGGCTGCATTGGCAGCAGAACAGAAAGATACAAGAAGTTGTCCCCTATCCGTAGGAGAACTGATGGCAGTCTGGCTCAGGGATAAGAGACTTGACTGGAAGGAATCTACTTATGCCTGTTACAAACAACTGACGGAACGGCATATTGCAGGCAGTATTGCAGAACTGCGGGCGGAAAGCTTTGATAATCTTTCCTTTCATAGCTGGCTGATGGGGATTTGCAGGAAGGATGACGGCTCAAAAATTTCTGCCGCTTATTTTAACTGCATTTCTGCGATTGTCAGACAGGCATTTTCTTATGTGGCAGAGACGTACCAGTATACCCTGCCGTCCCTGTCCGCAAAACAGCGAAAAGAGGAGCCTGAAAGGACGGAGCTCCCGTCGGACAAGGATATCGGGAAGCTGCTGCGATATTTATATGCCAATACGGAAGATTCCACTTGTCTGGGGATTCTTTTGGCATACTATACGGGTATCCGTATCGGAGAACTGTGCGCACTGACATGGGGGGATATTGATTTCGAGGAAGGCGTATTAAAAATCAGCAAAAATATGCAGCGGATAAAAGAATTTGGGCAGGAGGGTATGGGAACCAGTATCAAAATACAAGCGCCCAAAACAGCGACTTCCCTGCGCCGGATACCGATACCGGATACTCTCTTTTCTCTGTTAAAAGAAAACAGACAGCCTCCGGCGCATTATCTGATAGCCGGAAGGCAGCACGCTTTTGCAGAGACAAGAACGGTACAGTATCGTTTTGCCTCTATTTTAAAAAAATGCGGTATTGCGCATTTTAAGTTCCACATGCTCAGGCACTATTTTGCCAGCCTGTGCATCAGGAGGGGCTTTGACGTGAAAAGCCTGAGTGAAATTTTAGGCCATTCCAATGTACAAATCACATTGAATTTGTATGTCCATTCTACCATGCAGCAAAAGAGGGTGTTGATGAACAAGGTATTTGACACAGGAGCTGCATAAAAAACTGTATTTATAAACCGTCAAAAAAGTGGTCTGCTTTCCGGCAGACCGCTTTTTTACTTACCAAAATCAATTCTTCGCAAATGTATACATTTTACGAAAGGGATTGGTATTATCATACCCTTCTTCCCTGATTTTATGCAAGCCGGCTTTTATGAAAGTTTTGTAAATCAAACAAGGTATATACCGGAAGAACTTTCCGGCTATATATAAATCTAAAAAGGAGGTAAAAAGAGATGGTTAGTAAGAAGGTACTTAAGAACATCGGCGTGTTTGCTATGGCGGTTATGCTGGCAGCGGCTCCTGTTCTGGCGGTAAGCGCAAATGGCTCTTCCTTCATGCGTGCAACAGAGGCTTCGGACCCGGCAACTTCAGATCCGACGACTTCAGACCCTAAGCCCGTTGCATCACCGGTCAGCACGACGGCAAAGACGACAGTAACCAACACGGCTACTTTAAGGAAAAACCCGGTAATCAGCGCAGCAGGAGACAAGCTTGTGTCTTCTGTGGACGGCGTCTATGATGCAAAGTCCGTAAAAGGCGTTATCGTGGCAACGCTTAAGGCAGACGTGCTTGCTGCATTCGGTGCAGGCGCAGACGCTGCGGTTGTAGTAGATGTGCATGAGTCAAATCATGGACCGGCAGCAGAGAGAAGCATCAATGACGGTCTTGCCATACTGGCGGCAAATCAGGTACAGGCTGTAAAGGGTCCGGTTCTGGATATCAACGCTTACGTAAATGGTAAGAAAGTAACCGACATCAATGCACCGATAAACATCGTGGCAGGCATTCCCGAGTCCTTCAGACAGGCTGGCTATGAATATGCTGTTATTCTGGTACAGGAAGGCGGCAGAGTAAGCATCCTGACTGATTTGGCTTCATTTGACACCACGCTGGTTTCCTTTGACACCACCGGATTCGGCGTATTCGCGATTGTAAAAGCGCCTGCCGGAAGTTTTGACAGCTACAAGTAAAAGGAGCATAAGCTTATGCGGGAATAGTTAGTGGGCAACTGCTAACTATTTTCCTGCAAGCCTAAAAACAAATGAAATTTTTTAACATAAAAGACCAAAAAATTCCGCAAGTGATTCTGGTTGGATTTTTGTGCCTATGGCTGTTTTTGGGCGGAATTGCCGCAGGATGGGTGTGCGTGCCTGTTATCCTGCCGGATGAGTTTGGATACTGGGCGCAGGCGGCAAATATGGCGGGGATGGACTGGAAAGAAATCGTTTCCCATCACTCTTGGTATTCTTTCGGCTATGGCATTCTTATGCTGCCCTTCGTTAAGCTGCTTTCGAATCCGATTGCTGCATACCGTGTTGTGACGGGTATCAATTTTTTGCTGATGGGCGGAAGTACCTTGCTGCTGTATCAGATTCTGTCAAAACTGTGCGTTATGCCCGACAAAAAGAAAACGGCAGTTGTAAGCGGCGCAGCTATGATATATGTCTCCTATCTGACCTATGCGCACACAACAATGGCGGAAAGCCTGTTGACTTTTTTGTATGTGCTTCTGGCGTATGGGTTGTACCTCTGGTTTGCGGAAAAAAAGGCGGGAAGCCTGATTTTGGTACTGCTTACCGCCGGCTATATGTATACCGTGCATATGCGGAGCATTGGGATTTTATTGGCGGCAGCGCTGGTTTGGTTAGCATTTGTCTGGAGCAGCAGAGAAAAGAAAGCAGGCGCCAGGGTACTTGTGACAATGCTGCTTGTCATCGGCTTTATCACTATTTTGCTGGTGCAGAATATGGGCAAGACAAGGCTGATAAACAGTGTGAACGCTGAGGGCTTCCATATGCTGACAAGGGGAAACGATTATGCCGGACAATGGAACAAGCTGAAGTTTTTGTTTTCCTTAAAAGGAATCGGGTACTTTTTTACAGGGCTCTTCGGAAAGATTTTTTATCTGGGATGCGCCTCCTTCGGTCTGTATTACTGGGGCATGGCTTATCTGATAAAAAAAGGAAAAGAGCTGTTTTCTTCTTTGAAAAAAGGAGAAGTATGCCGGTGGGAAAATTGGTTCTGTTTATGGCTTTTGCTCTCGCATGTGGCAGCGCTTTTGGTTAGCACGCTGTATTGCATAAGGACGAACAGACTGGATGGCATACTGTACGGACGGTATCACGAAAATACGCTGCCATTTATCACGGCTTTTGGAATTGCGGTATTGCTGTCAAAGCCAAAGCCAAAAGAGAGAATATTATGGCTTATCGGATTGGCGGGAGCGGGCTTTTTTTTCGTCTATACGATGTTAAGAAGCGGACAGATTGGCTATACCAACAGGCATTCCATAACAGGTATTTTATATGCGCTGTCCCTTGCCGGCTTCTATGACGGCACAACGGTCTTATATGCCTATTTGGGCTGCCTGCTTGGGGGAATGCTGCTTTTGGCACTTCGCATGGTGAAAAAGCATGGCGCAGGATTGCTTTTGACAGGCATTATTTGCATACAGCTTGCAAATGCAGCCTATGCCGTTCGTTTTCTGATTTATCCTTCCGTTCAGAATCAAAGAGAAGACATGGAAGGGATATGGCAGGCAAAACAACTTGCTGATGAAAAAGGGGTAACGGCATTTTACTATCTTTGCGGGGGAGCGGATAAGAGTATTTATACCTTGCAGTACGCGCTGTGGGATACGCCGCTGCATTTGATGGAAAAAGAGAAGCTTGCGGATATGACAGCCGGTTCGGTTTTGGAAGATGCAGGAGAAGTTTTTCTGATAGTGCCCACAGGAGATGAGTCCGCTGAAAACATTTCCCCATACTATACAGAAGTAATAAGGACGCCGCATTATGAAATCTATTTTACCCAATAAAAGCAAAATTACTTTATGCGCGCTGGCGGTCTTTACGCTAATGCTGTTTCCATGGCAGTTTGCCGGAGTTTCTTTCAGAACGTGGCTGGTCTATCTCTACACCTTGGGCATGGGCGTTTTTTGGATTTATGATGGAAAAAAGAGGCTGCAGGATAGCGGGAACAAATCGGAAAAAAAGAAATGGTTTTTGAGAAATTGGAATCTGCTTGACAGTCTTTTGGCGGCTTTTCTGATAGGAAATCTGCTGTTTGCCATAAAGGACAGCCTGCTGGGGGAAGGTCTCGACGAAAATATGCTTTTGGCGATTGTTCTTGTTATGTTGTTTCTTCTTCTTTCCGGTGAAAAACCGGCATTGCAGGAAGCTGCGCCGGAGCCGGTAATTTACCGGTACAGGGATGTGTTTCTAGGCTGTGGTTTTGTTGTCTATCTGGAGCTCTTGTGGCATTTTCTGCTGGATAAGACATTTGCAGCGCCGGTTGCGCTGCTTTTGGAAGATGAGCAGGCGCTTTTACATTTTTTGCTGCTGATGGTGATGCTGGCGGCGGAGGGGTACTACAAGGAAGCGGATAAAGGGAAAAAATATTTTTATGTGCTGTTGGCGCTGACCGGATATTTTCTTTTGTTTGTGCAAAAAAATATAATCGGTATTCTGCTGGGCGGCGTCGGCTTTTTGGTATCCGCATTGGTACATAAACCGGAAAGGGAACAAATAAAGCGCATATCGCTGCTTGCCTTTGCTTATTTTTTTCTGCTTTCCAATATGCTCCTGCTGCAGCATTTGATACCGGCGCTAAAGGAAAACGGCGGCTATGATATGGAAGGCAGTATCTATTTGGAACTGGGACTTGCCGTTTGCTGCGTTGTGTTTTGGGCATGGTGGGAAAAGCAGCCTGAGAAAGAAAGATATCTGACGCAGTATAAAAGATGGGTTTTGAAAATAGCGATGGCTGTATACACGATTTTTCTTTCGCTGCTTGTGTCCGGCGGCAGGCTTGCCGGTATGGAAGGAAAAGGAGCGGCAATACTTTATGCTTTTTTTGTGAAACTGCAGGCGTATATGACGATGCATGATAATGCTTTCTCGGCTGTGCTGGGCAAATACGGCATATTCGGTGTCGGCTGGTTGCTTGTTGTTTGGTTTGCGGCAGGTAAAAGGGTGTGGGAGCGCAGCAAGAGGGGAAAGCTGCCGCCTGCGCTGACGGTCCTTTTTGTAATGGGTCTGCTGCAGTCTTTCTTTTTGGCAGGACAGGCGGTAACGGCGCCGGTCTGCGTTATTTTCATGGCGGAAATGCTGTATGGCGAATGTATGCTGCCCATACAGGCAAAAAAGTGGAAGGCAGAAAAATGGGAGGAAGAAAAGGGCTTGAAAGGAAAGATGAAAATACGGGGAATTCTTTTTTGTCTGATAGTATCTACCTGCTTTTTTACCATGGACATGGAAGCGCGGGCGGCAGAGATGCCGGATGCTTCAAACGAGGGTGCCGGGGCAGGTGTGCAGGAAGAGGGAACAGCACAGGGCGAGTCTGTTACCGGCGTGCCGCTAGAAAGCACGACGCTGATGTATGCAGTGGAAAAGGTCAATGTCCGCAAAGGCCCGGGGACGGACACGGAAGTCATGGGAGAGCTTACGCAGGGAGAAATGGTCTTTGCGGTGGAGCTGCTTGCGGAAGGCTGGTACAGAATTGTATTTGGCGGAAAAACCGGCTATGTAAGGCAGGATTTTCTGGCTTTGTATGGCACGGCAGGAGCGTGGGAGGCGCCTGAGCAGCCCTCCGTACCGGTCATTTCCGGACAGGACAGCGCTGCCACAAGAAAGCGGACGGCAAGGGAAGAGGATACGCCTGGCGACGGCGGACAGGATGAAACGCTGCCGCGCGCCGCAAAACCGGCAAAGGGAAAAAGCAAAAATACTTCCGCGATTGTTATCATTGCAGCGGCAGTGCTTTTGATTCTTGGCTACGGTGTATTTCAGGTGGTGAAGGAAAAGCGGGAAAACGAAAAGAAGAACGACGAAGGTGATACGCGTTTAGAGGAATCGGAGGACGAGGCATGGGATGCAGAAGAGCGCATCGACGAATGGGCGGATGAGGATGCAGGAGAGACGGAAGCTTTGGAAGAAGATGAAATGGTTATTTTGGATATAGATGAAGTATAGCAGTATGCGTTTGCTTTTTGTAAAACTGCATGATGACGTGGTTTGCGGCATGTAAGGGAGGTACGGTATGAAGATAGCAGTGGCGGGAATGGGATATGTAGGGCTGTCAAATGCAGTTCTTTTGGCGCAGCACAACGAGGTAACTGCGATAGACGTCCTGCAGGAAAAGGTAGATTTGGTCAACAGTGGAAACTCGCCCATTGTGGATAAGGAACTGGAAGAATATTTGAAAAAGGGCGGCTTACAGCTTTATGCCGTAACAGACGGAGAGAGGGCATATGCGGAGGCGGATTTTGTAATTGTTTCCACGCCGACAAATTATGACGAACGAAAAAATTATTTTGACACTTCTTCTGTGGAGAGCATTATCAAACAAGTGACAGAGATAAATCCACAGGCGTATATCGTGATAAAATCTACCGTGCCGGTTGGTTTTACGGAACGGATGAAAAAGGAGTACGGAAATGACAATATCCTGTTTTCACCGGAATTTTTGAGGGAGGGAAAGGCGCTTTACGACAATCTTTATCCTTCCAGAATTGTTGTGGGAGTGGACAAAAAAGAGGAAGAAGCGGTAAAAAAGGCAAAGCAGTTTGCAGCGCTTATACAAGGAGGAGCCATTAAGCAGGATGTTCCTACACTGTTTATCGGAGAAACGGAAGCGGAGGCTGTCAAGCTTTTTGCCAATACGTATCTGGCGCTGCGGGTTTCTTATTTTAATGAGCTGGACACCTATGCCGAGGTAAGGGGACTGCAGACGGAAGAGATTATTGCGGGAGTGTGTCTTGACCCGCGGATAGGTACTCATTATAACAATCCGTCTTTCGGATATGGCGGCTACTGCCTGCCAAAGGATACCAAGCAGCTTTTGGCAAATTATGATGAAGTGCCGAACAATATCATTGGTGCGATTGTAGATGCCAACCGTACCCGCAAGGATTTTATTGCAGAGCAGGTATTGCAGAAGCTTCATTTCGAAGAAAAAAGCCGTCAGGCGCAGCGCAGCATCGTGGGTATCTACCGCCTGACGATGAAGACGGATTCCGACAATTTCAGGCAGTCATCCATACAGGGCATTATGAAAAGACTGCGCGCCAAAGGCGTGGAGGTCGTTATCTATGAACCTTCTATGAAAGAAGAAAGCTTTTTTGGATGCCCCGTAGTGCGGAATTTGGAGCACTTCAAAAGATTTTCCGAGGTGATTGTGGCAAACCGCTTTTCCGGCGAACTTCTGGACGTAAAAGAAAAGGTTTATACGCGGGATTTGTTTGGAAAGGATTGAAAGAAACATACGCGCGATGAGACGCGTGGACGGGAGCGATTATGAAGCTGATAATTCAAATACCATGTTATAACGAGGCGGAGACATTGGAAATTGCATTAAGCGATTTGCCAAAGACACTTCCCGGCATTGACACAATAGAATATTTGGTGATAGATGACGGAAGCAGCGACAACACGGTGGAAGTGGCGAAGAAATGGGGTGTGCATCATATTGTCAGTTTCAGGCAGAACAAAGGACTTGCCAAGGGCTTTATGGCAGGACTCGACGGCTGTCTGCGAAACGGTGCGGATATTATTGTGAATACCGATGCGGACAATCAGTACTGTGCGGCGGATATTGAGACACTGATACAGCCGATTTTAAAGGGGGAAGCGGATATTGTCATTGGCGCAAGACCCATCGACGACACCGAGCATTTTTCCTTTGTTAAAAAGAAGCTGCAGCATTTTGGAAGCTGGGTGGTGCGAAAAGCCTCCCATACGGATATTCCCGATGCACCGAGCGGCTTCAGGGCCATGAGCAGGGATGCCGCCATGCGGATAAATGTGGTAAACGACTATACTTATACCTTGGAAACCATAGTGCAGGCGGGAAGAGAAAAAATTGCCATTACCAGTGTGCCTGTAAGAACCAATGCAGAGCTGCGTCCTTCCAGACTCTTCCACAGTATTTTTGGCTATGTAAAAAAATCCATGTTGACAATACTGCGTGCCTATATGATGTACAAACCTTTAAAAAGCTTTAGCTTTCTTGCCGTATTTCCGATTCTGGCGGGGATGCTGATTGGGTTCCGCTTTTTGTATTACATGGCTAAAGGCATGAGCGGCGGGCATGTGCAGTCTCTGATTTTGGCGTGTACCTTGATTATTATGGGTTTCCTGACCTTTATGATTGGGCTGGTGGCAGATGTCATTGCGGCAAACAGGAAGCTTTTGCAGGACACCCAGTACCATGCCCGAAGAGCGGAGTATGACGCCATTTACCTGCGTCAAAGGATGGAAAAGGAAGCCGTCAGAACCTATCGGGTGTTAGAGACGGAGGACAGGGAAGGCGGAGAAAAAGGAACAGGAAATTTTCAGCCGGAAGGTTTTGCAGAAGAAAAAAGTATTCTGGCAGCGGGCGCATTGCGGTCTGACAGTGCTGCGCTGTAGCGTGGGATCTGATAAGCAAGAGCACCTTGACAACTTCATACACGGGGCATGGGATACGGGGCGTTTTGGGATTTTAGGTGGAGAATGATCGATATGCAAATGAAATTGGTAGAATTCGTAAAACAACAGAAAATACTTTTTATTACAACAAAAAATATTGATTATATCAGGAATGTACAGGAAATAAGTATTCTTGAAAGAGAAGCGGCTGCGGTCAATAAAGTATATTCGAATAAGAAAAGTTATATAGGAAGACTAATAGAAATATGGTGGAAGCTTCTTTTTTGCCATACGTCTGATTTTGATGTTATTTTTATAGGATTTGCACCGCAATTAGTTATGCCGTTTATGTGGCGGTTTCGAAAGCAAAAAGTGATAATTGATTTTTTTATTTCTGTCTATGACACACTTGTTAATGATAGAAAAAAAATAGCTCCGAATAATCTGATAGCAAAATTCTGTCATCAGATTGATTGTTATGTAATAGCAAAAGCAGATAAGGTTATTGTAGATACGAAAGCAGACATGGAGTATTTTGTACAGGAATTCAAAGGGAAACAAGGCAAATTTGAAGTGCTTTATTTAGAAGCTGATAGAAAAATTTATTATCCGCGAAAACAAGAAAAAGAAGAAGGACAGAAGAATAAGTATATTGTCTTGTATTTTGGAAGCATTTTGCCATTACAAGGAATAGACATCATACTTGAAACAATAAGTTTATTAAAAGACAGAAATGATATATGGTTTCAAATCATTGGTCCCATTCCCGATAAGTATCGTAAGCCAATGCAGGAGAATGTAGAATACATAAATTGGCTATCGCAAGAAAATCTTGCTACGTGTATAGCAAATGCAGATTTATGTCTTGCAGGACATTTTAATAATGAAATCGAGAAGGCAAAAAGAACCATTCCGGGAAAGGCTTATATTTACTGCGTGATGGGAAAAACAATGATATGCGGAGATAATGCTGCCAATAGAGAATTATTTACGGAGAATGAGAAAGTGTGTTTTGTACCCATGGGTAATGCCAAAAAGCTAAAAGAAGGAATTGAATTTATGAAAGAGAAAAGTGAGAATGCAAAATGATAAAACTAAGCTTTATTGTTCCGGTGTTTAATGTAGAACCATATATTTCGTGCTGCATTGAAAGTTTGGCACAACAGAATATGGGTAATGACAATATTGAAATCATTCTGGTTGATGATGGTTCGACAGACGGAAGCCTTAAAATATGCAGGAAATATGAAAAAGAATTTAAGAATATTAGGGTGTTGCATCAAGAAAATAAGGGAGCTAATGTGGCGAGAAATTTAGGTCTTGATTGTGCAGTGGGTGAATGGATTTGCTTTGTAGATAGTGATGACTGGATTGCACAGTCATTATATAGGATGTTATTACCGGAAATGGATAAGAATTGGGATATTATTATGTATGCATATAAAAAAGTATATCCTAAAAAGATAAAATCAGGTACAAAAATCCCAACCTATTTAGAAATATATAAGGACGAGTTTAGAGAATTAGAACTGGCAACTCTTAATAGATTTCGTTCTCAAAAGTACAATATATCGGTTATTAATGTTGTGAACATATGGAATAAATTGTATAGAAGACAGTTCTTGTCGGAAAATCATTTAAAATTTAACGCGGATATGCCTAAATTGCAAGATTTGGAGTTTAATTTGAATGTTTATAAATATGCAAAAAGTGCTGTTTGTGTTGACAAAGAGTTATACTATTATAGAATGAATGAAAATTCTGTGACACATCGTTATCAGTCTGATATCATAGAGAAATTTAATATAATAAATAAAAGTATTGAAAGATTTGTAAAGGATAACTTTAGTAAGGATATGGAAGAGGCATATTATGAGAGAATAGCAACCCATATGAGGACTATAGTAGTACGATATCTATGTAATAAAAAGAATGAAAAGAAATATTTCGTTCGGAAAAAAGGGTTTTTAGAGCTGTTGGAAACAGAGCCATATTTCAGCGCCATGAAAAGAGTGGATTTGTCAAACTTTCCATTTAAGGAAAGAGTATTATCTATTGCAATTAAATATCATAATTTTGCAGGGTGTACACTTTTGTGTAAGCTGGAAGAGATATTAAATGCTTACAGGTATTAGATTGTTTTGGGTATATAAAAGATAGTGGACCGGCTATATTTGGAGGCAGAATGCGCAGCAAATTCATTGATTTATATAAAAATTATATCCATGAAATATGGTTGTTTATCATCGTATTTTTCTTTCATATGATGTTAAATCCATTATTACCGCATATCAGTTCTTTGCCCACGGAGACCTTGAGCAAGGCCGCCGCAGCATATTTTTCAGGTAAGAATTGGGAATCCTTAATGGTTGGTTCCGACTATTACGGAACCGGATTTTATATTATTTTAACACCCATATATTGTCTAACCAATCATGCTGTTATCATTCGGCAGTTTACCTTGGGACTTGTTGTGTTATTGGTTTCCTTTCAGGCGGTGATATGTTATAAAATTATGACTTGCTTCTTAAAGGTCGAAAGCAAAAGATTTGCACAGTTTCTTTCCGCGGGTCTTTCCTTTTTACCTGTCGTGAGAAGCAACATGGCGCTTAACGAGCCTCCGCTTGAGTTTATTATGTGGATAATAGTATACCTTTTGCTGGATAATTTAAATCAGGTTCCCAAAAAGAAACTGTACACAAATTCTATTATAATCGGGATGCTCTTAGGGTATTCGCGGACAGTACATGAGAGGGCGCTTACTTTTCTTGCAGCAACAATCATTACGGTTTTCTTTTTTCATATTGTGTTTCAAAAAAAGTCGGTTAGCTATGTCTTTTTTGGCGGCAGCCTGATTGTAAGCCTGATTCTCAGTGAAGTATACAATTCCTTTGCATATAACATTTTGTGGGGAGGACAGGAGATAAAGAATACGGTCGCCGCAGCAGGCAGTAAGTCATTCAATGCGGTGAAATTATTATTTTCCGAAAATGGAGTGAAAGCCGCTTTTCATATTTTGTTCGGAGAGATTTTCACAGCAAGTGTATATACCTGCGGTCTTTTTCTTTTGAGTATTTTACTTTTTTTTCGTTTGTCTTTTTACATCATCAGAAATAAGGTAAAAAAAGATAATATGCAATTTATAAACGAATATTATATTATGTTTATTTTTGCACTATGTATTTGCGCGACAATCGGTATTATGGCTCTACAAACCTTAAACGGCGCGATAATAGCATACAACGAAAGCATAGCGGCTAAGAGCTATTGCTATTTAAGATATTTTTTTATTTATTATCCTCCCATTTGCATGGTAAGTTTTTTGTTTCTGTATAAAAGAAAAATAAAGAAAAAAGAAATTTATATTTCTCTGATATTGATGATGTTACTCTCAAAGTATGTTGTTTCGTATTTTGCACCTGTGATTAACAATAATCCATCTCTGCAGCTGGACAGGTTTCATTATTTATCTCCTTTTTCATTCAGAAAGCCGGATGAAGCGCTTACAATGATGCAGCTTGCTCTTTGTATTGAGGTGTGTTTTGTCATATATTTGCTTATGCTGCTCTGTATACGAAAATATAAAACAATCATTGCAATCAGTTTTATCATTGCTTTGTTTGTCTATGAATACGTGTATTCCGTATTTGGATTTTCTTCTTATTTTATGAATTCTTATTATGCATACATAAATTCATTTTGTGAAAAAGTTTATTGCAATGAGATTATGGAGGCGGTGGATTCCGTATATGTCGTCTCTACAAATGCTTCCTATATGGCGGCTATGGAGATGCCGGATATGGATATACGAAAAGGGTTTCCGGATTCTATTACGGAAAGGATGCTTATTTTGGCGCCGACAACGGAAAATAATGTTACGCAATTTGATACTTTGTATCGGATAACATTGGATGAAAATGAATTTCTATATTTTTCAGATACAGATTTATATAAAAAATTTGATGAAGCCGGATATAAAATTGTTTTTTTTACAGCCATAAAAGGAAAAACACAGTAAGAAATCGATTGGAGGCAAATATGAAAATTGGAATTGTTACCGTATATAGAGGAAGCAATTATGGTGCATTTTTGCAGGCATTTGCCCTGCAGAGCTATTTGCAGGAATGTGGAAATGATGTTTGGTTTATCCGCCATCATGCCAGAGCTCCTTTTTTGAGCGGCTGCAAAAAAGTAATAACGAGTATGCTGCACGGAAAATTTTCTGAGATTCCGTTTTGGATAACGCAGGAAAATAAAATGCGTCGGGCAAGAAAACGGCTAAAAGAAATAAGCAGAAAGGATATTGGAAATCTGGATGTCATTATTTTGGGAAGCGATGAAATCTGGAATATGAAACGCAAAAAAATATATAAATATCCTATTTTTTGGGGCGAAGGGATACGGCACGAGAATAAAATATCCTATGCGCCGTCTGTCAATATGGCATCCATAGAAGACTTTACCAAAAATCCCGGGCAAATAAAAACGTTAAAGGAATTAAAACAGATTTCTGTAAGAGATGAGTATTCGAAAAACATAATCGAGCAGGTGACCGGCAAAGATGTGCAAGTAGTGCTCGACCCCACCTTATTGATATCCAGAGAATTTTACCGCAAGTGCATGGAACCTGTCAGGATAGAAAACCCTTTTATTCTGGTATATTCTTATGGAACGAATAAAATAGACAGACGTATCATTGCAAACATGGTTCAATATGCACGTGATAAAAACCTTATGTTAGTGTCTGTAATGGGATACGCAGACTGGTGCGATTATCATATCGGCGCATCGCCGTTTGAAGTGCTGACTTATTTTGATAAGGCGGAATTCATTATTACGGATACTTTTCATGGAACACTATTTTCGTTGATATTTGAAAAGGATTTTATTGTTCCGGCAATTACCAGTCGAAAACTGGACGAAGTATTACGCCTGTTTCATGTAAAAGAGCGCGTGATTCAAAAGCCGGATGAAATGGAAAAAATCATATCGGAGCATATAGATTATGGTTTGATGCATTCTGTGCTGGGGGAAAAAATCAAAGAATCGACAGCCTTTTTAGATGGCGTGTTGAAGAATGACTTTGGGAGGAAATAGAAATGGAGATGCACTATACGGTTGCCGAGAATACACAAATATTGATTTCTTTATTGAAACAATATGGAATACGCAAGATTATCGCGAGTCCCGGAACAATGAATGTGAATTTTATCGGGAGCGTGCAAAATGATGATTTTTTCCAGATTTATTCCTGTGTGGACGAGAGGTCTGCGGCATACATGGCTTGCGGCATGGCGGCGGAGAGCGGAGAATATGTGTGCTTAAGTTGTACCGGTGCGACGGCATCGCGTAATTATATCCCGGGATTAACGGAAGCATACTACAGAAAACTTCCGGTTGTTGCGATAACGGCGGCGCAAAGAATCAGTCAAACCGGTCACAATATAGAACAGGTCATTGACCGAAGCGTCCAGCTAAAGGATATGGTGAAATACAGTGCATTGCTGCCGGTTATTCATGATGAGGAAGAGAGATGGCAATGTGTAATAAATGTAAATAAGGCGTTAATCGAGGCAAAAAGGCATGGGGGAGGACCGGTTCATATAAATTTGGAAGTGGATACTCTGCGCGATTTTTCCGTCAAGGAGCTGCCCAAAGCAAGGAAAATCGAATATATTGATTACGCGGTGAAAAGGGAGGCGCTGCCGGAGATTCCTGCCGGCTATGCTGCCGTATTTGTAGGCAGTCACAAAAGGATGTCCTCCGAACTGGAAAATGCAATAACCAAATTCTGCGAAAAATATAATGCGGTGGTTTTTTGTGACCGCACAAGCAATTATTTTGGAAAATACCGTATTTCTCCCAGCATTATTATGAAGCAGGATGCCTATACTTCCCCCCTGCTGCAGCTCTCTTTGCTCATACATATTGGAGATGTGTCGGGCTCGCAATACAAATTTTCACCTAAAATGGTCTGGCGCGTCAATCCGGATGGTGAAATCAGAGATACTTATAAAAGATTGAAATATGTGTTTGAAATGGAAGAATTGGAATTTTTTAAGCGCTATACAGAAGGAGAATATACGGCTGAAAACAGCTACCTTGCGTTATGGAAAGACGAACTGCAAAAAATAAATTCCAAAATTCCGGAGCTTCCTTTTTCAAATGTCTGGATTGCGCAGGCATTAAGCAATAAAATACCATGTGATTCGGTAATACATATGGGAATATTAAATTCCTTAAGAGCCTGGGACTATTTTGAGTCTCCGTTGGAGGGGTATTCCAATACGGGTGCGTTTGGAATAGACGGCGGAGTATCTTCCATGATAGGAGGCGCTTTAGCTTGTCCGGAAAGGCTGCATTTTGGCTTTTTTGGGGATCTGGCTTTTTTTTATGATCTAAATTCTTTAGGGAACCGGCATTTACCGAATAATATCAGGATACTTTTGGTGAATAATGGAAAGGGAGTGGAATTCAGGAAGTATTATCATCCGGCAAATAAATTTGGGGAAGACGCGGACTTATATATGGCAGCAGCAGGTCACTTTGGCAATAAATCGTTGGATTTGGTCAGGCATTATGCAGAAGACTTAGGATTTACGTACATTTCTGCAAGTGATAAGCAGGAATTTGAAGAAAATATAGAGGTATTTTTAAGCCGGCAAAATACAAAGCCAATTCTATTTGAAAATTTTGTTGTGGATTCGGACGACAATATGGCAATCAAATTCATGCAGTCAATGGAAAAAGATGTAAAGGGGGAAGCAAAACAGATATTAAAAAATGTACTTGGAGATAAAGGATATACCATTGCAAAAAAAATGATAAAAGGATAAAGACGTATGAATCGGGAGAAAGCACTTGTTAAAAACACCATTATTTTGGGGCTCGGAACTTTTATTCCACAATTATTTAATTTTATAACGATTCCCATTCTGACAAGGTATTTGTCTACGGATGAGTATGGTATATATGACCTGCTTCTTACAATCGTAGGTTTGCTGCTGCCCATTGTGACACTTCAGATACAAGCGGCAGGCTTTAGATATTTGATT
>ERZ778515.1558-NODE-1558-length-15796-cov-5.179086_pt1 | contig 15796 bp, 16 predicted proteins | sample MGYA00510343_ERZ778515 | MGnify/ENA primary metagenome ERZ778515 (study PRJEB29527, sample SAMN07138965) | mouse gut metagenome | material: feces | host: mouse | place: China:Nanjing | collected 2016-01-25 ...
AGAACATGAAAAAAGAGCGGAAATTCGGGCTTAAAGAGTTTCCGAGACCGCTCGATATTTTTAATGGAGGAGTTAATACAAAATAACAATTCGACGGATTATGTCGTGCAAAATATTCTTGAATTGTATGATATGTTGCGGTTTATCAAAGGTCTCAATCCCTTTTCGGCGGTAAACTTTATTAGAAAAGGAGTTGGATATGAAGCATTTCTAAAAAAACAGGCCTTGGAAAATGGTAAAGATATATCAAAAGAAATGGAGATACTTGAAGAATTGATGTCGCTTGCAAAGGACTTTGAGACAATTCCAGAATGGTTGGAACATATCCAGAATTACGATACGATAATACGAGAGATTGCACAACAAGAAAATATCCAAAAATCAACGGATACAGATGCAGTGAGCATGGTGACAATGCACGCTTCCAAAGGTTTAGAGTGGAAGATTGTGATTTTGCCAGATGTCAATGAGGGTGTTGTTCCACACAAAAAGGCAGTTACAGACAATGAAATTGAGGAGGAACGCAGGATGTTCTATGTGGCAATGACGCGCGCAAAAGAGAGCCTTTTTCTTTTTTATATCAAAGAAAAAGAGGCAGGAAACCTCCTGCCTTCGCGATTTTTAGATGAAATATTATGATTCCTGAGATTCTTGCTCCCGGAGTTTTGTGATTTGTTCTTTTAGTTCCAAACTTTTGTCTTTTAGGCGTGGACTGACACTTCTACTAGTAACAACCCCAGATAAAAGTTGCATGGCAGTCTGGTATTCTCCTTTGCGATAGGCATAGTATGCCAAGAGATAGTCTAAAGTTGTCTCATTCATTCCAGCAATGGGGAAACCTTCACGCATTCGTGCATTTGTCAAGCGGTCGTTGGCATTCATTGCCGCATTTTCTGCCTCTTTGAGATAGATTTCTCTCTTGGTGGCTGTATCAGGATTATCCTCTGGCAATTCGTCTGCAAGGTCCTGATATAGCCAACTTATTTTTAGACAAACATTTCCAATCTCGCTATCCTTTCCACCTTTTGTAATAGTGCAAAATAGTACCATTTTCATACGACTAATTGCCATCTCTGTTGTGTAGATATCACATACTGTTTCTTGGTGTGATTTGTAGTTGGAACTAATCTTTTCGCGAATTAGTTTTCGCTGAGTTGCTGTAGTGCTGTTGAAGTTTTTGGTCAACGCAGCAAAACCACAGTTAGGGCAGCAGATAGCATCATATTTTGTGATATTTACATTACTGTGAATTGGCCTTAAGTCAGCCATTGTGTCAACAAATTTTGCAGAGTTGGCTTTAACTATCTTAGAGTGAAACTCTTTATCACAGACCGGACAGGTGTATTTTTTGTCTATGAGGAGAGCCTTTTCGTTGTTTTCATCCATATTGTTGTGTTCCCTCCTGCATCTTTATTCGTTTTTATTCTCAATAAGCTCATCAAATTCAACATTGTCGAGGTATTCGTCAAAAGCATCTGCAACGTTATCATACTCCTCCTCATCCTCGATATAAGTCAATTTTGGCTCGGCTTCGGGATTGTTTTCATCTTCTTCATACTGATAGAACCATACCTCACCGTCTTCATTGTTGCCGTTTTCATCGAGTGGTAGTAAGGCAATATAGTCCTTTTTGTCTACAGTTAGGATTGTGATGATGGCGCAGTTTACAATTTGACCGTCATCAAGTTCAAGTTCAACAGTCATTTCATCATCATAATTATTTTCGTTGTTGTCTGTCATGAATTTGTACACCAAACCTTTCTAAAGTTTCAGGGATTATCTGTAAATGTAGTTTTTGATACCCTGAGTTAAATTGGAATCATTACCAACATTTTTATCTTACCGAAATTATATAGACAAATCAAGAAGTTTTTCTAATTTATTATGAGTTATTTTTGTTTTTTGAAAAAGATTTTCAAAAATTAAGTCGATAAAGCGCGAATTACTTGACATAGAGTATAGAAAGCGAGTATCATAAAAATATAGAAAAGCATAATCTAAGGAATTATTTTAAGAAATTTTGTCATTTGGCCGTGACAGGCATTCGAGGTACTGAGATGGAAGTGAAAACAGACGAAAGGATAATTAATTTCATAAAAAGAAAAATAGAAAACTCCAAAAATATTGTAGCGGTGCTTGGGATAGAAATGCTTGTGGAGAGCGGCGGATATGATCTTGACACGAATGATGAGAATTATCGTGTGGAGGAAGAATACGGATTTTGCCCAGAGGACATGCTTTCTACAAGTTTCTTTAATGCAAAGGTTGAAAAGTTTTATCGTTTTTACAAGAAGGAGATTCTGGGAATGCAGATGTACTCTACGCCTGCGTATAATGCGTTGATGCGATTACAGGCACAAGGAAAACTCTCCGCAGTGATCAACCAAAATTTTCATGGACTGCCACAGGAAGTAAAACTGAAAAAAGTAATCAACCTAAATGGTAACATTCATATTAATCAATGTCCGCATTGTGATAAAGATTTTGATATGCAATATATTAAGAATGCGAAAGGGATTCCGCAGTGTGATCGCTGCAAAGTGGCAATCAGACCAGGAATCCGTCTGCTAGGGGAGCGTGTTGAGTCCGTTTTAATGACGCAGGCGGCAGTGGCTTGTGAAGCGGCAGATGTTTTGCTGATACTTGGGAAAAACATGTATAATGATAAACTTGAATACAGTGCAGCTCCAGAACATGAGCAGCTAAAAGTGCTTTTTTCTAAGAGCGAATTTGAACAAAACAACAAAGTGAACTTTATTATCAGAGATGATATTTGTAAATTTCTACCTCTTATTATCAATTAAATTACAGCAAGAATTGTGAGGTTATATGAAAAGAATAAAAATAAAAAATGGACAGCCCTACCCTTTAGGAGCCTCCGTCAAGGAGGACGGCATCAATTTTTCTATGGTAAATAGTTCCAATAAGAGGTGTGGAATTGTATTTTACCGAAAGGGAGTTGAGCAAAAAGAGCGTATTCTGTTTGATCAGAAACACAGAATTGGAAATATTTATTGTGTCTTTGTGGAAGGAATTACGGCCAGTAATTGTGAATATAATTTTTTTATTGGTGATTGTATCTTTGTAGACCCTTATGCAAAACGAATTGTTGGCAATGAAAAATGGCGTTGCGGTGAATTTGAGCATCTTATTTTGCGCGGTGGATTTGATAATTGTGTGTTTGACTGGCAGGGAACAACACCATTGCATATTCCATATCAGGAAAGCATTATGTACTGTCTCAATGTCAGAAGCTTTACAAAGCATTCTTCTTCCAAAGTGACAAAGAAAGGGACTTTTGAAGGGCTTACGGAAAAGATCCCATATCTGAGAGAGCTAGGAGTTAATTCAATAGAATTGATGCCAGCTTATGAATTTGAGGAGTGTGAATGGGACCAGACAGCAGCGGAAACCAAGCAGCAGATTGCATATCAGGTGGAGCATATTGACGCGGAGCTACCATTAGACAAGGAACCAGAACACACAAAAAGATTGAATTGTTGGGGATATAAGGATGCATTTTATTTTGCGCCAAAAGCGTCTTATTCTGCAAGTGGAAATCCTTGTGAAGCATTTAGAGATATGGTGTGTAAGTTCCATAAAAATGGCATAGAAATAATCATGCAATTTTATTTTCCAGATGATATTAAACAGGGATATATTCTGGAAATTATTAAGCACTGGATTCTGGAATATCACATTGATGGTGTACATTTAAAGGGCAATCGGTTGCCTTTGACGCTGATTGCGACAGAACCACTTCTGGCAGATACAAAGATTATGTGTGAAAATTTTTATCTGCATGAAATCTATCCCGATGGAGCAAATCCGTCTGTCAAGACATTAAGTTATTATAGGGATGAGTTTATGTGTGATATGCGCAGATATCTCAAGGGAGACCAAGACATGCTCAAAAGCTTCCAGTATCACATGAAAAATACAAATCCTAAGTGTGGTGTAATCAATTATATTACAAATTATTATGGATTTACGTTGAATGACCTTGTTTCTTATGAGCGGAAGCACAATGAGTTAAACGGCGAAGATAATGCAGATGGAACGGATTATAATCTCAGTTGGAATTGTGGCGCGGAGGGACCATCACGCAAAAAAGCAGTGAGACAGCTACGACATAAGCAGATGAAAAATGCACTAGGATTTTTATTTACGGCACAGGGAACACCGCTTTTGTATGCAGGAGATGAGTTTGGAAATAGCCAGCATGGCAATAACAATTGTTATTGTCAGGACAATGAAATTGGATGGGTCAACTGGAGTGGTATTACTGCAAATGCAGATATATTTGCTTTTGTTAAGGAGTTGATTTCTTTCCGAAAAAGTCATAGTATTCTCCATCTTGGTGAGCAGCTTACAATGCTTGACCAATTTGGTCAGGGATATCCTGATCTTTCCTATCATGGTGAGGAAGCCTGGAAGGCACAGTTAGAGGGCTATAACAGACATATTGGAATTATGTACTGTGGAAAGAATGACAAGGGAGATGGCGGAGATTATATTTACATCGCCTATAATATGCATTGGAATGCGCATCGTTTTGCACTGCCATCCATCGCAAATCACAAATGGATTTCTGTGATTTGTACAGAAGAAAATCTTGTTATTTCTGACATTGAGAGGAATACAGAATATATTGATGTTGCGCCGAGGAGTATTTCGATTTTAATAGGTAGAATGTTGTCTGAGGAGGAAAGAAAACAAAAAAATTCTCTTATGATAAAGGATAATACATTACAAAAAACAGATGTGATTCCAAATAAACGTTGTGCGGTAACTTCAGCATCAAAAAATACTATAAAAAATAATCAAAAAAATAAAAGCAAAAAAGGTAAGTAAAGATGTATATTTGGAAACACTTTAAAACAATTACACATCATAAATTTATGGTAATGAAAGGGTGCTTTTCCGTTGGCTTGTACAGACAGGGACTGATGCATGACCTTTCTAAGTATATGCCAAGTGAATTTCTTGTCGGGGCAAAATACTATCAGGGAACACAAAGTCCGAATAATGCAGAGCGAAAGGAAAAAGGATATTCTGCTGCATGGTTGCATCATAAAGGCAGAAATAAGCATCACTATGAGTATTGGATGGATTACAGTGCACATGCAGGCAGGGGAATTATTCCTGCAAAGATGCCGGATAATTATATTGTAGAGATGTTTATTGATCGGGTTGCTGCCTCCAAAAATTACAATAAGGAAAATTATACAGATGATATGGTTTTAAAGTATTATCTCAGCGGAAATCCTGGCGCTTTTATGCATAAGGAAACGAGAAGAAAACTTGAGAAATTATTGTATATGTTGGCAGAACGGGGAGAAAACTATACAATGCGTTATATTCGCAAGAGAATTATTCCTAAGATCAAAAAACAAAATTTTTTAAAATCAAAGAGATATAAGTAACCGATAGAAGAACTCCTCATATATTAAGTATTAGAAAAAGCGCTTGATGCATGAGGAGTTGTTTTTATGAATTGTTGGTTTTGGATTATTTTATTGTGGTGTTTTTGTGGGAAAGGTGGTTGCCAGAGCAATTGTATGTGTACGTGTGAACGTAACAATGATTGTGACTGCAATTGCAATCCTACATTCCCGACACCAGTCGTTCCACCCTGCCCTCCAAATAATGGCTGTGGATGCGGCAATGAAATGATACAACCACGTGGTTTTGCTGGATTTGGAGACAACAATACTTGTGGATGTGAAGAAAAAGAGAACTAAACTATTATGGAAGCGTGCACGAAAATTGCACGCTTCCATAGTGTGTAGTAATCTCATTTCTATCAGGTGTGGGAGAATCCCGCCTCTATAGGCGGTGAGTAACTTATTTATATCAGTAATGGGATTCAACCCCTATCTGATATACTTCCGACGGATTGCAGAAGAATATTATCTTCACAACAAAAGCACTGATGGCACTTTTGAATTGAGTTGTCAAAATAATATGGAGTATAAAAATGGAAAGCAACAATCAAGAGATTGGAAATAAAGTTAATTTAAGAGAAATTTATAGGTATTTGGGATATGGAACAAATACTCCAGACAATAAGGTACAAAATTTAATTACGGAAGTACTTGATGCGTTACTTTGTGTAATAAAACCTAAAAATATCTATAAGGTATTTCAGAGTAATATTTCCAAAAATCAAGTGTTGTTAAAAGAAATTGATAGAACACTTGTTTTTGAAAGCCGAAATCTTGCGGAGAACCTTGCGCAGTGTAGTACTGTGGTTCTGCTTGCGGCAACGTTGGGAATAGAAGCGGACAAACTGTTACAGCGATATGAGATAATGCATATGACAAAGGCAGCAATTGTACAGGCGTGCGGTGCGGCATGCATTGAGGCTTATTGCAATATTTTGCAAGAACAGATATTACAAGAGTTGTCTAAAAAGGGAACAAGACTATATTTGCGACCGCGATTTAGCCCTGGATATGGGGATTTGTCATTGGAGTATCAACGTATAATTTTTCAGGAGTTGGAGTGCACAAAACGAATTGGACTTACACTTACAGACAGCCTGTTAATGTATCCTACAAAGAGTGTATCGGCATTGATTGGATTGACTGCCAATCCACAAAGTTGTCATATTGGGAAATGTAGTCAGTGCAACAATACAACATGTGCGTTTCGCGCAATATAACAATTTTTAACATTTGAAAAACTTTATGAAGTTATAGAGGTTAATAAGAGGAGAATCCTGTGAAAAATATATTTTTTATAGGGTAAATTTGATAAGAATGGAGAATTTTATGAAACTTAAGGAACAATTAGGAAAACAGCTACTTTTTTTTGATGGTGGAATGGGTACGCTATTGCAAGAACGCGGGCTTATGGCTGGAGAAATACCGGAGACATGGAACATTTTACACCCAGAAATTATCAGACAGATTCATAAAGAGTATCTTCTGGCAGGAAGCAATATCATTTCTGCCAATACTTTTGGCGTAAATGCTTTTAAATGCAAAGATTTGGAATATTCAGTAAAGGAACTTGTGACTGCCGGTATTAGACTTGTTAAAGAGGCAATGGAGGAAGTGCACAGCAATCAGCCAATGTATACAGCACTTGATATTGGTTCGATTGGAAAGTTATTGAAACCACTAGGAGAAATTTCCTTTGATGAGGCGTACAAAACATTTCAGGAGATCGTTATAGCTGGCGATCAAGCAGGAGCAAATCTGATTTTGATAGAGACAGTGAGTGATTCTTATGAGATAAAAGCGGCGGTTCTTGCGGCGAAAGAAAATAGTGATTTGCCAGTGATTGTCACTATGATTTTTGATGAAAATGGAAAATTGCTGACAGGTGGTGATGTGGCAAGTGTGACAGCAATGCTTGAAGGATTGGGTGTTGACGCAATTGGGTTTAATTGTGGATTGGGTCCAGAACAGATGAAAAAACTATTGCCACAGTTGACAACATGTTGTTCTTTGCCAATTGTGATGAATCCAAATGCTGGACTTCCAGTTGTTGTAAATGGACGGACAACCTTTCAAGTGACACCAGAGGAGTTTGCACAGAGTGTAAAGACTTTGATAGAGATGGGAGCAAGCGTTGTTGGAGGGTGTTGTGGCACAACACCAGCGCATATAAAGTGTGTGGTAGAACTTTGTAAAAGTATGAAAATTGCGTCTATTACAGACAAAAACCTGACAGTTGTGTCATCTTATAATCATGCGGTTTATTTTACTAGAAAACCATTAATTATTGGCGAGCGTATTAATCCAACGGGAAAATCCAAATTTAAACAGGCGCTTCGAGACCATGATATGGAATATCTTTATAAAGAGGGACTTACACAGGAGGAGAAGGGTGCACATATTTTGGATGTCAATGTAGGATTACCTGAGATTGATGAGCCACAGATGATGGAGGATGCAGTCACTGGAATACAGGCCATTATTGATTTGCCATTGCAGATTGATACGTCTAACACAGAAGCAATGGAGCGAGGATTACGCTATTATAATGGAAAACCCATGCTAAATTCCGTAAATGGCAAAAAAGAGTCGATGGAGAGTGTTTTTCCAATTGCAAAAAAATATGGTGCTGTAGTAGTGTGCCTTTGTCTTGATGAAAGTGGAATTCCTGAGACAGTTGAGGGACGGTTACAAGTGGCACAAAAAATTGTCAACACTGCTGCGAAATATGGTATTCCTAAGAAAAATTTGGTGATGGATGCGCTTGTACTTACGATTAGTACAGGGAAGGACAACGCAAATGTCACACTGGAAGTTATGCGTAAAATTCGTTATGAGATGAAGCTTCACACAGTACTTGGTGTGTCCAATATTTCGTTTGGATTGCCGGAGAGGAGTCGCATTAACACTACGTTTTTTACAATGGCAATGAATAATGGGCTGAGTGCAGGCATTGTAAATCCTTCCAGTGAACCAATGATGTCTGCTTACTACAGTTTTAATGCGCTGATTGGTGAGGATGAACAGTGCAGTGCTTATATTGCAAATGCGTCACAGGTAATAGACAATCCCAGTGAGTCTTTTCCAGTGAAAAGTAGTGCACTTACGTTAGACGAGGCAATTATTAAAGGATTGGTGGAAAGTGCCAGTGAGGAGACAACCAAATTACTAAAACAGAATATAGATGCATTGTCCATTATTAATGAGAAATTGATTCCTGCGTTGGATGTGGTAGGAAAAGGCTTTGAGGAAAAGAAAATGTTTCTTCCACAATTGCTGATGAGTGCAGAAGCAGCAAAGGCATCTTTTGAGGCGATAAAGACAACTTTGTCAAAACAGGGAAAGAGCAGTGAAAGCAAAGGAAAAATTGTGATTGCCACAGTCAAAGGTGATATTCATGATATTGGAAAAAATATTGTGAGGACGTTATTAGAAAATTATGGATTTGAAATGATTGACCTTGGAAAAGACGTTGACCCAGAACAGATATTAAGAACAGTGCAAGAGCAGCAGGTGAAGTTGGTTGGACTTAGTGCACTTATGACAACTACTGTTGTTAATATGGAAGCGACAATTAAGCTTTTACGGGAACATCATGTGGTTTGTAAAGTTATGGTAGGTGGCGCAGTGCTTACACAAGAATATGCAGATATGATTGGTGCAGATTTCTATTCAAAGGACGCTATGGGATCTGTGCGCTATGCGATGGAACTTTATGAGAAGGGAGAATTATAAAAGATATTGAGACAAGTCTTGCAAGTAGAAGAAACTTTTCATAGTTAAAATGAAAGGATTTGACTTGATAAAACGTATATAGTATAGAGACTGAAAAAGTAGTGTGAAATTAAAATTTCACCATCCTGATTTGTACGCCTGCTGAAGCAGGCAGATGGGAGTTAGTGTGAAAAGTACTTCTAACTGCTTGCAGCAAAGGCTGTTTTGTAAAGAAGTACTTTTCACGCTTGATTTGAGATTCCGCAAAGTGGAATCATGGAACTTATTGTAAAAGAAGGAGGAAAGACAATGAAGAAAATTATAACAGCTATTGTTGGTATGGCAACAGCATTTACCATAGGTGGTGTGACAGCATATGCAACAGAGGCGACAGTGCCAACGAATTAAGATTACTTTCCCTACTCGATTAGAATGTGTATTTTATTCTGTGGATTTTGGCAGTCGATGACGAAAGAGTGCATGGCTAAGTTTCTGCCAACTAAATGGTATGAGTGGATAGAGATAACTTTGACCAGATACCATTTTATTAGTGACAATAGCAATAAAGAATAAAATAACCCCTGCAAGATAGCCCCAAAACTGGAAAATAGCAGTTAATATTAGATTAATTAATCGGAAAAATTTAACTGCATAACCAAGCTCATAGCTTGGATGGGTATAATTGGCAATGGCAACAAATGCCATATATAGCATGACTTCGGCGTTAAACCACCCACTTTTAACAGAAAATTCACCAAGGATTAGCGCTGCCATAACACTGAGCGGGGTTGACAACATATTTGGCGTATTAACTGCTGCAAGCCGCAGACCATCAATAGCAAGTTCTAAGATTAAAAACTGCCATATCAGTGGCACATTGACATCTTCTTTTACCACAATAAATTCAAATCCGGGTGGAATCCAGTCTGGATTTTGCATTAATAACAGAAAAGTTGGTGTAATAAAATAGGTTAATATTAAAATTAGGAAGCGCGAAAGTCTCAGATATGATCCAGTAACAGGTGGAAAGTAGTAGTCATCGGCTTCCTGTATCATATCTAATATACTAATTGGCAGAATCATAGCGGAGGGAGAGTTGTCCACCAAAATGATAATATTTCCTTCTAAAATATGTGCTGCTGCAGTGTCTGGTCGTTCTGTATATTTGAATTTTGGAAATGGATTGTACCATTTCGAGGTGTAGAGACACTCTGCAAGGCTTTCTTGATTCAGAGTCAGTGCATCAACCTTGATATTATTGATGCGGTCTCGTATTTTTTTCAAAAAATCTTTGTTTACACGGTTGCCCATATAACAAAGTACAATATCTGTATTGGATGCTTTTCCAGCGTTGAGCATCTCCATACACAAGTCTGTGCTTCGGATACGACGGCGTATCAATGCTGTGTTGAATACAATTGTCTCCACAAAACCGTCCTTGGAACCTCGCAAAACTTTATCTTTTTCTGGCTCCGATACACCGCGGGCAGGATAAGTGCGCGAGTCAATTAGAATACATTGATCAAAGCCATCAATAATGATAGCAAATACGCCACAAAGCACATTTTTGGCAATTTCGTTAAAGTCCTTTGTGAGATCGACCTCTACATAAGGCATAAGCTGATTAAGTTCTTCCGCATTCTTTGGGAGGTCTTCGGCCTTTAAACCCATCAAAAATTGCAAAAGTTTTTGCATTAGTACATCTTTGCAGAATCCGTCAACAAAGTAAAATATAGCGTTTTTATTACCAATTAGGATATCGCGACTTACAATGTCAAACGATGCTTCTGTGTGAAGTAGTTCTGCCATATATTTTTTATTTTCTTCAAAATTTTGATACATTTGAATAACCGTACCTTTCTAAGTTATTTAAGCCTGATATACGCTAAAAAATACAGTTGCATACATGCGCCAATATATGGATTCAGTATATGTCAAAATCTGTATTTCATACATTTTTTTTATCTTTCATACAATCGAGATTTACTTTTCATAGTGCTTCCAGTATACTAATATTAAAGAACTGTAAAAAATAATTGGTATATCTTGACTTGTATTTTTTATGGCTCCTAAAAGATAAGGAAAATAGGAATGGTATTAAAAATGTATCAGATTGCAGTGTGTGATGATGAGCCAGCGGTTTGTGATATGGTGGCAGAAGAAATCAAAAAGTGGAATCAGGATATTAAGGTATTGTGCTTTCATTCTGGAGAGGCATTAATTACGGAATATGATTATTATGACGCAAAAGACAGGGCATGATGGAATTGGGTTGGAAAATGTGAGAAATGCCGTTGAGAAATATCATGGTGAGTTGCAGACTGGACAGAAGGGACAGACATTTTTTGTAACCTTGTTATTTCCAGATAATGGTTAATTGGTGCTATTTTATTTGGATTCATGCGGTTTTCAATGTACTGAAAATCTTAAATGAATAGAGAAAACAAAGAAGAAAGGAAAAATTTTTAGGAAAATGAGAAAGAAACGAGTTATTATGATTGCAATGCTTTGCATGATGCTGCTGATACTTACTGCCTGCAGCGCACAGCCGTTGCCAGAACAGTTTGAGGAGGATACCGTGAAAGAGTCGGCAGAACAGGCGATAGGATTTTTTAATGAACAGGATTACCAGAGTATTTTGGGTATGAGCAGTGCTGAATTTCAAGAGATTTTGACAGTGGATGAGTTTGCCAATCAGTGTGACCCATATTTGGAAAAATGTGGGTCATTCAAAGAAATTTCCAAGACAATTTTTCTTGGAAATGTGGATAAAGAAACGCAGGCCGCATATGGCGGTGTTGTGATGATAGGAAGTTACGAAGAAGGAACAATACAATTTACAATTAGCTTTAATGAGGATATGGAACTGACACAGTTTATCATTAAATAAGAAAAAATTAACGGAAAGGTAGGAGAACAAATGAGAGGCGAAAAAGAAAATAGAGAACTGTTAATTTATATAGCGATTGCTTATGGAGTTACATTTTTGATGGGATTATTGATGTGGTATGGAAATAGTAAGAATCTTGATTTGAGTATGTTCCCAAATGCACAGATGTTTTATCCGGCAACAGGAGTGATGTTGGCAATGCTGTGTGTTAGAAAAAAAGATATGTTGGTTCCCAAGATATTTTATTCGTTTTTTGTCTGTGTGACATTAATTTTGGCGATTGCAGCAATTATTTCTATTTTCTATCCGTATGCGTTAGTAGTTGTGGGAGGAATACCCATTTCTATTTGGGCATTATTACAGCAAGGATTAATTATTGGCGCAAGCGTTGTAAGCTGGATTATTTTGTTAGCAACAAAAAAAGAAAAGCGCAGAGCATATGGTTTGTGCTGGAATAAGAGTGCTTTCTCTTGGATTTGTATTTTTTTGTTTGTGGCACTCTATGTCTTTCGAACCGTGATAGCAGTAGCCTGGAGTGGTCAATTGAACATGCTGGGTATGATTGCAAAAAGTCCTAATACATGGATGTTACTGGCGGTATTGCCAATAAACTTCTTTTTGCTATTTGCTGCATTTTTTGGTGAGGAATATGGTTGGCGATATTATTTGCAACCTTTGATGCAGGAGCGATTTGGACTTCGCGGTGGTGTGTTATTATTGGGTGTTGTATGGGGAATTTGGCACATTCCAGTAGATTTATTTTATTATACGCAGGATAGCCAACTATTGATGGTGTTGACACAACAGATTACATGCATTACACTTGGCATTTTTTTTGCTTATGCTTATATGAAAACAGAGAATATTTGGGTTCCGGTGGTACTACATTTTTTAAACAATAACTTGGCTCCGATTATCTCAGGTAATTATTCAGCAAGCGTTTTTGAAAATCAGTCAATAGCGTGGAGTGAGTTGTTGGTATCTTTCGTAATAAATGGCGTAATTTTTGGCGTATTTCTGTTTGCGAAACCATTTCGCAAAGAAAGAGATGCCTAAAAATTTGTATCATTCTTGCAAATTTGACATATTATGATAGTAACTATGCAAAAACAACAAGGAGCAGTACAGATATGCAGGAATGGAAACCGCCAATGCCCTATATGGAGCAATTTCCTATAGCAATGGCATATGTACCATGGCAGAAAAATTGTATCATGTACGAAAATCTTGATGAAGCCTTTAAGACAGGTACAGTGTTCCCAGAACTCAACAAACCATTTTTAGGAAGGAGAGTAAAGGGATGAGTACAGGATGTAAACCATGTATGGAAGCTACAGAGAGGCAAAAGCTTTTGAATGAAATCAGCAAGATTGATTTTGTGTTAAAAGAGCTTAATCTTTACCTCGATACCCACCCATATGACCAGCAGGCGATGGCTAGTTTTCGCCAGTACAACGCACTAAAAAATAGTTTGGTGAAAGATTATACTGAGAAGTATGGGCCGCTTGTGTTAAGTTGTGTTGATATGGATAGCAGAGAGTGGAAATGGGCCATCCAGGATTGGCCATGGGAAGGAGGCTATAATTAATGTGGAATTATGAGAAGCGATTACAATTTCCAGTAAAGATTACCCAGACCAATCCGCAGATTGCGCAAGTTATTATAAGCCAATATGGAGGGCCAGATGGCGAGCTTGCAGCATCAATGCGTTATCTTGCGCAGAGATACACTATGCCATACAATACTGTAGCAGGATTACTTACAGATATCGGAACAGAGGAATTGGCGCACTTCGAAATGATTTGTGCAATTGTTTATCAGTTGACAAAGAATTTAACGCCAGAACAAATCAAAGAGTCAGGATTTGACAAGTACTACGTGGACCATACTTTGGCACTTTGGCCACAAGCAGCAGGAGGTATTCCATTTAATGCTTGTGAGTTTCAATCTAAAGGTGATGTGATTACAGATTTGATGGAAGATATGGCAGCAGAGCAAAAGGCACGAACTACATATGACAATATTTTAAGACTGGTTAAAGATCCTGATGTCTGTGAACCAATTAAGTTTCTTCGAGCGCGGGAGATTGTGCACTTCCAGCGTTTCGGTGAAGCACTTCGCATTGCGCAGGAAAACCTTGATTCTCGCAATTTCTATGCGTTTAACCCTGAGTTTGATAAGTAATTGAAAAAGGTATTTGTTAATATACGATTCAAAATAGCAGATTTGCAGATATAAGACTGTAAATTTGCTATTTTTTCTGCACACGAACACATCTACTAAACTTTAGTAGGAAGAAATAATTTCATAGTCTTTTGTAATAAAAATAGCGTCCACATTCTCTAAACTACGAATATATTCCAGTCCTTTTTCCAATCCAAGAATATAACAGTAGGTGCTTAGTGCGTCTCCTTCCAATGAAGAACGAGAGAGAATAGTAACGCCTAAAAGATCATTTTGGACAGGATACCCAGTAGTTGTATCAAAAATGTGATGATAGATTGTTTTGTTTTTATCTATCATAAAATAGCGTTCATAACATCCAGAAGAAACAACAGAACTATCATTTTTTTCCAAAGTAGTAATAATTTCATTGACAGCACCAAAAGGTTTTTGGATTCCTACATGAAAAGGAGTGCCATCTGGTTTAGAGCCAATTAATAAAACATTTCCGCCAAGACTGATAATTCCACTTTTCACCCCTTCTGACAATAAATAAGATTTTAGTTGATCTGCAATGTAGCCTTTGGCAATAAAGCCAAGGTCAATTGCACTTTGGTTGTCATTAAGTGTAACAAAATAATTTATATTATTAGAAAGTGTTGTGTTATATTCAATTTCGGTTCCTTTGTCATCTACAAGTTGTACATTTTCATAGTTGACATGCTCAAGAAGTTGTGAGAGTTTCTGTTGGGAAGGAATATAATAGTTATAGTCTGCTACAACAGATGCCTCTTTCATTTGCTCGGAGATATTCCACTCTTGAGAGACTGCACGAAAAGTAAGATCTAACATACCATGACTTTGTGCACAGTAATATAGTGCGGCTTGAATTAGCACAGCAGTATCATAGGAGACTGGAACTGCCTGTCCATTAGCATGATTGATATTCCATACATCAGATCCTTCTTGTGTGGTACTAAATAAGGATTCGTATTTTTCACAGAGCATAAGACAATGGTCAAGTACTTTTTCTTTTTGTGAGTCATAGATTGTAATTGTTACAATGGTATCAAACGCGAAACCTGTTCGAGATATTGGTGTAGTGTATGGCCGATTAGCACAGCCATTAATTATTATAATAATCAATAATGTAAAACCAAATAATAGGTATTTTCTATTGTTTTTTATAGATAAAATTAAAGTTTTCATAGTCTATATTTTTTCCTCTCCGTATGTAATCATAACAATGAATGTTAGACGAGTCAATTGTATAAAAATAATTAAATATTCAGAAAATAATTGAAATTGTATTTGAAATACTATATAATGAACTTTGTAAATCTATTATGTAAATAAAATAGTTTTTTAAATTTCTTTACATTGGTTTTTTTTACAGATTTTTTGCCAGATATACATAAATTGGATTCCTATCTCTCATAAATTTGTATATCTTTGATAAAAAATTTGTAACATCAAATACAAAAAAACTTTGAGAGTCAATTAGAATAGAAATGGGGGATTATATCATATGAAATTACATGATGATTATTATGAGGAAGAACACAGTTCTGGCTCCAAAATG
>ERZ778515.1561-NODE-1561-length-15753-cov-5.394891_pt1 | contig 15753 bp, 14 predicted proteins | sample MGYA00510343_ERZ778515 | MGnify/ENA primary metagenome ERZ778515 (study PRJEB29527, sample SAMN07138965) | mouse gut metagenome | material: feces | host: mouse | place: China:Nanjing | collected 2016-01-25 ...
CAGAACATCAGTAACGCCACAGACGGCACCCTGGGACTGAACTACGCCAACGGTTCGGTGGTGGCTTTCCATATCAAAACCGGACGCGGCAATTCGTATTGGGAGATCACGGAAGTGCCTTACGAATACGAAGTCCCGCCGTTCGCCGCCGTGCCCGAGATTACCAACGAGGCGGAGGCACTGAAATACACACTGCTGACCGAAAGCGGTTCGACATTGGCCTGTGTGGACGGAAAGCCCGTTCTGGAAAGCCGGCAGGCCGATCCACGGCAGTCATGGTTTTTCGCCGGCACCGGCAATGCCCGAGAAGGCTATCTGATCGTATCGGGAACAGGAACGGGGCAAACACTGAACACGGACGGCGAGGGAGACTATAAAGTAGAGACGACAGACATCCCCACCCGCTGGTTTGTAAAAACAGTGGAAAAAGACGGATATACCTGGCTTTCTTTCATTCCCCATTCCCAAAAAGAGAATCAGGAAGGGCACCTGACCGTCAACGGTGATTCGCTTTTCCGATTGGACAATTACCGGTCGGCTTTCAGCTTGGCCAGCCAGATCTATTTCCTCCCATGCGGAACCAAAGGGGAAATGTTTCTGAACGCACTATCCGTCACCGGCAGGGATGTGCTGAAAGAATTACACTATGCCTCCACCGGTCAGCCGGCCGGCTACTACACTCTATATACCCGTGACAAAGGCAGGGTTGCCATCGGACGGCCTTTCCACCTGCAACTGGACCTCGGTCAGACCGCCCCGGAAGGTATGATCCACGTCTATTTCGACTGGAATGCCGACGGTGTTTTCGAAACGGCTTATTCATACGAAGCCAACTCCCAGCTGGAACAGGATTTCCCCGTTCCCGACACCGCCCGGGAAGGTAAGACGCGCATGCGCATCCGGCTCACGGCAAACGGCCTACAGGGAGCCGAAGACGACGTATGGGGAGCCACCTACGATTTCATCCTGGACGTAGCTCCACCGCAGGAAGACCGTACCGTCATCGTACGCCCCAACGGTTCGGGACGCGGGCGGTCCTTCATCCGAAAAGATACGGAAGAAAGGGATACACTGACCGCCGCCTATGGTGAAGAAATAACCGTGGAGGCCGTTCCGCAAGGAAATGCCGCTTTCATAGGATGGCGCCAAGGGCACACTATAGTATCTACCCAACCGGTTTATACGTTCACGCTCACCGAAAACAAGGAGTTGGAGGCCTGCTTTTCGCCGAATACCCGTAAAGGAACGGATGCCGTGACGTCCGCAGAAAGGAAAAAAGAGACTGACTTTACCTACACCACGGAGCCGGGTGTCATCAAGATCCGCAGCAACGCCCCCTTGCATTCCGCCGCACTGTACGGCAGCAACGGCATCCGAATGCGCCGGAGTACACACAACGAACTGTCCACGCTCGGTCTGCCCCGCGACACGTACATACTGAAAGTGCAAACCGCTGCCGGAGAAAGCGGAAAGAAAATAGTTCTCCCCTAATCCCTATCGTTCAACATTACAAATTCTTACTATATGGAAACTAAAAAATGGATATGGCTGGGAAGCACACTGCTTGCTCCACTGGCCGCAAGCGCACAATCTGCCCTTAAAAAGCCCAACATCATCTTCATCCTGTGCGACGACATGGGCTACGGCGACCTGGGATGCTACGGACAACAGTATATCAGCACACCGAACATCGACCGCATGGCCGCCGAAGGCATGCGGTTTACACAAGCCTATGCCGGCAGCCCCGTCAGCGCTCCCTCCCGAGCATCGTTAATGACCGGACAGCACACGGGACACTGCGAGGTGCGCGGTAACAAAGAATATTGGTCCGGCTCCATGAAATACGGTAACAACACGGAATACACCGTAACCGGTCAGCATCCGTACGATCCCGATCATATCATCCTGCCCGAGATTATGAAGGACAACGGATATACTACCGGTATGTTTGGGAAATGGGCCGGCGGATACGAAGGCTCCGTCTCCACACCCGACAAACGGGGAATAGACGAATACTTCGGTTACATCTGCCAGTTCCAGGCTCACCTCTACTACCCCAACTTCCTGAACCGCTACAGCAAAAAGGCCGGTGACAAGCAGGTGATCCGTATCACTATGGACGAAAACATCAAACACCCGATGTACGGACCCGATTACATGAAGCGCCCGCAATATTCGGCCGACCTGATCCATCAGGAAGCCATGAAATGGCTGGACGACCGCACGACCGACGAACCGTTCTACGGTCTCTTTACCTACACACTGCCCCATGCCGAACTGGTACAGCCTTCCGACTCCATCCTGCAAGCTTATAAAAAGCACTTCTGCAACGACAAGTCGTTCGGAGGAAGCCAGGGTTCCCGCTATAATGCGATAGACCATGTGCATGCCCAGTTTGCCGGCATGATCACCCGACTGGATGCCTACGTAGGAGAAATCATGGCCAAACTGGAAGAAAAGGGCATGGCCGAGAACACCATCCTGATCTTCTCTTCCGACAACGGACCTCATGAGGAAGGGGGAGCCGACCCCACCTTCTTCAATCGCGACGGATTGCTTCAAGGCCTGAAACGTCAATGCTACGAGGGAGGTATACGCATTCCGTTCATCGTGCGCTGGCCCGGACAAGTCAAAGCCGGCATCACAAACCCGCACCAGTTGGCTTTTTACGACATCATGCCGACTTTCTGCGAACTGATCGGAGTGGAGAACTATACCGAGAAATACAAAAGCACGAAGAAGGAAACGGACTACTTCGACGGTATCTCGTTCGCTCCCACCCTGCTCGGCCGCGACGACAAACAGCAGAAGCACGAACATTTGTATTGGGAGTTCAATGAGACCAACCAGATAGCCGTGAGGAAAGGCGATTGGAAACTGCTGGTGAAACAAGGGAACTGTCTGCTCTTCGACCTGGCAAACGATATTCACGAAGACAATAACGTCGCTTCCCGATATCCGGCCATCGTAAAAGAGCTGAAAGAGATCGTTAAAAAAGAACACACGCCCAATCCGTATTTCTCGGTGACGCTACCGCGATAACCCGAGAACGGAATGCCTTATGCTCTAAAAGCTGTTGCGAAGCCGGCTTCGCAACAGCTTTCTTTGTATCTCCCCACCCCGGATCGGCATACCGTAAAAAAACGATCTTCGTTTCGGAAAACAACACCGCTGTTCGTATACCTTATATAACCGCACGAAGGCGATACCCGCCTTGGGTGCCGCATTCATTTATTTACCACAAAATCCAAACGCATGAAACATGTTCTTTACGCCGTTCTCTGTTCGGCAGTCTTTCTCACTTCCATGCCGGCCACAGCCTCCACGGGCCGCGACACCACCTTCACCGCTCAGGCCAACCCGTTCGTCACTTACAAATACCTGGGCGACCCCGCCGCTATGGTAGACGAAGGGCGGGTCTACATCTATGCCGGACACGACGAGTGCCCCGATCACCAGAACCGTTATGTCATGAACGAATGGTGTATTCTGTCTACCGATGACATGAAGACCTTCACCGAACATGCCTACACCTTCAAGGCATCGGATATTCCGTGGGCACGCGGGGAGGCCTGGGCCAGCCAGGTGATTCGCCGGGGAGACAAATATTACTGGTTCGTCACCGCCGAACACAAGACCATACGGGGCAAAGCCATCGGAGTAGCGGTAGCCGACTCTCCCACCGGCCCCTTCACAGCACAGCCTGAAGCACTCATCACCAACGACATGACCACCCAATACACGCCCATCGGATGGGAAGACATCGATCCCACCGTATGGATCGACGACGACGGACAGGCCTATATGTTCTGGGGAAACACACAACTATATTATGTAAAGCTGAAAGAAAACATGGTGGAACGGGACGGCGAGATAATGGCTATCAGTATTCCGGGCATCCACCAGCCGTCCCTGCCGCTGGAAGGTGCACCTTTCTATACCGAAGCGCCTTGGATACACAAGCACAAGGACTGGTATTACCTGAGTTTTTCCATCGGATTCCCTGAAAAGACGGCCTATGCCATGAGCCGTAACATCAACGGCCCCTGGGAATACAAAGGAGTACTGAATGAAATTGCGGGTAACAGCAATACCAACCATCACGCCATTATCCGATTCAAGGGCGACTGGTATTTCATCTATCACAACGGGGGCATCAATACAGCCGGCTCCAGCTACCGGCGCTCGCTGTGCATCGACCGTTTATATTACAAGAAGAACGGAGAATTACAGCGTGTGCAAATGACATCGGAAGGGCTATGGAAAAAATAACTTGCGCCCGTCGAGAATATAGATACCGTGCGCACGGCCATGCACGGCGTTGAAGCGTCCCGGCGCAGCTGCCGGCATCCCGTTTAACCGATACATCCCGGACCGTTTCACCGTTTTCCCCAACGGACGGTCCGGGATTCCCGTTTCCGTCCCGCCGCCGATCAAAGGCAATTGACGGCTCCCCGCATTCCCCGAACGATACAGACAGACCCGAAAGGGCCGAATATGGCCGTTGCCCTCCAAGCGTACAAAGCAGGAACCGCTGTCGTCCAGTCCATAGCATCCCCGTCCTTCGAGCGGGCGCTCTCCGGTCAGCGTACCTCCCAAACGGAAAGTATCACCTCCGGTCCCGGATTCCTCCCTCACCGTGGCAGCTATCGTTTGCGCCCCGCCTTCAAACAACAGGCGGACCGGCTTGCCGGATGCAGTTCCCCGCAACAGGTAGGGACAGTAAGCAGACATCACCGTTCCCTCGTCAGCGGCAACCAATATGATACCTGTCTCCGCACAACGCTCGGGGACAAAGACCGTCCACTCCGTCGGCACCTCCCCTTCGACCGTAAAACGCGTTACGGCAAAAGGAAGATAGACACTGTGGTAACCGCCGTCCGAAACCACGGTTCGCTCATAGCGTAAAGTTCCGTCTTCGGGAACACGAAACGCATACTTCACCCATATCGTATCCCGGTCGGTCCAACCGACAGGAGTGACAGCCTCGCCCAACGGCGTGCCGTCGGGCAACGTTTCTTTCAGTTGTACCACATTCCTCCATTCCCGAGGCAGGAAAGAGCGTTGTTGCTCCGTCACATACGTAAGCGCACTGTGGCATTCCGCCTCCCAAGGACCGGCTATATCGGCCTGTGTAAAGTCGACCACCGGCATGTTCCGCCAGTCCAATGCCTCCAATTGTCCGGCAGTCCATTCTCCGTAGAAGGTCGTCACGCAAGTAGCCGTATCCCGCCGCAAGGCAGGCGGTTGCACTTCATAATAAAAGGTGATGTTGGTTTGGGTGCCGGGTTTGGCATACAATCTGAATCCCGATCCCGCCCGGTCGGCATACAAGTAGTACGACCGGCTATTCTTGTCACTATACTTTATTGTCTCTGCCGTGGCAACCCGTTTTTTCGGATCGGTGAAATCAAACAGGAAGTCGGCGCATAGCGTTCCGCTCACATCCGCCTCAGCCAACGTGTAGAGCGGGACGGACGAGGCGGACGAACTGCCTTTCCGGTCGTAACACAGCAGACCGCCGGTAGCCTCGTCGCGTAACCGGAAACGCCCGGCAGGCCCGCGACCATTCAAGAATTCTATCGAAAAACAAGCCGCTGATATGCCATGCACAGTGAGGGTACCGTCTTCGGACGCTTGCAACTCCACGGTTTTTCTTGATCCGAATGCCGTCGACAACGTTTTCTGCTCCCCCATCACTTTCGCTTTCCCGTCGGCAAGCACCGTTCCGATCAGGTAACGGCATCCGTCGGTATAGCGATCCCGACTGTCTGCCATCCGAAAGCGCTGGGCTTCCATCCTGACAGTCCACACGCATACACACAGGCATCCTATCCAAATCCGCCATACATTCATAGCGCCGCCCTCCTTGCCTTTACTTTCCGCTGCCGACCGATGATACGACCACCGTTGAGGCCGCCGCCGTTCTCCTCTACCGACAAGGTGTCTTTCTGCGGTCCGTCGGGCGTATCGTCGCCGCTGTCCGGCGGTTCTTCTCCTGTTCCCGGTCCCGGTGGCGGGTCTTCTTCGTCGTCCCCTCCCGTATGAAACGGGATGCCGTCTCCCAGCCACTGGTAATCGGCCAGATCGGTGATACCCGTTGTCTTGAGGTACGTCCCCACCAATCCCAGTACACGGATGCAACGGCCCAGGCTGTCGGGATTTTGTACCAGTCCGACGCCCCGTTTCCATTTGGCGGAGGTAAGACGCACGGGCATACAGAAATCCGCGTCATACTCCTCGGGATCATCCGCCATCAGCACATTGGTCTCTTTGGCTCCTTCAGCCGTGAACTCGGCATATTCCATGCTCTTGTAAGCCCAGCCCACCACGTAGCCCACCGCCCACACCTCCCGGCCTGTAAGCGATGTGCCTGAGGATAAAATCTCACTTACGGTATAAGGATGCGTACCGCTTCCCTGCCCCGTGCCTAAAATAGGTTCGGAATTTTCACCGGAAGAATCCTCATCGGACGGTGTGACACTACCCGGAACTGACGGTTCGACCGGAAGATCCACTCTTTCACAACCGTCTGTCATCATGCAACCTGCGAGCAGCAGTCCGCTATATAAAGCCTTCCACAGCCCCCGGGTATACCCGCCATCGTCCTTTCTCAATTCATTCTTCCGTCAATGTATCTTTCACTTGCTTGAATTTGCCGGACAGGTTGTATGAATAATATGCATCATCATACCACATCCAGGCATATACCGCTATAATAAATATTGCCCAACCGACAATAATGTTTTCCCACATACGATTTTTTACAGTTAACCTACTACTTTACTTTATGGTTAACAAATATATGTTAACTTGCCCGTATGACCAAATATTCAGCGGTATTTTTTACGAAAATAATTCAGCGTACGCAACCAAGGGTACGTCCGCGCCACGGAACCGAAATGCCTGCCCGTGGACAAACTGCGGCGGAACATATCGACAAAGATACGCAACTCCTCGCTCCAGGCCCCCTTGCGGCTTTCATCCCGACGGGTGCGTTTACGACCGAAATTGCCTCCTTCGCACATGTCGTTCAACAGCCATTCACCGGCTTTCCGATAATCATCCACCGCCAACGGGAACGCACGGCGCGGCAAGCCCAATGCCTGTACGGCCGCATAACCGAAAGCCCCGAATCCGGCGGTCATGCCCAACTCTTCCACTTCGCGCAACAGACGTTGCCTGTCTATGCTGTCGGCATACCGGACCAGCAACAGCGTCCAATCGGTCAACTGCCGCAGTCCCACCCCTTCGGGTATCAGGTGCATGAAAGCATGTACAAAGAGAAACAAAGCATCAAAACCCGGCTGCGGCACCGTCACTTCCGTGCCGTCGCTTAAAGCCAACCGCCGGCCGCCTTCGGCCATCCAGGCAGCCTCGATACGCTTCCATGCCCGGTTACGCTTACGACCGTAGAAGAAAGTGGCCGCACGATGACACTCCACCGGCACCCCCTCGTAGTCAAATTCCAAGTGCTTCTCACGCTCCGGTGCGTAGGTCAGTCCCAGCTTTTTTTCAAAGGCCAGCATGCAGTCCCAACCGCCGGCGCCCACCAGCCAGTCGATGTCTCCGGCTACCCGATGAGCAGGCTCCGGCCAGTTCATCGCCGCTCCCTGGCCTTTCAGCAACATCGGCTCGTGCGGAAACAGCGGCACCATCTCCGCCTGCCACTTTTTCAGGGCGGCGTTTATCCGCCGGTTACGCTCCGCAACACGCTGCGTACCTCCCAGCCACCGCAACCAAAGTTCAATCGGAGGTCGTTCTTCTTTCGGCAGTTTATTCAGGGCGTCAAACAATATCCCGTCCATCGTCTGCTCACGGGCTATACGACGCACTTCATGCCACACCGTCCCCTCCACAGGCAGTACGGTACGCACACTTTCGTCGTCCCACAGCGCCAAGCGCAACAGCCCCAGAACAATGCTCCACGGGGATTTATCCATCCGCCGTTACTTGGTTACCAATACGACAATGGAAACAATGGCGCTGATAACTCCCAGCACAGAGCCTCCGGCCGACAGATACGTATAGAAAGGACTGCTCTTGATGCTCTTGCTCTTGTTAGGCTCTACGTAGATCATATCATTTTGCTGCACATAGAAGGCCGGACTGGCAAATATATCGGCTTGCGTCAGGTCGATGGTGTACATCATGCGCTGTCCGTCCTCTTCACGGAACAACTTGATGTTCTTCCGCAGACCGTCGTCGTCCACATCGCCGGCCGAGGCCAGCACGTCGATAATGGAATTACGCTCCGAACTGAGTTCCACCATGCCGGGACGGCGCACGGCGCCCACCACGGCCACACGGGCGTTCATCAGACGTACGGTCACGTCGGGTTCCTTTATCAACTGTTTTTCCCGGATCTTCTTCTCTATCAATTCGGCGCACTCTTCCGTGGTGAGACCGGACACGAAGACGGCTCCGATAACGGGCAGAATCACTTCTCCCTGATTGTTTACCGTATAGCCGTAAGCGTTGTTAACCCCTTTCGTATTCGACAGGTTGGTATTGTACCCGGAAGTTCCCATCATGACATCCTGGGCAAAAACCCGTAACAGTTCGGGATCCTCGCAGGTGATCTTAACGAGAATGTTGTCGGCAGGCTTCACCCGCATAATATATTGTTGTGCTATCGTCTGGGCCTGGTTATAGAGCGAATCGGCTCCCTGGAAATAGACAATTTTCTTGGTGGATACACACGAAGTAAAACTCACTAACAGCACCGTCAGCAAAACGGGTAAGGACAATCGTATTGTTCTCATCTGCAATTTTTTATCGAAGGGTTATACATATACTTCCAACAGTTCGGCCCGCTCATCGGGACATAGCGTGACACCGCCGCACCGGGCGGCCACCAGCAAGGTATGACCGGCCTCCAGCCGGATGCTTTCTTCTCCGCTTGCCACCTTGCAGGCACCGGATACACAGATCAGGATCACAAAAGAATCCAATTCGCTGTAATCGCACTCCATCGGCTCGGTAAGCCGATAGGCCGAAGTAGTGAAATAAGGAGACTGCACCAGTGTAGCGGGTTCGTTATCCGCCACAACGGGCATATTTTCATCCGGAACCACCCGGAAATCAATGGCCTCGCGCGCCTCTTCCACATGCAGCTGCCGGGGACATCCCCGGGCATCGGTACGCCCGAAGTCGTAAATACGATAGGTTATATCGCTGCTTTGCTGCACCTCGCAGACCAGACATCCCGCACCGATGCTATGCACCCTGCCGGCCGGCAAATAAAACACGTCCCCGGGCTTCACCTCGCAAGAACGCAACACCTCGGGCAATGTACAGTCGGCCACCCGGGAAGCGTACTCATCGGCACTCACCTCGCAGCGGAAGCCGCTCAGCAAACGGGAACCCGGTTCGCAATCCACCACATACCACATCTCACTCTTGCCCCGGCAACCGTGGCGGCGCGCCGCCAACGCATCATCGGGATGTACCTGCACCGAGAGATCCAGCCGGGCATCAATGAATTTGACCAGCAGCGGAAATTCATTGCCATACGTCCGGTAATTCTCCGCTCCCAACAGTTCGGCGCCCATCTCCGCCACCAGCTCGGGCAGCGTTTTTCCGGCCCGAGGACCGCACGTCACGACGGACTCGCTGCCCGCTATACCGGACAGTTCCCAACTCTCGCCTACACCATCAGGCGCATCGTCCAACTTTTTATAGGCCGCTATCCGGCATCCGCCCCAAAGCGTTTGCTTCAGCAACGGACGAAAGGAGAACAAATTCTGCTGCATCTTTCCTCTTGTTTCAAAGGGGCAAAATTAGTAAAAAATTCTAATATTCGGGCCGTAAAAAGCCTTTTTTGAGAAAAAAACAGGAAAACCGGCAGCCTTTCGACACTTGTCCAAGGCCACAAACGAACGGGATGCAGGCCATAAAAAAAAGCGGTGCTCACCACATTTTATCGTGGCGAGCACCGCTTTTCGGCCTGAACGGCTGTTTTTCAGCGCATCGGTCCGCACCGGTTGAGGCGTTCCACCTCGCAGGCATCCTCCAGTATGCACTGGGGCGGATAGCAACTTTCCAATATCAGCCGGAACCGCTCCTGCTCCACGTTGCCGGATACCGGAGTGCCCCAAGCGGAGTTACAGGCGTAATGGTTCAGGATCGTATAGAAAAGATTTAACAGCAACCGTTGGTTTTCATTCAGTTTCCGGCAACGAAACTGCTGTACGAAGCTGAATATCGTGGCCAACAGAGGCACCGTATGCCGGCAAAGCGTGCCCTTGAGCGTATTACCGTTAGGCTCGAACTTATAAAGCGGGCCGCCGGTATAGTTGCAAAGGGCCAGTACAAGAAAAGACCAGAGCAAGCCGAAATCGTCCATCTGTGAATGGCCCAGCGAGGAACGTTCCTTCACGGGCAGACGACACAGACCGGTCCCCACCGAAGCCAGCAGAAAGAGCAACCGATTGTAATCGGCCCGGGAAATATACACACGCAAGAAGTTCTTTTTAATTGTTTTTGTTGTTTTCATAGTATAATAAAGCTGTTAAAACGAAAAAGCAATGCACAAAAATAAGACATTCGGCGGGCATTCTTTTGCGACGCACCGCAAAAACAAGCGGAAAAGAACGTTTACCTTTGAAGCGGATTCATCCGACAGTGTTTAACTAATCTCTAACCTATGACAAATGTTTTTTCCGTAGCCGAAGTGGCTCTGATGTTCTTCCCCGAAAGTCTTCCGCAAAACGCCCTGCGACGGTTCCGCTATCTGCTCAAAGGCGACCCCGACCTGTGGAACGCCCTGAGCGAGGCCCGTTTCCACAGCCACCAGCGCATGTTCACCCCTATGCAGTACGAGATCATCATACGCTTCCTGGGCGAACCGGCCTGACGGCGAGCATCCGAAACGACGATAAAGAGGCAGGGCCGACCAAACGGAACCGAAAACGACGAAAAACAACCGGCCCGGGAAGCCCGCTCCCCTACCTTTGCCTTGTCAATTGACGGGGAACGGCTTCCGCCCCTGAAACCGGGAGCCAGAACTATTCACTCATAAAAACATAAACGTATGATTAACATCAAAGTAGTAAGACGAAGCGACGCACGCGACAAAAGTTTGCCGGGATTGTATTACGGCTGTGTAAAAAGTTTCTCCAAAGTCAATATGGAACAACTGGCCGAGCGCATCACGGCACACTGTACCGTCACCCGAAGCGACTGTCTGGCCGTATTGGCAGCCATGCAGGAACAGGTGATCTACGCCTTGCAACAGGGATCGCGCATCAGCCTGGGAGACTTGGGAAGCCTGCGCCTCACCTGCCAGAGCGGAGGCACCGCCACACCGGAGGAGTTCGAATGCACGGATGTAAAGAAACTGCACATCGTCTTCACACCCAGCAAGGCCCTGCGCGAAGCCGTGAAACTGACCAACAGCAACATCCGCCTGAACAACCTGTTCAAAGAGGGCATACCGACCACGGCTCCCAAGGAGGAGAAGGAAGAAGTCAATCCCTAAACGAGCGGACGGATGAAAGCGCTTACGAATCGTATGTCGCGGGGACTACGCAACGGGAACCCGCTGAACCTACGGCGGGGCGAATCGCTCTGGCAAGGTCTGCGAGCCGAGCAGACGGATCCCGAATTCCTGCAATTCCGCTCGACGGCATGGGGATACCGCGCCGCCTTCGTCACCCTGCGGACCTATCACCGCAAGTACGGCGCTTCGACGCTCAGGCTCATCATCCGCCGTTGGGCACCGCCGGACGACAACAACGACACAGAGCTGTATCTGCGGATGGTGCAGACGTTAAGCGGGCTGAACCCCGACCGAACGCTGAACCCGGAAGACCGCACCTGCATGGTGCCGCTCGTATCGGCCATGAGCCGGGTAGAGAACGGCGTGGAAGCCTGTCGGAGGGATGTGCTTGAGGGCTGGGCGCTCTACATGGGCTGAAAGCGGCTGTAAAAACGGCCACGTATCAAACATCAAAAAAAGAAAGGAGAAAAAATGAAAAACGAGAAACTATGGAACACACTTTGGAACATCATCGTGGCAGTGGTAAGCGCCATTGCCGGCGTAATCGGCGGAGCTTCCATGTAACCCTTCGGTCCGACCGGACCGATCTATGACCAAAGAGGCCGTCCCTTGTGCAAGGGGCGGCCTCTCGTTCTATCTATACCGTGTGCGGATTATTTAACCAGCACTTTGGATACACGTACTTTACCGTCGCTCAAGATTTCCTTCTTGATGTAGATGCCCTTAGTCGGACGAGCCACCTGAACACCGTTCGTAGCGAAGTACTTGGTGTCGATAACCTGAGCCGTAGCCGTCTTATCGCCGGCAACGCCCTCTACAGCAACCGGAGCCGTCTTACCAACATAGAAGAGCTGGAAGTTGTCGAACATTGTCCAGTCTCTGGTAGCCAGAGAATCTTTCTTGAGACCGACAACCACGCTGTCTACGCCCTCAGCCACCTCGAATGCGATTTCATTATCCTTGTAGTAATCGAAGCCGAAGTACTGAGAAGCGGCCTCCATCGTGTTAGGCGTCCATACCCCTGTAGCACTGCCTAGGATAGTAGCCATATTTTCCTCACCGGTACTGGTTACGGAGCTTTCGGCAGCACCGGCAAAGATACTCATCAACGGAGTAGACCATGTGCTCTCACCGGCAGTTGCGTACAAGTTGGCATACAGCGGTTCGCTCTCCTTACCGTTGGCAATGGAATCGCGGCGAGCTGTCGCACCCGGAGTAGAGTTGTGGCCCAGGAAGCGGTAGAAGCCCTGTACGGTCAGTTTGTAATAACCGGGAGCCAGACCGTAGATCGTCTGATTGAAGTCGTAAGTCTTGTCGAAGATCTCGTAAGCACCGTAGTTGGCCGTACCGCCACCGGTCCAGCCGTCGGCAGAATTTTCATTGGCGTCGTTTACGAAGCTCGGACAGCTCATGACGATCGTAGCCTCACGCGGATTCTCTTCCGTAGCGGTTTCCAGATAATCGTACAATACGTGTGTAGCGAATTCCTTCTTCAGGTTCTTCAACGTTTCATTCACCTCATCATTGGTAACGAACTTATCCGGGAACTGGGCATCAGCCTTCAGCGTAATCTCGTCAATCAGAGCGGCCAGGCCTTCGTAACTGCTGGAAGCTTCCGGCAAAGTGGCTTTCACGGCAATTTCATCAGCCTGCTGCATCACCTCGTCTACCAACTTAATGGCAGTCTGAGCGTACGTGATGGCATCTTTCAACTCGGCGAGAGCGGAGACACAAGCTTCGGGAGTTTCCTCCAAAGCAGCACCGGCAACTGCAACAGCAGCGTCGATCTTGTCGCAAGCCTCCTGTACCTGAATATCATTGTCAAGCAACGACTGGGCCACAGCCACCTGTTCTTCGATAGCATCGGCATAATCCGCAGTACTGTTACCGGCATAATATACACGGAAGTTGTCGAACAAGCTCCAGTAGTTACCGCTGATAACATTACCATAGCAACGCATACCGATCTTCAACGTACCGTCGGTTACTACGCAATGGATTTCGTTATCATACAAGCCTTTCTCAAAGTAAGCGTGTGCACCCACCATGGAGTTCGGCGTGTAAGTACCGTCAGCGTTCTGATTATCGGTATTGAACTTCTTGTTGCCGTCTGCATCCGGTCCTTCATCGTAAACGATTTCAGGCTGAGCGTCGTCAAACAAGCTCTTGCAGACTTTTTCCGTATCGTTACCATAGAGGAAGAGACGAACGTCCTCGCTCTGGCCTTTCCATGCGTTGAAAGCATCATCATGACCGGTAGAACGATAGAATGCCTGTGCCTTGATCGTATACTTACCGTTAGGCAGGTTGGTCAATGTCTGGCTGATGTCAAACAGTTTGTTGAAGAATTCACCGCAACTGTTGCTAACGGCTACGTTTCCTGTATTCTGAGAATTGGTCCATCCCTTGTTACCGTCGTCGAAGTTCGGGTTAACCAGCAGCGAAGTGATCTCCTTGCCGGCACCGTCCGGGCCGCTCAGCACTTCACGGATACCGTCCACAATCATCTGATCCAACTGTGCATAAGCAGCATCGATGTCAGCCGTTGTAAAGGTACGGTCGTAGTAAGCGTTTTCCCAGTCGGGAGTTACCTCGTCGATGGCTGCCGCTACATTTTCAAAACCGGCCTCTACATAGAAACCGCTCTTTTCGGGAGCCACCTGATCGAACAGTACATACAAACGTTTGTAAGCTGCCTTTTCTACGGCTACCGCTCCTATCAACGAATCGAGTTCGGCAATCATAGCCGTAGCTTCGTCGTCGGTACCGGAATTATAGATATTGCCGGCTTTATCGATAGCAGCCTGCAACGTTTCTTCTGTTGTAGCACCGTACAAGTCATCGTTACCCGGATTGATCAACTGACCGGCAGCGTCAATCTTATTCGTCAGCGTATTCTTAACGGCATTGGCATCCTTACCGAAGAAGGTCAGTTTGAAGTTATCCACACCTACCCAGTTGGCATTGGTGTTTTCAGTCATGAAACCGATAGATACGGAATCGCGGATCACAACAAAGTCTACGGCAAAATGTTCGGGTTTGCCGTTACCGGTGTTGCAGGCAGTACGGCTCATGATACCGCCGTCTGCAAACAGATAGGTACCGGTGATTTCCAGATTCTCATCATTCTGCTGCACAGCGATAGCATCAGCTTCCAGTCTGTACTTACCGTTGGGCAGACCGCTCAAAGCCTGAGTCATGGCTTTATCGGGCAGAGACTGTCCACCAGCGACCCAGTTCTCCAGGAATTTAGAGAATGAAAGGCCCGTATCGGGATTAGTCTGAGTAGAGCCTTGGAATGCAAACGAATCGGGCTTCTTGGAACCATCCTGTACGGCACCTACCCAGTTGTCCGAATTCTCGCAAGTCGCATTCTTGATGAACATATCCGTTACATCGAGCGGATTGTCTTCGCTTGCTCCGCTGAACACATCTTCGTTGATAGCCAGACGCAATGCAGCGGCAGCGGCATCGATCTCTTCAACCGTAGCATTCGGGTTGTTATATACAGCCTCAGCATCGGCAACAGATACGGTCGGGTGTTCTTCCGAACGAACCAATTCATTATACAGGGCCTTGCGGCTCTTGTATGCGGTATAATCAGCCGGTGAAACGAGCAACCAGTCTAGCGCTGCGTTCTCAAAGCCTTCCTGCGTATTGTCGATAGCCGGATAAACAACAGTGCTCTCCATTGTGCCGTCTTCGTTGCGCCTGCCGTCCCAACCGAAATAAGAATTAGCATAAGTACCATCCAGAACATCCACACCGAAACTTGCGTCGGCATCAATAATCTTAATACGGTAAGTGCCGTCAGCGTTGCGGGTGAATTTCCAGAAGTTATGTCCCTGCGAACCCATATCCATGAAAGAACCGGTGGGGCTATCCATAAAGGTATAACGACCTGTCTTTCCGCCAAATTCGGTATTACTCCACATCGTCCAGCCGGTATGCTGCAAATCAACACCGACAGAATCGGTCAACAACATTTCATTTCCGTTCTCTCCCAACGAAGTGGTCGTACCCCAATTATTACCGTTTACAAGGAACTGGCCGGCACCTGTGTTGTAAAGGTGATAGCTGTTCTTGCTAACCAATTCACTGCCCTTGGGTGACGGCGCCGTCCAGCCGTCCGCCATAACGGGAAGGCTCATAGATGCCGCACATGCCAGTGCAAACATGGGAAGTAATTTGTTTTTCATGTTTATTAAGAATTAAATTAATAATATAATTGTTTTATGTATTCGTCTTAC
>ERZ778515.1569-NODE-1569-length-15681-cov-7.143479_pt1 | contig 15681 bp, 9 predicted proteins | sample MGYA00510343_ERZ778515 | MGnify/ENA primary metagenome ERZ778515 (study PRJEB29527, sample SAMN07138965) | mouse gut metagenome | material: feces | host: mouse | place: China:Nanjing | collected 2016-01-25 ...
CATTACCTGTATCACAAGGCAGAAACGAATAAGGTATGTTTCCAGTTTTCCGCATAGTGCCCGTACCGAATCCGAATCAGTACCCGAGTAAGCCATATTGTTGACCTCATCTTTCCAGCTTATGACCCTGAGCTTCGCACCGTGGGAAAACGGAAACTCGATTGAGTCTGCTTTTCCCTCCTGGTCTGTTGGCGGATCGATGCCTACAACCTTTCGTATAATGCGCTCCCATTCCTCAAGAATCCCTTCCGGCATAGAGGTGTCGCTCCATGACGGCATTTCGTTGATTTCGGGATAGACCTTAAGGAAGCGTGACGAAAAACCGTTCATCATGCGTTTTCCTCCGAACTGCTCGCAGAGTCTTCCCGGCTGGGTGGAGCCGATTATGGAACAATACGGATTGGAAAGGAAGATATGCTCGCTGTTTGACTTCCGGCTGTATTTGAACGGTATGCCACTGAACAGGCTGAGAAAATAACTCTCGTCAGACCCGTTGTAGCGGTTGAAGTTGGATAGAAGGGTGTCTATCTCATCCTTATATATGAGCACTCCACGAGGGTTGTCGCGCATTGCCCCAATCATTGCCTCGATGGTAGAGTCAACCACGACATGGCATTTTCTTTGAGGCATCTTCATTTCATCGGGGAGAGCGTTTTTCTCACGTTGCTTCGCCGACATTCGTTCCCATTTGCGGTATGCCTCCATCTCCTTGCAATATATCCGGTCATATTCTCCATCGAGTTTGAGCAATGGCGTGACTGCCTGTTGCAACGGCGGAGTCTTGCCGCAACTCGGCGATCCGACCAACACCATATATATAATAGGACGACTCACCCATCCGGTCATGAACCGGACAGACCAAGTGTTCCCTATCGCAGCTGCAAAAACAGTGAAGAATGAGGCAGCCATGAAGTCGATGTTGTAATTCTCGTACTCGTTGAGCGACACTATGATGTCGAGGATTTTCCCAGGAAATACATCAAGAGGGAAAGAAGGTGCCGCTATCGGTTGGGCAGAATTGTTCGTGTCGGAATTGTTATCTTCCTCAACCAGTCCTCATCCTGCGGCTAACGGCCCATGAAGTCGTTTGTTATAACTGTATGTATTGAACATTGTGTTTCAGGATTAAGATTGACAGTGGCCGGGAGCCACGCCGAAGCGTTTAAGCGTTGGCGCAACTCCGGCAGTCGGAAATGAATTGCCATTCCCGATACTGTCTTTCGGTTAATGTCGTTTGTTCGGTTTGGGTTTAGATGACGCAAGCTGTAACGCAAGCTCCGCGTCAATCACAATTTTACGACCTACTTGTGTTATCGCTTTGTCAATTCTACCACTTTTCTTGATGCGGATAGCGGTAGGTTTGCTGCAACCGAATATCTCGCATAGCCCGGCAATGCCGTAAACATATCTCTTTTCGGTCGGTGTTTCCTGTGTAGAAGCGGTATGGCTGTCGATATGGGCTGTCTGCCGGGAGAGAAACAATAGCTCTTCCCCTGTCATCTGCCACACCGGTTTAGATAATAATGGCTGTATTTCCATATTGGTGTGATGTTAAATTGTTGGGAAAAGTTCGCTAAAGGCAACGTAGGGCATTAAAGACAACTGTGTTCGATAAAGGCAACATGGAGTATGGCCATACTCGGTTTATCTCTGTGAGACTCCGCAAAGTTAATATGACTTCATAAGTCATCACGAAATTCAGAACACTTTTCTTCAAAAAATCTTATGATTTTATTTTTGACCTTAAGGCCCTACAAATAGAATATTCCGAAATTTCAAGCACTTAGCAAATTTAGGATGACAGGATTATGCTCTTATGCGGTAAAAGTGGCAATGTGAAAACATTCCCGACAAAATCAGATGCCTGGATATGGAACGAGAGAAAGTACTGTGATGGTATGGGCGAATGAGAAAACAACCAAAACAAGATATACGGGCTTAAGCCGAAATATCCGGTGAAGGGCGAAGTCTGCGGAAGAAATTCGTCCCGGTGCTGTTGATTGAAGAAAAGGGAAACTTTATTTTCCCTCCTGACATCCCAAGAAACCTTAGCCAGTGGAAAATGATTTTCTATGATACCGACTGCCTTGTATGTAATGAGGTTTCGCCTACAAATTGTATGGGTATTTGTATGTATTAAAAATTAAATCCGCTGCAAATATTTGATTTACAGCGGATTTATATTTAATATTGGCGGAGAGAGAGGGATTCGAACCCCCGGAGGTGTGACCCTCAACGGTTTTCAAGACCGCCGCAATCGACCACTCTGCCATCTCTCCATGTGCTTTACAGGGTTTCTCTCCTGCTTTTGCGTTGCAAAATTACTGCTTATTTTTATTCTATGCAAGTGTTTTGCGGTTTTTTATTTCTGTTTTTATAGAATCAGTTGATAATCAGTAATATCAAGTAGTGTGCCAAATTTGCTTCCGACCTGTCTGAAGAGCGATGCTCTGACAAATCCGTGTTTTTCGTGAAATTTGCAGCTTGCATTGTTGTCGGCTGTTATGCACGCAATGAGTGTGCGGTAGTGCGTTTTTTCGCGGCACTGGCGTATAAGTTCTGTGAGCAGGGTGGTGCCAATACCGGAGCGCAGTCGGTCAGGGGAGAGGTATATTGTTGTTTCGGCTGTTATGTTGTAGGCTTGACGTTGTTTCCATTGGTGTACGAAGGCAAATCCAAGGAGTTTGTGTTGTTTTTCGGCGACGATGTATGGGTTTGTGGCTGATATGGTGGCGATTCTTTGCTCCATTTCGGCAGTGGAAACGGGTGCGGTTTCAAATGTGGCGGTGGTGTTGAGGATGTAGTGGTTGTATATTTCGGTTATTTTTTCCGTGTCGGCGGTGGTAACTGGGCGAATGGTGATGGCGCTTGTGTCCATGAGGGGTCAGTTTTGCCAGGTGTAGTTTCTTATATTCCGCCCCATTTTTATTTTCCGGTGCATTTTGTAGATTGGGTGGAGTAGTTGCAGGGGCAGCATTGTTGAGCAAGGTGATGACAGGCGTAGCGCTGTTGCGGCTTTTTTCCAGAATATGAGTATTGGAATGAGGAGTGCCACAGCTATGCATGATATTATCGCAGCGGGTAGTATCGAGGGGAGTCCGAGTATTATCGCTGCTACTGAGCAAATAAGCCATATCCACCATAAGAATGTGTTGAATCCGCTTATTATAAAAGGTGTGCGTCTGAGGCGCGAGTGGGTGATGCTGCGCGATGTTTTTTCAAGGTCGTATATGCGCCTGGGGTTGTCTTCTGTTATTTCAAGAATGCTTTGTGGCGATAGCTCTACGGCGAGTTGCCGGTCTTTTGCAATGTCGCTTACAAAGATGTCGTCATCGCCGTAGTTGAGGTTGAGTGTGTCGGCAAATCCGTTTTGGTCGAAGAATAGCTGCCGTCGGTATGCGAGGTTTGCGGAGTCGGCACCGACGGGGTTGCCTGCGGCAGCCGCGGGTATTTTTCTTAGTGCGCAAAGCATGGCGTCGAATGAGCGTGTTACACCGAGGGTTGTGGAGCTGTCGGTGCCGTGCAGTGTTGTTGATCCTATTACTATGTCTGCGGTGTTGTCGGAGAAGTGGCGCATCATTGCGGATATCCAGTTGTTGTCCGGTGGTGTGGCGTTTGCGCAGGTGAGCAGTATCACTGGCTGTGTGGCTGCTTTTATGCCGAGTGTTATGGCGAGTTTGCGTCGGCTGAGGTTGCGGCTTCCTGCGGGCACGAAGGTGTTTTTTACCTGCGGGTACCGTGTCTGTATTTCGCGTATTGCTGTCTCGGTATAGTCTTCGCCTCCTGTATTGACTATTATTATTTCTATAGTGGCTGGATATTGCTGAGCCAGAATGTTTTCTATTAATGAGGCAAGGCGGTTGGAGTGTATTCCGGTGCTGACAATCACGCTTACTCCGACGGGTTTGCCGGAGGGTTGTATGCGGGAGCCTTGCCTGGACAGTGTTGTGATAAGGCGCAGTTTGGGCAGGATGCTGCACATCAGCCATATTGAGGCTGCAAGGGCGCAGCAGATACTGAGTATTGTGAGTGGCGATGGTTGCCAGGTGTATAGTACGGGGTCTATCATTGCACTGCAAAAGTACAAAAAATCTACCACTTGATTGTTACTGATACGCCTTTGACTTCAACTCCGCACGGCGGGTTTGTTTTGGTGACTGTTATTTGTCCTGATTCGATTGCGGGAAAGGCATGGGAGAGTGCTTTCGCTATGCGTGCGGCTACATGTTCAAGCAGTCTGGAGGGTATTGCCATCTGTTGCCTTATGATGTCTATTGCTTCCGCATAGTTTACAGTGCCGTTCAGATTGTCGTCATTGCAGGCGTCTGTCATGTCGCAAGTCAGGGATGCAGAGACTTCGAATGTGTTGCCGACTTTACGCTCCTGCTCGCCTACGCCGTGGCGGGCGAGGAGTGTAAGGCGGTTTATTTCTATGGTTCCTGTCATGGGGGGGGGTTATTTGCGTCGTGTGCGTGTCTTGCGTTTTGTGTCGTTGCGTTTTTTCTTTTTGGCGGGTTTAGATGCGAGAGCCTGGGCTACCGAGACGTTTTTGCCGAGGTGGTCTTCTCCGGGGCGTTCGAGGCGTTCGTCTACAAGCACGAAATCAAGTTGTTTGCGTTCAAGATTAGCGCGTACTACTTTCACTCTGACGTTGTCGCCGAGGCGGTAGCGCACATTTTTACGGCGTCCGGTAAGACAATAGTTTTTTTCGTCGAAGTCATAGAAGTCGTCGGCAAGTTCTCTTACTGGCACGAGTCCTTCGCATTTGTTTTCGTTGAGTTCTACATATAGTCCCCATTCGGTGACGCCGGATATTACACCGTCAAATATCTGTCCCATGTGGTCGCCCATGAATTCGACCTGTTTGTATTTTATCGAGGAGCGTTCGGCGTTTGCCGCGAGTTGTTCCATTTCGCTCGAGTGCTTGCACTGGTCCTCGAGTTTCTGGATGTTTACGCTTCTGCCTCCGGCAAGGTATCTTTCAAGCAGTCTGTGAACCATCATGTCGGGGTAGCGGCGTATCGGAGATGTGAAGTGGGTGTAGTAGTCGAACGCCAGTCCGTAATGTCCTATGTTTTGTGTTGTGTACACAGCTTTTGCCATGGAGCGTATAGCGAGGGTTGACAGGAAGTTTTCTTCTCCTTTGCCTTTGACATCGGCAAGCATCCGGTTTATGGATCTGTTTACTTCGCGCGAAGAGCCTGTTTCTTTTACTTTGAAGCCGAATGTGCGTGCTATTTTGGAGAGGTCGGCGAGCTTGCCGGGGTCGGGCATGTCGTGAACGCGGTAAACAAACGCTTTGGGTTTCTTTTTGCCTTGAGGTTTGCCTATAGCGGCGGCTACTGTTTTGTTGGCGAGGAGCATGAATTCCTCTATGAGTTTGTTGGCGTCTTTGGATTCTTTGAAGTATACGCCTATGGGGTGACCTGTTTCGTCGATGTCGAAGCGTACTTCCGCACGGTCAAATTCAACTGAGCCGTTTTCGTAGCGTTTGCGGCGCAGTGTTTTTGCGAGGCGGTCAAGTGTAAGGATTTCCTCGCAGAAGTCTCCGCTGCCTGTTTCGATGACATTCTGTGCTTCGTCGTAGGTAAAGCGGCGGTTGCTGCGGGTTACTGTGCGGGCTATCTGTGAGTTTATGACTTCTGCATCGGAGTTCATCTCGAATATGCAGGAGAATGTGAGTTTGTCTTCGTCGGGGCGCAGCGAGCAGATGCCGTTAGACAGGTGTTCGGGGAGCATGGGCACCACTCTGTCAACAAGATAAACCGATGTTGCTCTTTTCTGTGCTTCTTTGTCGATAATAGAGTCGGGGAGGACATAGTGGGTCACGTCGGCGATATGTACTCCGACTTCCCAGTTGCCGTTGCCGAGCTTTTTTATTGACAGAGCGTCGTCGAAGTCTTTGGCGTCTTTCGGGTCGATGGTGAATGTTGTTGTCGCACGCATGTCGATGCGTTGCGCCACTACCTGGTCTGTTATGCCGGCACCGATTTTGTCTGCGGCTTTTTCGACAGCCTCCGGGTAGCGGTAGGGGAGTCCGAATTCAGCCAGTATGGCATGCATCTCGGTGGTGTTTTCGCCTGTTACTCCAAGAATGTCGAGCACTTCGCCTTTTGGATTTTTTTCGTCGTTTTCCCAGGATGTTATGCGTGCTATGGCTTTGTCGCCGGTTTTGCCTCCTTTGAGTCTGTTTTTGGGTATGATGATGTCTGTTGCGAGAAATTTAGAGTCGGTAACAAGGATGCCGTATTGTTTTTCGACTCTCAGTGTGCCGATGAATGTCTGTTCTTTCTTTTCGAGAATTTCTATAACTTCAGCTTCGGGCTCTGTGTTTTTCTTTGCGGCGGCTATCACAACTTTTACTTTGTCGCCGTTGAGTGCGTGCATGCTGTTGCGTTCGGCAACAAATATCGATTCGTTGTCTTCGTCGGTAAGCACGCTGTTTTTCCCGTTTGAGCGTCGCACGAATGTGCCTGTAGCGATGTTGCTTCTTTGCGGAGCCTTGTATTTGCCGGGAGACACTTCTATCAGGTCGCCGTCAAATGCGAGTTCGGCAAGTATCAGAGCTATGTTGCGGTGAGCAGCCGAGGTGTCTGCGTCAATTGCAAATGCTACCTGCTTGTAGTTGAAGGTGTTGTTTTTCTGCTGGCTTATATATTGCAGCACTTTTGTGCGGAGTTCCTTGGCGGAGTTTCCTGTGCGCGATGAATTTGATTTACGAGGCATTTTGATTGTATTTTGAGGATGGTTGGGTTTCTAAGAATCCTGTTTTGAGTTTATAAGTGTCAAATCTGGACATTCTCGCGGTTGTTTTTTATAAAACGTCTGCATGAGCAACTTTGTTAAGAATGGACGCCGCCTTTCTGCTGTCCGGGGTGACGGATTCCAGAAAAGCGGCGTCGGAGTAAGTTGTCAAGGCGCCGGACGCTGGTCGGCGCCGTTTGTCAGGCGTCGATGTTGGCGTAGTTGGCGTTTGATTCGATAAAGTCTTTACGGGGACCGACATCTTCGCCCATGAGCATGGAGAATACGCGGTCGGCACCGGCTGCATCGTTTATCGTCACCTGTTTGAGCAGGCGGTGTTCGGGTGACATGGTTGTGTTGCGCAGTTCTTCTGCGTTCATCTCACCAAGACCTTTGAATCGCTGCACTTTGGTGCGGTCGCCGTACTTGGCTATGAATTGCTGCACCTGAGCGTTTGTCCAGCAATATTCTTCTACTTTTCCTCTTGTACATTTGTAGAGCGGTGGTGTTGCCAGATACAGGTAGCCGTTTTCGATGACCGGACGCATGCGGCGGAAGAAGAATGTCATGAGCAGAGTTGCGATGTGGCTTCCGTCGACATCGGCATCGGTCATAATTATGATTTTGTGGTAGGCGAGTTTTGATATGTTTACCTCTTTGCTGTCTTCTTCTGTACCGATTGTCACGCGTAGGGCGCGGAAGAGGTTCGCAATTTCTTCGCTTTCAAACACTTTGTAGTCAGCAGCTTTTTCCACGTTGAGAATTTTGCCTCGCAGGGGGAGTATTGCCTGGAACACACGGTCGCGCCCCTGTTTGGCTGTACCTCCCGCGGAGTCACCTTCGACAAGGAAGAGTTCGCAGTCTTCGGCTGTGCGGCTTTCGCAGTCGGCGAGTTTGCCGGGGAGTCCTGCTCCGGAAAGTGTGCTTTTGCGCTGAATTTTGGTGCGGGCGTTGTATGCCGCCTGCCGTGCCTGAGCGGCAAGTATTACTTTTTTTACAATGGTCTTGGCTTCGTTGGGGTGCTCTTCGAGGTATGTGCCGAGAGCATCGCACACTGCCGCGCGTACTGCTCCGCTCACTTCGCTGTTGCCGAGTTTTGTTTTTGTCTGACCTTCGAACTGGGGCTCCATCACTTTTACGGATATGACGGCAGTGAGTCCTTCGCGGAAGTCGTCGCTTGAAACTTCTACTTTTTCTTTTTCAAGCATTTTGTTGTCTTCGGCGTATTTTTTCAGAGTGAATGTCAGACCGCCGCGGAAGCCTGTGAGGTGTGTGCCTCCTTCAATGGTGTTGATGTTGTTTACAAAAGAGTAGACGTTTTCATTGAAGGTGGTGTTGTATGTAATTGCCACCTCTACCGGTATGCCCTGGCTTTCTGTGTTCAGGTGTATGACATCGGGTATGAGGGGGTCTTTGTTTGAGTCAATGTATTTGACAAATTCTTTAAGTCCGTCCTTGGAGTAGAATGTTTCGGTTTTGGGCTTGCCCTCGGCGTCAAGTTCTCTCAGGTCAGTGAGAGTCAGGGTTATGCCGGCGTTAAGATACGCAAGGTCGCGCAGACGGTTTGCAAGGGTGTTGTAGTCGTAGACTGAAACGGTGAAGATAGAGTTGTCGGGCAGGAATGTGATGCTGGTTCCGGTGTGGTCGCTTTCACCTTCTATGCGCAGCTCGGTAGTGGGTTTACCGCAGGAGTATTCCTGGACGTACCGTTTGCCGTCGCGGTGAACTTCGGCTCTCAGGTATGTTGACAACGCGTTCACACAGCTGACACCTACACCATGGAGACCGCCGCTGACTTTGTAGCTCCCTTTGTCGAATTTACCTCCGGCATGGAGCACTGTCAGCACAACTTCAAGGGCGCTTTTGTGTTCTTTTTCATGCATGTCGACCGGAATGCCTCGACCGTTGTCGACAACGGTTATGGAGTTGTCGGCGTTGATTGTCACTTCTATGTGTGTGGCATATCCTGCGAGCGCTTCGTCAATGGAGTTGTCAACAACTTCATAGACGAGGTGGTGCAATCCTTTTACGCTGATGTCTCCTATATACATGGCCGGGCGCTTGCGCACGGCTTCAAGTCCTTCGAGTACCTGAATGTTACTCGCACTGTAAACTTCTTCTTTTTCTGCCATCGGTAGATACTAAAATTTATTACAAAGTTAGTAATAATTTTTCAGCCGGAGCAAAAAAATCTTATTTATATTATAGGTGTAGGTGCTGTTTGTTTCAGTTTTCAGGCTGAGTAGTAAAAGCGGCAGTTGTGTCGTTGATTTCTTCGCTAAGCAGTGTTTTGAAGTCTCGGCTCCACCAAGAGTCTGTGCGCATGTTGTCTACAGCTGCCTGTAGCCGTGGCGCAATGGCAGATATCTCTCCGTTGGCGCGGGCGTAGAGCATAGTGTCGTGAAGGAGCCTGGCGCTGCTTTTCTGGGTGGTTTCTTTCAGCCAGCCTTCAGAGCCGACGGCGCAGATGCGTTCCACGGCAAATGTCATGATGTCGGAAATAGTTTGGGAGTCAGCGTTGAGGCTGACAATGTCTTTTATGAATTTTTTAATTTTAGTGATGCGGAGTCTGGGACGTTTTCGCTGGGTGCGGGCGCATTCTTTGACTATAGAGTTTTTCGCTTTGGTCATTTTTGAGTCTATGTCGCCGCTTACCCAGAAATCGAGATACTCTTTGGCTTCAGGGCGGGCTGCGTATAGGTCGAGAATCATTTCTTCAATCTGTTCTTTTGTCAGTGTTGAGAGTGCTTTTTTGAGGGTTGATTTTGACATGTTGTTTAAGGTTGTATACTCTATCTTATAATAACGGAGAGGTTCACCGGTTGTGTGAGGCCTCTCCGTTAGGTTCAGTGTGTGTGGCGGTGTTGTCAGTCAGCGTTTTCTGTGGGCTGAGGCTTTAGCCATTTGTCAAGCCAGCGGAAGAATACGCGCTGCCACATCACGGAGTTCTGCGGTTTGAGAATCCAGTGGTTTTCATCGGGGAAGATGAGCATTTCGGCAGGTACTCCGCGCAGGCGCGCCGCATTGAATGCCATCATGCCCTGGGAGGCAAGGATGCGGAAGTCGTATTCACCGTGGGTTATAAGAATCGGGGTGTCCCATTTGTCAACGAACAGGTGGGGGGAGTTGGCGAAACTGCGTTGTGCAACCGGGTTTGACTTATCCCAGAAAGGTCCGCCGAGGTCCCAGTTTGCAAACCACATTTCTTCGGTTTCGAGGTATTGGGCTTCGGTGTTGAATATGCCTGCATGAGCTATGAATGCCGCAAAGCGACCTTCGTGATGTCCGGCGAGCCAGTATACAGAAAATCCTCCATAGCTTGCTCCCACGGCGCCGATGCGGGCGGGGTCGATGTAAGATTCTTTTTTCATGTCATCAACAGCGCTGAGGTAGTCGCGCATGTTCTGACCGCCGTAGTCACCGCTGATCTGGGCGTTCCATTCTGTGCCGAATCCGGGGAGTCCGCGACGGTTGGGGGCAATTACAATGTAGCCGTTTGCAGCCATGAGTGCGATGTTCCAGCGGTAGCTGAAGAATTGGCTTACTGCAGACTGAGGTCCTCCCTGGCAGTAAAGCAGAGACGGGTACTGTTTCTCGGGGTCGAAGTGCGGGGGATATACCACCCATGTTGTCATCAGTTTGCCGTCGGTGGTTGGTACCATGCGTTTTTCCACGGTGGGCATGTCGACAGCGGCGAGCAGCTCTGTGTTCACGTTTGTAAGTTGTGTGATGTCACCGTTTTTCACAGAGAAGATTTCGTTTGGCGCTATCATGGAGTGGCGCATTGTGAGCAGGCTGCCGTCGGCAAGAGGCGCAAGAGATTCGTAGTCGCACACTCCGTCGGCTATCACAGAAACTTCTTTTGTGTTCAGGGCGATGTTAAACACGGGGGTCACACCGTCTTTAGGTGCTATGAAGTATATTGATTTGCTGTCTGGAGCCCATGCTATGGCATCGGCGGTGTAGTCCCAGTCAGTGGTGAGGTCTGTTTTTTCTTTGCTTGCCGTGTCAAGAATGAAAATCCGGTTTTTGTCGCTCTCGTAGCCGTCGTGTTCCATGCTCAGCCAAGCAATGTATTTGCCGTCAGGCGACCATGCCGGAGCTGTGTCATAGCCCATCATGCCCTCGGTGAGGTTTTCAGTAGAGCCGGTGGCGAGGTTGTACATGTAAAGGTCGGAGTTTGTAGACAGGGCGTATTCCATGCCTGTTTTCTTGCGGGACACATAGATGAGGCTGGAGCCGTCAGGTGACCATGCGAAAGATTCGATGCCGCCGAACGGTTTCATGGGCGCTTCATAAGGCTCGTCAGCCATTATGTCGGTAACGTTTGAAACAGTGTTGCCGTCGAAGTCGCCAAGGAAGGGGTGTGGTATTTCGGTTACCCATTCGTCCCAGTGTTTATACATAAGGTCGTCAATGAGTCTGCCGGTTGCGTTGGGCAGGTCGGGATATATGTCGGCGGCGCTGCGCGAGTACTTCACATTGCCTATCATGACAACTTTTTTACCGTCGGGTGAGAAGAGAAATCCGGATATTCCGCCTTCGACATTGCTGACAGCCTTCCGTCCGGAGCCGTCGGCATTCATTACCCACAGCTGTGTGTGGTCGCCGGATTTTGCCATGAAGGCTATTTTTTTGCCATTTTCAATCCATACTGCGGCGCTTTCGCTTTCCGGGGTTGATGTTAGCCGTTGTTTTTCGGAGCCGTCGGCATTCATCACATACAGGTCGGCATTGCTTTTGTTTTGCTCTACGCTTTCATAAGATACGCTGTAAAGTATTTTGCCGTCAGGGCTAACGATGGGCGCTCCCACTCTGCCGAATGCTTCAAGCACTTCGGTGGTGTATTGCCTGTCGGCGGGCATCCAGCCGGTTTTGTCGATAATCTCGCCCTTGTCCGAGCCGGAAGGGCTACAAGAGGCTGCAATCATTGCAAGTGCCATTGGGATAATGGTTTGTTTCATTTTATGGTTTATTGGTTAAAAGATTTTTTTTGAGTTATGTCTTGCGCCGCCGTGGTTGAAAAGGGCGGCTATCAGGTCGCTGCGGTGAATGCTGTGCAGCGATTGGATAATGCCGTTTCTGTAATTGCGGTCGTACCAGAAAAAGTACTGCCGTTGGGCGAGTTTCTCTTCTCTTGCCGTGGCGCAGTAAACTTTCTCGCCGGTGTAAGGGTGAATGCCGGTATAGTATATTTCGGTAGCAAGAGTCATCGGGGTCGGAGTGAAATCCTGTACTTGCTCAAGGTGCATGTCCAGCTCTTTGGTGCGTACGGCGAGCTCAGCCATGTCGGCTTCGGTGCAGCCGGGGTGACTTGAAATGAAATATGGTATAAGTTGTTGTCGCATGCCGTGTCTGCGGTTCATGTCATCAAATATTTTCCTGAAGTCATAAAACAGGTTGAACGAGGGCTTGCGCATCAGCTTCAACACGTTTTCCTGTGTGTGCTCCGGGGCGACTTTCAGCCTGCCGCTCACATGTTTTTCTATAAGCTCTTCGTTATATCTGCGGTTTGCCGCGTCAACGGTTTTGTTGCCTGTGCGATGCATGGACAGGTCGTAGCGTACGCCGCTGCCTATGAATGTTTTTTTTATGCCGGCGATTGCGTCCGCACTGCGGTATATGTCCAGCAGCGGTGCGTGGTCTGTGTTAAGGTTGTTGCAAACCGCCGGATGCAGGCATGACGGGCGCAGACATTTGGCGCAGATGTCGGTGTTTTTTCCTTTCATGCCCCACATGTTGGCACTTGGTCCGCCGAGGTCGCTTATGTAGCCTTTGAAATCTGGCATCTGTGTGATTTTCTCAACTTCTGCCAATATAGATTTTTTGCTGCGTGACGCAATGAATTTGCCTTGGTGGGCGGATATAGTGCAGAATGCGCATCCTCCGAAACACCCTCTGTGCATACACACGGAGTGGCGAATCATTTCATAGGCAGGTATGGTTTTGCCGAAATAGCGCGGGTGGGGGAGCCGTGTATAAGGCAGGTCAAATGACGCGTCAACCTCCTCCGTGGTCATGGGAGGGAGCATGGGATTTACCTTGACTGCCTTGTTGCCGTGGCGTTGCCACAGAGTGGCGCCGTGCATGCGGTTGCTCTGCTGCTCTATGTGCTTGAAGTTTTCTGCCTGACACCGTTTTGTTTTCAGACATTCTTCAAACGGGTGCAGTATTATGTTGTTTTCGTCGGAGTGTTCAGGCATCTCGTCGGCATCAACTATCACCACGCTTTGCATAAGGTCTTTTATGTCGCCTATCCTTTCTCCCTGTTCCAGACGTCGGGCAATCTCTACTACCGGTTTCTCGCCCATGCCGTATGTTATGATGTCAGCGTCGGCATCCATTATTATTGATGGGCGAAGGCAATCTGCCCAGTAGTCGTAGTGGGACAGTCGTCTGAGCGAGGCTTCTATGCCACCCGCCACTATGGGTACATCCGGATATAGTCTGCGCAGTATGCCTGAATACACAATCGTCGGATAGTCAGGTCTGGCTCCATGCCTTGCTCCCGGGGTATATGCGTCGTCACTGCGCCTGCGACGGTTTGCTGTGTAGTGGTTTACCATTGAGTCCATGGCTCCGGCAGATACTCCGAAAAACAGTCTTGGGGTTCCGAATTTTCGAAAATCGCGAAGATCATCCTGCCAGTTTGGCTGAGGTACTATAGCCACTTTGTAGCCGGCAGCCTGTAGGGTGCGCCCTATGACGGCGGCACCGAATGAGGGGTGGTCGACATAGGCATCTCCGGAAAACAGCACCACATCGGGCTGCTGCCATCCGAGCGCTTTCATCTCCTTGACTGTTGTAGGCAGATATAATGCGGTGTCACGCTGTGGGTTACTCACTCTGTTTTGTTTTTAACAGTTCTTCCATCTTCAATATCTCATCGCGCAGGCGTGCCGCTTCGATAAATTCCATCCGTTTGGCGGCTTCAAGCATTTCGGAGCGTTTGCATGTGATGCAACGTTCCAGTTCAGTGCTGCTCATATATCCGATAACGGGGTCGGCGGCTATGTCGCCGGATGCCTTGTACTCGTTTTCGTAAGGCAGCGGTGCGATTTTTTTTGTAGCCGGAGCCTTCGCCGTTCCCGGTTTTGACCTGCGGTCTTTTGCCGGAGTCACATCGTCGATGTTTTTGTCAAGGCCTATTATGCGGTCGCGCGCTTTGACAATAGCTGTCGGGGTAATGCCATGCTCTTCATTGTAAGCGAGCTGCATGGAGCGTCTGCGGCTGGTTTCATCGATAGTCATACGCATGCTGTCGGTAATTTTGTCTGCGTACATTATAACCTTGCCCCCAAGGTTTCTTGCAGCTCGTCCTACAGTCTGCGTCAGAGAACGATGACTTCTCAGAAAACCCTCTTTGTCGGCATCAAGAATAGCTACCAGCGACACTTCAGGCAGGTCAAGTCCTTCACGCAGAAGGTTTACACCTATCAGCACATCGTATGTGCCGGCTCTGAGGTCATCAAGTATTCGTATTCGTTCAAGGGTGTCGACATCGCTGTGTATGTATGCGGTTTTCATACGCAGCTTGATAAGATAATCATTCAGCTCTTCCGCCATGCGCTTGGTCAAAGTTGTCACAAGAACTCTCTCGTCGGCTTCTATGCGGGTCTGTATCTCTTCAATAAGGTCGTCAATCTGGTTCAGAGACGGGCGCACCTCTATAATCGGGTCAAGCAATCCGGTGGGACGGATAATCTGCTCTACAACGACGCCTTCACTTTTTTCAAGTTCGTAGTCGGCTGGAGTTGCGCTGACATATACAACCTGCTTTGTCATTCGTTCAAATTCCTCGAATTTCAGCGGTCTGTTGTCAAGAGCAGCCGGCAGGCGGAACCCGTATTCCACGAGATTCATTTTTCGGGACAGGTCGCCTCCCCACATGGCGCGTATCTGAGGAACTGTAACATGACTTTCGTCTATGATTGTAAGGAAGTTGTCAGGGAAATAGTCGAGGAGGCAGAACGGGCGCATGCCTGGTTTTCTTCCGTCAAAGTAGCGGCTATAGTTTTCAATGCCCGGACAGTGTCCTACCTCACGCATCATTTCAATGTCGTATGTAACACGCTCGTAAAGCCTTTTTGCCTCAAGTTCCTTAGCCTCGCGGTTGAAAAAGTTGACTTGTTCACCAAGGTCAAGCTCAATCTGGGCTATGCCTGAGGCGAGCCTTGCCGGTGATGTGACAAATATGTTTGCCGGAAAAATCTTGAAGTTGTCATGTGTGCCGAGTACCGCGTTGTCAGATGAGTAAAATGTAGCGATGCTCTCGATTTCGTCGCCCCAGAACGTTACTCTCACTACTATTTCCTCATAGGCGAGATGAACATCAACCGTGTCGCCCTTGACACGGAAATTGCCGCGCACGGGAGATATTTCATTGCGGCTGTATAACGCGCCGACAAGCTCTCTCAGAAAGAGGTTGCGGCTGATTTTCTGCCCTACCACAATTGTGATTACATTACTGTTGAAGTCCTCCGGATTGCCCATGCCGTAGATGCATGAAACCGAGCTGACCACAATGACATCTTTTCTGCCGCTGAGCAGAGCGGATGTTGTGGCAAGTCTCAGCTTGTCAATCTCGTCGTTTATGAGCAAATCTTTTTCAATGTATTTGTCGACGGAAGGTATATATGCTTCGGGCTGATAGTAGTCATAGTATGACACAAAGTACTCGACGGCATTGTCCGGGAAAAATCTTTTGAACTCGCCATACAGCTGTGCGGCAAGCGTTTTGTTGTGGCTTAAAATAAGGGTAGGGCGGTTTACACGCTCTATCACATTTGCCATAGTAAAGGTTTTGCCACTTCCGGTAACGCCGAGGAGTGTCTGAGCCTGTTCGCCCGACTCAATGCCTTCTACCAGGCGGTCAATTGCCTGAGGCTGGTCGCCGGTGGGCTTGTATGCGCTGTCAAGTCTGAAATTCATAATGCA
>ERZ778515.1572-NODE-1572-length-15652-cov-6.793807_pt1 | contig 15652 bp, 21 predicted proteins | sample MGYA00510343_ERZ778515 | MGnify/ENA primary metagenome ERZ778515 (study PRJEB29527, sample SAMN07138965) | mouse gut metagenome | material: feces | host: mouse | place: China:Nanjing | collected 2016-01-25 ...
ATGCAGTCAAAAATCCGCCCTGTATCATAACTAATTATAAATCAGTTAGATTTACTCCATTTTGTTTGATTTCTTTCTATATGGTTTTACCCGCTTGTGATAATTGGTGGTTACTGGTGGATATTGCAGATGTGCATGGCACTGGCGGCACTCTTCGCCATCATCATGGCGGCAGGCATGGCCTACAAGATGATGGTGAAGAACGAGCCTCTCGATGTGATGAAACTGTTCCGCCCTTTGGCGGTGGCCATCGTGATGACATGGTGGTATCCCCCTGCGGATACGGGTATGCACAACAGCGGCAGCAGCTGGTGCGTGCTCGACTTCCTTTCGTACATCCCCAATGCCATAGGTTCATACACCCATGACCTGTACCAGGCGGAAGCAGCCCAGATCGGGGACAAGTTCGAGGAAGTGCAGCAACTCATATTCGTCCGAGACACGCTATATACCGGCCTGCAGGCGCAGGCTGATGTAGCCCGTGCCGGCACGATGGATCCCGCCCTGATAGAATCGACGATGGAGCAGACTGGTGTCGATGAAGTCACCAATATGGAGAAGGATGCCAGCAGGCAGTGGTTCACCAGCCTTGTCTCCGGCGCGACCGTCTGCATAGACAAAATAGTGATGGTTATCGCCCTGATTGTATTTAGGATAGGCTGGTGGGCTACCATATATTGCCAGCAGATTTTGTTAGGTATGCTGACGATTTTCGGACCTATCCAATGGGCTTTCAGCCTCCTGCCCAAATGGGAGGGCGCATGGGCGAAATGGATGATACGCTATCTGACGGTGCATTTCTACGGAGCCATGCTCTACTTCGTAATATTACGATACTTTGTAACTAATTGTATATCAGATATTGTACTCACACATTTAAGGCTTGCGCAACAAACATGCAACAAAAATATCCTAAAATGTTGCGCATGTATTTGAGGTATGTGTTTCACCGGCTAAAATCAAACTCAGAGAGTATGATATGTTAATTCAACATTTTTAACCTATGCCGTTTTTCCGGCATTTGAAGAAGCAAATTTCCTCTCTTATGAGCAAAAATTATCTGGCAGGACTGACAGATAAAGATGTGGCAAAGTTACAAATTTCCTGTCAGATTAGCCGCCTTTACCATGAACAGGATATTGCAAGAATCATCCGGCATCCTGACAGATAATCATCTGACAGGAAAAGCATGAAATACGCACATTAAAAGGAGTAACAGTGTTGTACAATTCAATGCCGCACATCATCGAACAGACTGTTAAACAGCAAATTGCGCATTTGTTTGCAGATTCTTTTCGCATTAACTTTGCACTGACAAATCGAATCGGAAGCAACCACAACCGACAAAAAAAATAAATCAAATTATAAAATAACGACTATGTGTAAAACAGAACAAAAACCGAACGAAACCGCCTTGCTCCGAAAGGTGGTGGACGGGATGAGACAGGAGCTGGAGAAAGTCAAGAACGTGATTTATGCCTCAAAGGAGGTTCTGAATCTGGAGGAAGCCGCCATGTTCTTAGGCATTTCCAAAAGTTCGCTCTACAAGATGACGCACAATCAGGTCATACCGTACTTCAAGCCCAACAACAAGATGGTGTATTTTGAGAAGTCCGAACTTCTGAAATGGCTTCGTCAGAATCCCGTCACCTCACAGGGGCAGATTTCGGAGGAAGCACAAGCCATCATGCGCAATCTCGCCAAAAATGATTAGTTCCCTTTTTTCAAACACAGGCACAATCCGTATATGACAGAAAGCGAAACCCCACACCTGTCTTTTGACAATCTTCCCCGGTCTGTGGCGGAACTTCATGAGAAGATAGACCGCCTGACCGGAATGTTAGAGCAGATTGTTTCTTCAACCGCTACCACTCCATTGCCGGAAATCATGACGGTTGAGGATGTGTCTGCCATGCTATGCAAGTCTGTTTCCACTATCTATGCGATGACTTCCGAACACAGGATTCCATACCGCAAGCAAGGTAACAAACTCTATTTTCTTCGCTCCGAAATCCAATCGTGGCTCATGGATGCTGTTGTACCCAAAGATACTCCAAAGCGCAGGCGGAAGCCGCAGGATGATAAAACTTCTATGGGAAAAAGGCGACAGCCGGAGAACAGGCCGGATGAAAATTCAAGTGAAAGCAGCACGACTTCCACACAAATTCCCTCGGAAAATGTTGTTGATGATAACGGCAAAGTCACCGTCCCGGAGTTTGAAAACACACCGTATTCCATCGAAAGCCGGACACATTCAAGAAGCGGAGCGACCATATTCGCCGTGCTTTTCTCAAAGGAGATTGAAGCCGCCGGGGAACGGAAGTTTGTGCAGGTTGCACGGGATTTCCACGGCTATTGGAGCGATTTCGGCAATGGAGGCTACATTTTCAATTCGCAACCGGATGCAGAAAACTTTGCAAAAAGGATAATAGGGAAAGAAGAAACAGACCGAATATCGCCCCAACAACAGGTATCGAAAAATGAGGATTTGACAGCCACTTATACGGAGAGCAATCCGCCGACCATGCAGGACGGACAGACCTTGTCTGACGGTAATACCTCTTGCATGTAAATGGCAGACATGGCAGGGAGTGGCGTTTTTACAGGGGAATGTTTTAGGGCTGGCAAGTTAATGTTTTCGTCCACGAAAACCACGCCGCAAGCGGCGACCCGGTCACACAGGAAACGGCACATCCCAATTTTAGCCCTAAAACATCATCCCGATTATAACCGATAACAACAGGCGTATGACAGACAACGACAATTCACATAAAGGCGGAAGACCGAAATCCGCAAAGGGCAAGGCTCGGACAAAGACCATATCTACACGGCTCACGCTTGCCGAGTGGAAAGCGGTCATGAAACGGATAACCGATGCAGGCAAGAAGCCATCGCACTTCCTGCGTGAACTGTTGCTGCACGGGAAAGTCGAGGCTGCACGGACACAGGAGGACAGGCGGCAGATACGAATGCTGGAGGGAGGATGCAACAACCTGAACCAACTGGCGAAGATGGCGCACCAACAGGGCTTTTCTCTTTTGAAAGGCAAAATCATGGACTTGCTGGACGAGTTCAACAAAATCATTGAAAGGATATGATGGGCGATTTGAAAAAGCGGGCGAGTTTCGCCAGAGTGGTGAACTACGTGAACAACCCGAAAAAGGCACGGCTCATCGACAGCAAGGACGTGAGGCTGGATGACAATGCCACCATCGCAAGGAGTATGCAGGGGCAGGCAGATGACAAGCCGGGGCGCAAGCTGAAAGATCCGGTGTATCATATCTCGCTGGACTTCGCACACGAGGATACGCCCAAGCTGACGGATGCCCTGATGGTCGAAATCGCCCGTGAGTATATGCGGCGTATGGGCATTGTGAATACCCAGTACATCGTAAGCCGCCATACCGACAGGGAACACCAGCATCTGCACATCGTGGCAAACAGGGTGGATAATGACGGGAACACCATCAGTGCCGGCAATGATGGTGTACGTAACGCGAAGATATGCAAGGCTCTCACGAGGGAATACGGCCTGCACTTCTCCAAGGGCAAGATGAACGTGAAGCGTGACCGCCTGCGTGGAAAGGACAAGGTGAAATACCAAATCTATGATGCAATCAAGGCAGCATTGCCCCATTGTAACTGCTGGTCGGATTTATGCGGCAGGATGGCAAAGCAAGGCATCGGGGTGAATTTCAAATACAATAGAAACGAAGGTAAAATCATCGGAGTGTCGTTCACGAAAGATGAAATCTCGTTCAGCGGCTCACGGATAGACCGGAGCATGAGCTTTTATAAACTGGACAAATTGTTTGGAAGCCGCATTGCCGAGGGCATGGAATGGCAGCCCCGTGTGCCGGACAACGGACTTGACGGACGGACACAACCGACCCGGCAAAATGTGGCATCAGACAACCATACGGCAGAGACTCTTATAGGACAACCGTCACTGGCCGGATCTGAGACGGACAGCAACGGCGGCACTTCCGCTGAATCAGGCTCGAACATCGTTCAGGTAACTATCGGCGCACTCATGGAGCTGTGTGTACAGCCGCACCAAGCCAAGGTATCATCCGGCGGAGGAGGCGGAGGAAACGAAAGCGGCTGGGGCGAAAACGACAACGAAAAGGACAGACTTAAACCAAGAAAGAGAAGAAGATGAAGGACAACTTACAGAACATAGCCGACCTTATCGGGGCGTTGGCGGAGGACATCGAGGAAATCAAGAAGAAACTGGACGCAAAGGACGGTTCGGACAGGGACGAGGCATTGAAAAGTCTGGCGGTGAAGCTGGAACCGCTAATCCGCTTCGCCGGCGGCAATGCCCTTGACAATATCAATGACATATTCAGGAGCGAGGAGTCAATCGCCGCCTATATAAAATCACAGGGCGATGTAGTGATAGCGAGCTTGCAGGCGAATCTGGAAGCCAATGAGAAGGACAGGCACAAGCGCGGCATACCGACCGTGACCGACCTTTTGCTGAACATCCGCAAGATGCTGACCGAACATATAGAGGAAAGCAAGCGGATTTCGGAAAAGGCACAGCAGAAGCAGGGATTCATACCGGGACTGTGGCAGGCAATCCGTCCAAACAAAGCGTTAAACGCAATAAGGCGGTTATGGGGCAAGGTTCCCGATGGCTGGTACAAGAACCCCTACGCATGGGCTGGAATCGGTTGTACGCTCGTGTTCTTTGCCCTGTTTACCGTCAGTTGGGTACAATGGCATGAGTACCGGGAAGAGAACAGACGGTTAAAAACGGTTGCAGACAAATACAAAGTGACTACAGTCATACTCAACGAACTGCATCCGGGACTGGCCGTGACTGTCGGGGCATACGAGAAACTGACTGAAACCGTTGGTGCGGATTCCACGCTGACGGTATTTGTGAAACAGGTCAAAGCTGTTAGAAAGACATCACCAAATAGGAGCAAATAACCCAAGAAAAAGGCAAAAAGAGGCAGATTATAAGATCTTAAAATAGCAGCAAGATTTCAGTAATCTCTCTATTATTAACGGCATCCAAAAAGGAAGCCGTTGTCATATTCAATTTAATTTTTTCAATGCTGTTACCGCCCCATCTTTATTAACACATCGTATAATATACAGTCCTTTACTGGGCGGTTCTGGTAGTACTCTGCCATCCATTGAGTAATATTGCACTGATTCTATAATATTATTGTTTATCGTTGGATTTTCGATGGCGGAGGGACTACTGCTGTGTCTGAACACCCAGTCAAGCCGATGTGTAGTATAGCTTTGGATGCAGGTCATTTCGTGAGTCCATCCCTCTTCAATCTCAAATCTTGTAATGCCATTACGAGAGTTTAATTCGTCAATAAAGTTGGATGTGGATTCAACACTCATAATTCGGTCTGATGTCCCCATTACAGTACATACGGGTGTTGATGCTACTTTATCGGCATCACATTTTGACGGATTGCCTGCCACTGGCATGGCTGCTGTAAACAAGCCCGGATAGGCAGATAACATGCTCCATGTACCTGTACCGCCCATCGAGCCCCCCAATATATACAAACTATTTTCATCCGCAATTCCATCTCCAACGTATTTATTTATCAACGACTTCAATACGCCAAGCATTGGTCCTCCCCATGATTTGTCAGAAGGACATTGAGGGACAAGGTATATTGCCTCAATCTGTCTTAATTCAAGATAGTTGGCAATACTGTCAATGCCTGCCTCTCTCATTTGTATTTCATTGTCATTCCCTTTGCTTGAACCACCATGTAGGTAAATGACAAGTGACGGTTTCCCTGTGCCACTGATATGTGCAACTCTATATGGCATTTCTATGCCATCGAACATAATTTTACCAGTTTCAAATTCAACAGGCATGATTTTATCAGTTCCAAAAGTAAAATCATTATCTGCTTTACACCCTGAAACGCAGAAAAGGATGCCGATTAACGACATCCAAAATCTGGACATTTTCCCATTATTATTCATTCTATCTACGATTTTTATGATTCTTGCTTTTGGATTTGTTTTTGCCCATTCTATCCAACAATCGCTTTTCGAGTTTATATGCTTTGTCAAGCTGTTGTTCTGTCAGGAAACCGCTGTATATTGCATAGTATTTTTTACGTAGGTCAAGAATCTGTTGACTACGTTCAAGGCGCTGCTCGGTTGTCAAACTCTTGCGTGAGCCAAGTGCCCACACTTCATTTTGGTACTGACAATATGTTTCCACATATTTATCGGTAATTGATTTATCAAACGCAAGTTCACTGGCGATATACTGTGCTTGCTTGACTGCAAGTTCTTCACGTGACAGCCGTTGGCTGCTGTTGGCCTGTGCCATTGCAGACATTCCACTTGCCATGACTACGATGGCAATAATGATGGTTTGGAGTAATTGTTTCATACGTTATTATTCTTGTTCTTGATATAGAAAAATATCCTCTTGACTAATCTCAATAAGAAAATCCTGATCAGTTTCGCTAAGGTTGGCATAAGCAAGGTCAATCTGTGTCAACAAATTATCCTGCACCATCGTTGTTGGTACTATTGTCAGCAATAGAGCGACACTTGCTGCCACTGTAATCCCGGCGATTGAGCTCCATCGGATTATCCGATATGATTTTTTTCTTCGTTTATCTTGTTTTAATGCAGCGAAAACATTTGTTTCTATTTCATTAAAGGTTTCAGGCGGCATCGTGTATGGCAGCCGTTTCCCGATATTGTCAAAATTAAATTTATTGGTCATCCAGATTCAATTTATGTATTCATATATTTGATAATCTTCTCTTTCGCAATATGATAACTTGCTTTCACGCTTGATGGGGTTGACTCGATTATGCAGGCAATTTCATCATATTCCAGCTCATCATAATATCGCATGTTGAATGTCAGTTGCTGTTTGGGTGGAAGAGACAAAATGGCATTTTGTAATTTTGCCGCCTCTACATCTGCATAATTGATATATTCTTCATCCGCTATCATCCGAACTTCCGAAACATCGTCATCATCAATCGAAATTATATCATTACGCCGTTTCCCTATCAACCGTAGTGCTTCATTGGTGGCGATACGATAAATCCATACTTTAAGAGAACTTTCTCCCTTAAACTTGTCGAATGAACGGAATAAGCGTATGAATGTTTCCTGCGTGGCATCCTGTGCATCAGCATGATGAATTACCAGACGCCGAATGTGCCAATACACTGACTCCCATTTTTCCTTCATAAGAATGCGAAAACCGTTTTCGGGATCACGACGCACGGCATTGATTATTTCCGTTTCATCAATCATGAATCTTGGCTGGGATTACATAAAATTTCTTTTTCCCGTCAACGATTGTATGAATCGGAATGTTTCGATCCAGCGCAAAGGCGTCAAGTTCCGCCTCTGCCGCTTCTTTGCCCAACGATGTTATTTTGACATATTGCTTGACGGTAAGACGGGGATTGTTATTAAGATAGGCCAACGCCAATGCCAGTCGTTCTTTTTGACTGAAACGGTTGCTCACTCGTGAAGTAACAATGTGATAATGCATCGGGGTGGGAACAACTACAACACGATTTGAGTGATGAATGTGATGACGATGAGGGCGGCGAGCGTCTGCATGATTGCAACACGCTGATAATAAAACTGCGATTGCAAATACTTTCATTTTTGAACTGATATTCATAACTTCATTTATTTTAGTGTTCTATATATTTGACCCAGCAAAACATCACTTGTCAAATTCGTCATTAGTTTTTTCTCAATTTTAATTGTTAAATTATGGATATAGCCATTAGTAATCGAAAGACTGTATTACATTGAGAAATACTCCGAAATTCGGTTTACCGCTTCAATCTTCGTTTCCATTACCACATCGGCATAAACTTGTGTGGAATTGATACTTGTATGTCCGAGCAGCTTGCCGACCGTGTATAAGTCGCCCCCGGCAGCCAATGACAGTGTAGCCATCGAATGTCTGCTGGTGTGGAAGCTGACATTCTTTTCTATACCTGCGGCAGCAGCCAGTTTTTTGAGACATTTGTTGCAGGTGCTCAGGCAGGTCATGTCGAATACCTTTTGTCCCGGTTTGCAGCCGTTTCTGTCCGGCAGCCATTTCAATGCCGACTGGTTCAATGGTATCGTTACTTGTTTCCCCGTCTTTTGCATGGCTTGGATTGAAACGACCAGTCCATTATTGACCTGTTTTATATTCCGCCATGTCAGTGCGGAAACATCGCTATACCGCAGTCCGGTGAAGCAGCAGAACAGGAAAGCCCGTTTGGTTGTCTCGTTGGTAGTCGGAGCCTCGATAAACGCAAGCAGTTCCTCTTTCGTGAGATAATCCCTTTCTGCCTGTTGTTTGGCTATCCGCTCGTGCCTGCCCAGAGCATAGAAAGGATTACTGTCCATTATCCCCTCTTTTACCGCCGCATTGAGCATACGCACCAGTGTTGTCTGATGAAGATGCAACGTGCGTTGCGACATTTCTTTCGGGTTGTCCGGCGATTTCGTGTTCCGATAGGTGTTCTTCATGAAGTCAAGCAGCCCCACTATAAACCTCTTGTCGATTTTTGACATCATGAAGCGAAGTCTGCGGCTGTGTTTAAGATACTCTTTTATTATACTGACAGTGGAGCGGTAGTTGTGGTAAGTCGATTGTGAATAGGACGGATTGCGTCTGATGCTCTCGATATGGTTGTCAAGCCAATCCGCAAAAATCCGTTTGGGCAGTTGTATCGGATTGCCACACTCTGTTTCCGTTTCGTCCTCGTCAATGCCGAGCATCCGCTTTGACTTTATCTCATTCGCCTTTGCCATAGCCGCCTCGTTGAGCCGCCTTGCATCGGGCGCATCGTCCGGCACGAGGAATAAGTTCAGGTATTCGTTCCACCTTTTCCCCCTTTCGTAGAAATCGAGGTATATGGAGCGGCTTCCCGTTTTCAATGTCCGTGTCCGTATCGTTATTTTCATCTGTTTCCCTCCGTTTGTGGTTGTTTTGAAAAGAAGTCATCCACAAGATTAACCGTTTCCACTTTCTTTTGATCCACAATCTTTGCATAGATTGCGGTCGTGTTCACGTTGGCATGACCGAGCAACTTCGATGTCGTGTATATGTCCGCACCGAGTGTCAGCAGTATGGTTGCGCAGGTGTGCCTGCTGCAATGATAGGTTATATGTTTGGTTATCTGTGCGTTTTGCATCCACTTCTCTATATTGCGTTCAATGTTAGATGCTCCGGTCGGTAATGTGAAAATCGGTTCATCGGGATTCTCTTTGGGATTCAAACAATCGACAGCCTCTTTGGATAACGGCACGTTTACCAGCTTTTGGGTCTTCTGCATCTTTATCCTTATATATAAGGTCTTGCCATCGGGGGCTTTGACAATCTTTCCCCACGTCAGCGACCGCACATCGCTAAGGCGAAGCCCGGTGAAGCAGGAGAACAGGAACGCACGTTTCACATCCTCATGGGGACAAGGTGCAGCCATCACTGCTTTCATTTCTTCCAAAGTAAGGTATTCCCTCATGCTTTCGGTGGGCTGGTATTTCTCCTTTGAACTTATGGATTTCAAAGGATTGACAGATAAAATACCGTCCCGCACCGCCTTGTTCAACGCACCGTTCAAAACCGCCTGATGATGATGCGCCGCACCGTTGCTGATGACACTACCATCTTTGCGCACCCCGTTCTTTGCATAGCGCAGAAAGTCAATGAAGCCCCGGCAGAAATCCACATTCACATTTGCCAAGACAATATCCGGGCAGTTCGCTTCTTTTAGATACGTTTCGATTTTCAGCCGCAGGTCACGCCTGCCTTTGAGAGTGGATGTAGAGAAACCGAATTTCTCCTGCTCATATTCCTTCAAGAAATCCACAAGCGTTATACACGACCGCTTCACCTTGTCCCACTGGCGCACACCGTGGTTCTGCAATGCCAAAATGCGCTCGGCTTTGATTTTCTCGGCAACCTGTCTTGCATGGTTGTTCTGCTGACGGTCTATCGGTGTCGATTCCGGCTCTGGGTACCAACAAAACGGCTAAGTAATTGAATATCAATACTTAGTCGTTTTCTTTTTGCCTTATCTGTTCCCAGTTTGTTCCCACAGACCTTCATTCTCCCCTCTCGCTAAATATGGTTGAATGTCTTTAATAAGGGCTTATAGAGATTTTGTGATATACGCCTTCTTTTCCTCATGTAAGGTTTAAAACCGCCATAAGAACATGGTATAGATGGAAAGCATACGGTGAGTAGAGCTTAGTTAAAACCAGAAGACTGACGAAGTGCTATAAGGTTCGGTCTTTTATACCTCCGTTGATTTGAATGAAAGAGAGCAAGAAAGTTTGTCAAGGAATTATCTTTTACTGCTGGAAAACAGATTTTTAAACGCTTGGAGAGCCAATAGAGGTACAAAAGAGGGAAAATGAGCCTTGAGATGCTGTTTTTTATCTATCAGTGAGAGCTTTTTATGGGGATTTCATTACCTTTGTATTTGGATTGGGGAAACTCTGTCCGAGACATAGAAATTAAGAAGCGTTATGCTTATCTTGTGAATTGGAAACGTAGGAAATTTCACAATTACACACAAGGGTGGCATAGTGGTTCTCACGCTATAGCGTGGGCTGCTATTACTACATTCGTGTGTACAGGTTTCCTACGACCTCCAATTCAGAACGTGGCATTTGCAGTTCCACGCTTCTGCGTAAATAACGGTTCAATTGGAACTAAAAGAGCCATTGGCATCAAAGGAAATGAAGCAAAAATTTATAATTCATATTATATCTATAGCCGCTATGATAGCACTAATGACATCTTGTGCTTCAGGAAAGATTATTCTATCTAATGATGCAAACATTAGTAAGTACAAGTATGTCATTTTCGGAAAAGAAACATCTGGAGATAGAGAATTGGATGACGTAGTTATGTCTGTTCAAAATCAGATAGCAGAAATCAATCTAACAGTTTTATCGCCCTCTAATACTTTGAAAATTTTTGAGTGTTCGGATAGTATTCTCTCACCAAATATTCACGTCACATCTGAAAAGTGGGATGGAGGACATACATATATAACAGTAACTTTTTACGATTATAACACTAATCAAAGTGTAGCCGTTATAAAAAGTAGTGGTATAGGGATGACGGTAAGTCATGACCAAAGTATAGCCTTAAGTGCAATAAGAAAAAAGATTAGTAAACTTTTCAAATAGCAAAAAGCATTTCACACCAACGTAAGAGTATGTACCCACACGATAATATTTTCAACATATATTACAACATTGGCAAACGAACTCCATTCTTGGTAAAAAGATGTGAGTTGGGATTAGCTCGTTCTTCAAGCGAAGAAAGACGTATTGACCCTAATCGAGATAGAACTTTTTTAGTTGAAACGGTAAAGCCACGTGGTAAATACGGCAAGGCTTATGGGAAATGCTTTGTGAATGGTAAGCCGGATGATAGTTATAGACAGGAGTGCTATCCAGATATCAAAGATGAGGAAATTCCTTGTGCTGGTTGTGGAGAATGGGTTTTGATTGATGTTCCTGGTGTATCGCTTGATGAAATATTTCCTATCCACAAAGCGGAAGAAGTACTACAGTTTGGAAAATATAAAGGAAAATCCTTGGGGGATATTTATACAACGGATTACCAATATCTCTATTGGTTAGAAACGACAGATAGGTTCTTTAAAATTGACTTTGAAGAACTTGAACAATTGTATCCAAATATAGGAAAGCCCTCGGATATATCCATTTCCGAAAGAATTATTGGCTTTGGAAAATATAAAGGGAAAAAGTTTAGTGAAATCAAAGATGATATTTCTTACCTTGAATGGCTTGCTTCAATAGGGAAAATTTCCAATGATGATTTCAATTCATTAACAGCGATATAATCAACAAAAACAATTTATATGAGAAAACTTTTAATCACATTAACCATGCTCTTTGCTGTAATCAATATTATGGCGCAAGAGCATCTCTCTTTCAAGGGTATTCCTATTGAGGGAAGTATGACGGCTTTCTGCCAAAAGCTAAAAGCAAAAGGCTTTACACAAATGGGACGTGACAACAATGTGACGATGTTCACAGGTGATTTTACAGGCAGACAGGCAACAGTCGGTGTCGGTGCGACTGATGACGGGAAAAGCGTTCACTCTGTCGTCGTTATATTCAATGAAAGCAGCGAATGGAATACTCTTGTGAACACTTATGACTATTATAAAGGCTTATATATTCGTAAGTATGGTGAGCCCTCTGCTTGCCGAGAACATAATCCGAGCCGCCAGGACAGCAATATTTCTCTCATGTACGAATTAGGACAAGGTACAGTTACTTATGCAAGTGCTTGGAATGTCACTGGTGGAACTATTGAATTATCAATCGAGAAAGCTGGTTATTCTGACGGTGTTGTTATTATTCGATACCGTGATGCTCAAAATGTAGAGAATAAAATCCAAAAGGATTTGGAGGATATATAATAATTGACTGATAAATGAATAATAATCATTGAATATGAAAAAATGGCTTGTTTACTTGCTCGGTATAATAACAGGTGTTATACTGACATTTGCATTCGCTTTTTATGTTAATCTGTCTAACAATTCTGGTATCGTTGGACTTGAAATGTTTGAAGAACCCGGAGATTACATGGAGTATTCACAATTTGAGGTTTTTCAAGTGGTTGAATCTGGATGTGCTTTGGCTCATGCCGATGACTCTTTTGGTGCAATTGTATTCATTATTCCAAATAAAAATCAACAATTTTACGATGAACAAAAGATTGTTCTTAAAAAAGACCAATGTGCACAACGTGTCGGAACGTATAAGTATAGTACCAAAATGGAAATAGAAAAAACTGTCCCAGCGATTAGGATAGTTGATGGCGTTGAATTACCGAAATCAAATAATTCTGCTTCTAATAACAAGAATGCGGGAAAGACCTTGTTTGATAAGCCTGGTGATTGTGTAAGCCGAAAGAATTTTGAAGTACAGGAGGTTTTGGAGTCAGGAGATGCTATTGCGCTGGAAATAAGAGAAACCATTTCGGGGCATGTATTAACTTCCGACTTAGAAGTCTTAATATTAGCTCAAGAGGGCAGTAATTTTTACAATAAACAAATAGTTAAAGCTCCACAAGGCAAATGTGCAAGACAAATCGGTAACTACAAGTATCAAGAATATGGTAACACAAAAGTAATTCCTATAATTGCTTTCAAATAAACAATAACTGTTCTATGCCATTCGCACCATTCATATTTCTTATTTGCTTGGTGGCAGGTATTGCTTACCTTATCTATGTCAAGCGGAAAGAGCGTGAACTCATTGAGCAGGTTACGCCCATTACTCGTGGCGAATGGTCGGAGCGCAGAGTGGTATTGAAACTTCTGAAAGCGGGTATCAACCCCAAAGCCATATTTCACGACTTATACATTCAGAAGCCGAACGGCACTTATACACAAGTCGATGTAGCCGTTGCAACCAAGGTGGGCTTAATCGTTTTTGAGGTAAAGGATTACAGCGGTTGGATTTTCGGCAATGAACACCAAAAGTATTGGACGCAGTTACTGGCATACGGCAAAGAAAAGCACCGCTTTTACAACCCCGTAATGCAAAATGCCGGACACATTCAAGCTATCAGACAATGTTTGTCGCAAAATCCGGGCATACCGATTTATTCCGTTATCGTATTCTTCGGAAGCAGCGAGTTTAAGGATATTACTTGTAATGCAGAAAACACCTTTATAATATATCCTCGCTCTATCCGACAGGTCGTATCGGATATTATGATGCAGCCCAACGCCAATTTCGGGAATAAGTACGAGATTATGAACTTATTCACCAAAGGAGTACAAAACGGAAATGACTCGATGATTGTTTCTTCACAAATCAATTCTGCTGCATATTATGGTCGCAAAACGCCACAGTCCACTTATACCATATCTTTCAACTCATTATTCCGTTTTCGTGGTTTTTCACACAGAAGAAAATTTTGGTAACCCACTATTAGCGTATTAAATAAAAGGAACATATAGCGAGAATTGTCAAGTAGGTATCTGACATTAGTGTTCGTCACATTTTTATTACGTTCTCTTGCATACGTTCAATCTTCCAATCATACGCCCCCTCTGCAACATCGCCCACCTCTTTGAGTGTATGGCGATGTTTTATTTCATCAAAAGGCTGTCTGTGTTCCGTATAGCCACACAACCAGTCACCAATAGCCTTTTGCATTTCTGTCGTTTCCCCATATTCCTGCATCACGCTCTTGATGTCAGCGGCTTCGGATGGAGAAAAGATTGACTTGTACTGCTCTGTCCCGAAATGGATAATCGCATCAACGGCTCGCTTGAACACCTCGCTTGCTTGGTAGAGAATATCGGCAATGACATTCAGAATTTTCTGGCTGGCTTCCAATGCCCCCTGCAACAAGCGGATAGTATTGTCTTTCTTCTTCGTGGCTGTGAGAATTGCTTGGCTGATGCGCTGCTGTATGTCTGCTTCCTGTTCTTGAAGCTGTCTGACAGCCTCGTTCCTTTCTATGATTGATGAGCGGCTTTGCGCCAATGCCTTGTCTCGCTCGGCTTCGGCACTTTGCTTTGCTTCGACCAGTGTCTTTGTCAGTTCTTCCACCTTGTTTTTTACGGCATTTGGAAAGGCTTTCTTGATGCGCTCGATTTCGGTTTTCAGTTGGGTGTTTTCCTTTTCAACCGCTGCGGATTTACCGACACCGACAATACTGCCGACACTATCCAGTATGCTGTCCATTTTAGCCTTGCGCTCGTCTTTGAGCTGCCTTTCCTTATCGGCAATCTCATTGTCAAGTGAAAGGCTGTATTGTTTTTTCGCCTTGTTATTGCCCTCAATAGATTGTCGCTCGGCTTCGGCTTTCTCCTTGGCGGCAAGGGCGGCATCCTTTTCGGCTTTGACCTTTTCGGCTTCCTGTTTCTGTTTGGCGATGATGAAGTCGTTTCGTTCCAAATGCTCCTTGCCTGTCAGCTTCTTTGAGATGCCCCTCTGCATCTCCAGACACTCAGCCAAAACGGTCTGCATTTCGCACATGGCTTTCTCGTCCAGCTTACAGGATTTGCCTGTTTCGTGATTCATCCAGTCCCAGACGATATGTGCGTGAAGATTGGGCTTCCAAGTGGCAATGTCTTCGGGATTGCTGTAATGCCCCTCGTCACGGTGGATGAACACTTGCAGGGGTGTGATACCCCAGCGTTCCTTGCACACCTCGCAAAAATGCTTTAACTGTTCCATTGTGGTATCTTCCTTGATTACCACCACGCCCTCTTTGAGCGGAGTGCTGCCACGGACAATAGTCACCTTCCCGGTCTTTTTGTTCACCCGTTCACGGTCTTTGGTCTGCATCGCCCGACCTGTCTTTTCCTTGACCATTACGGCTATCTGATTGTAGCGTTCAGTGAGCGATGTATTTCTAAAGTCAGGTGCTACCCATGCTTCGTTTTTCGGCATGAGGTCAGTGCGTATATAGAACTTTTCTTTGTTGATACGGGTAAGGTATTCTGCTGTCCGTCTGTTATGGGGTTCGCTACTGCCGATGTTGCAGGGCTTGATGTTGATGGATGTCTTCTGTGCCATAAGTTTACTTTATTCGGGTTTCACAATGGGTTATTAGGGCAGAGCCTTAATCGGAGGGTGCAGGGAGAGGGTCACTTCCTGC
>ERZ778515.1581-NODE-1581-length-15587-cov-12.897824_pt1 | contig 15587 bp, 8 predicted proteins | sample MGYA00510343_ERZ778515 | MGnify/ENA primary metagenome ERZ778515 (study PRJEB29527, sample SAMN07138965) | mouse gut metagenome | material: feces | host: mouse | place: China:Nanjing | collected 2016-01-25 ...
CTGTCTAAGTGTCAAATCTGTGGTATATCCCAATCTAATCCAACAAGTTATAAATTGGGGTGAAATTAATTGTGTGCTGATGTATAAATTACCTTATCATCGCATCTCTCCGGCGCTTTTTGCCTTGTTCTTCAGTCACGTAGCTACGGCTACGCTCCTTCATCACAAGACAAAAATCACTCAGAGATATGCGACCCCAGCGTTAAGAAATATTGGGGAACGGGGTCTTAGAATGTGTTACCAGCATTCGGTCTGGTCGGCAATCTCGCGTATGGTCTCCTTGCGGTATACGGGGTCTTTCCCCTGGCGGAGTTGACTGAGATAGTCATCAAGGCATAGGCGTGCATACCGTCCGAGCACAAGTATGGCGGCTATGTTGCACAATGTCATTAGTCCCATGGTTATGTCGGCCAGCGTCCACACTATGTCGAGCGATACCACAGAGCCTACCATCACCAATGCCGCGCTTGAAATGCGTAATATGTAGCGACAATGCCGGCTACGGTGTATGAAATCAAGGTTGTTTTCGCCGTAATAATAATTTGCGATTATGCTTGTAAATCCGAAGAGCATTATGGCTATTGCAACAAAAACGGTAGCGGCTATTCCTACCTCTTCGGAAAGGGCGGCCTGGGTAAGCTCTATACCGGTAAGGCCGCTATCAAACATCCCGCTGCAAAGTATTATGAAAGCTGTGGCTGTGCATACAATCAGCGTGTCGACATATACGCCAAGAGTCTGTATCAGCCCTTGCTTTACAGGATGGCTTACAGTAGCTGTGGCGGCGGCATTCGGGGTAGAACCCTCGCCTGCTTCATTGCTGAAAAGTCCGCGTTTCACACCCATTATCATTGCCATTCCGAGAGAACCTCCGACAGCCTGATTGATGCCGAATGCATTTTCAAAAATCATTTTCATCACATGGGGGAAGTATTCGATGCGCACTACTATTACATAAAGCGCGAGAGCGATGTAAAGCAGAGCCATTGCCGGTACCACTATTTCGTTGATACGAGCTATGCGCTGTATGCCTCCGCAGATAACCAAAAGGGTGAGTGCGGTAAGCACGATGCCTATCCACATACGGCTCCACCCGAAACTGCCGTGTAGGGCTATTGCAATGGTGTTGCTTTGTACTGAGCTGAATGCAAATGCAAAAGTGATTGTAATCAGTATCGCAAATGTTGTAGCCCACCACCGTCGCCCTGTGCCTTTCTGTATGTAATACGCAGGGCCGCCGCAGAATGAGTTTTTCCCTTTCACCTTGAACAGCTGGGCAAGTGTTGACTCAACAAAGGCGTTGGCAGAACTTAACAGTGCTACAACCCACATCCAGAACACTGCTCCTGGGCCACCTACAGCGATGGCTATGCCTACTCCGGCTATATTGCCTGTGCCTACACGGCTTGCCAGAGATACAGCGAATGCCTGAAACGAACTGATGCGCCGGTGTCCGACAGGCGCCGACTCCGAGTTTTGTCGGTTTGTTCCTGAGTTCAAAAGCAGTCTTACCATCTCTCCGGATAGGCGAAACTGTACACCTTTAAGTCGTATGGTAAAATACAATCCCGCACCAAGCAGGATTGCTATCAGCAGATAGCTCCAGAGAATATCATTGATTGTATTGATTATATCCATTTGAGAAGTGAACCGGGATTACAGTTAGAGATATTTATGTAACGTAATGTTATGCAACGAATAGTATATTGTTTCTCTGTTTATTAATAATATATAGGAATATTTTCTAAAAAATAAGTGAAAAACGAATTTTAATCGATATATTTGCGAATATATACATTTTTTACCAATCATTTTCATAATATCACCACATATGACAAGGACGACTGCTCAATGGGCTTTTGCGGCAATGATGCTCGTATCTCCCGCATTGGCCGACGCGGCCGAGTTGTGGGGAAATATTCTCTCTTCCACAGCGTGGGACAATCCGCGCGACAACTACGGTGTGTATTCTTTTCAGACCGATGCCGAGAATTTTGAATTCCGTCAGCTGAAGCATAAGACTTCGATGAACGTAAATGGCGGTGGCACATATTTCGACGGCAGGCATTATTGGATTAACTGGGAGTCGTATGGCATGGGCAATTGGTATGCCGACGATTACACCGACGACTGGCGCAATGTCGACGGAAATTTTTTCTTTGACGACACGGCTGTGCCATGGGATATTGCCTACAATCCGAAGGACGGTTTCGTATACGGTATTTTTAATGAGGGATCAAAGATTTCGACTCTTGACTTTGCCACAATGCAGACAACTCCGGTCACAACCATATATACCGGTTTCCCGGTTGTGGCGATAGCCGTGAGCAAAGACGGTGTGGTATATTGGATTGACAGCCGAGGCACATGCAGTTTCTGGAACACCCAATATGGTTTTGGTTTCGCCCAGACTGCTGTGGATACCGGCATAAACGTGGCGTCAGAGCCTCAGAGCGCTGCCTTTGATGAAGATACAGGATTGCTTTACTGGACGGCAAAGGCTGACGACGGAGCTACTGCTCTATATTGCATAGATGTGGCCGGAAAGTCTTGTCAGAAATTGGTTGATTTCCCCAACAATGAATATGTTGTGTCACTCCGTGTTGTCAACGATGCTGTCGTGTCAGGCGCACCTGTGCGCGTCGCTAATCTTACGGCGGAGTTTGTCGGTGGAGAGCTTGCGGGGAATATATCGTTTACCCTTCCCGAAAAGACTGTCGGGGGCGATTTCCTCAATGGGAATGTAGAGTATACGGTTTCGGTCAATGGCAAAGAGCATTCTAAGGGGGCCGGCACACCTGGTGACCATATTTCGCTCGATATTACTCTTTCGGAGGGCATGGCCAATATCTCGGTAGTCACAGCCAATGCCGATGGCGTAGGACAGGAAGCCAAGACTTCGGTCTACGTAGGAAATGACAATCCGGAGGCTCCCTCCGATGTCGTGCTTACAGTGGCCGATGGCATCTTTACCCTTAGATGGCGCGCTCCCGGGCAGATAGGCTCGCATGATGGATATGTCGATGCTGAGGCTATTACATATACCGTAGTGCGTTACCCGGGTGAGATGACTGTCGCAGAGGGGCTTGCGGCTACTGAATTTTCTGAAAAAGTACCTGATGCTCCGTTGGCCACATATTATTATAATGTATATGCTTCTTCAAACGGCAAACAGAGCCGGCCAGGACGGTCGGGTTCGCTCATCGCCGGCAATGCTTTGGAAGTACCTTGGCTTGAAACATTTGACACACGCGATGGATTCTCAATGTTTGAAGTGATTGATGTTGATAAAGACTGGTCGACATGGTTGTGGATGTCCCAAGGGTATGCAAAATGTTCCAACAGCTATTATGCTGACAATGACGACTGGCTTGTCACTCCTCCTATTCATCTCAAGGCCGACCGCACTTACACAGTCAGCTTCATGACGAGCGTCGAAGAGGCATATATGCCGCAGGCTCTTACAGTGTTGTGGGGTAGTGCCGATAGCGATCCTACCGAATATACCGATGTAATTATGCCGCTTTCCGAGCTTGACAACGAGGAGTGGACAAGTACGGAGGCCACTATACGGGCGCTGCGCGATGGCAACTACAAAATAGCTTTCCACTGCACTGCATCAAGCGGTTTCTACTCTCTGTCGCTTAAGAATGTCGGCGTTGATGAAGGTGCGATGCTTTCGGCGCCGGATGTATGTGGAGATATTGTCGCTACTCCCGGCAGCAACGGCGCTTCCCGGGCCAGAATTACATTTGTAGCTCCGTCGGTGACGGTTGGTGGCGATGCCCTTGGCTCGATAAGCCGTATTGTAGTTAAGTCGGACGACCGTATTGTCGCCACAGTCGACACTCCACAGCCGGGTGTTGCTTATTCTGTAGATGACAAGGAGCCTGCTGATGGATTCAACATATATACCATTGTGGCTTATGCCGGAGAACTTGTTGGTGCGCAGGCTTCAGTAAGATGTTATGTCGGTACTGACATTCCCGCTCCTGTCAGCGGAATAGAGCTAATAGACAATGGCGACGGCTCTGCTACCCTGCGCTGGGAGTCTGTGGCCATTGTAGGTGAAAACGGCGGATATGTCAACCCCGATGAGGTCACATATTCCGTATATACTTCCTCCAATGATATTGTTGAATCCGGTATTCCGGGACTTTCATACGAGATACCATCCGTTGAGCAGACACCTGTGCCATCGTCAGTAATATATCGCGTCACAGCTTCCAACTCAAAGGGAGAGAGTGCCAAGAACAGATCGAGTGTGATGCTCCTCGGTCCGTCGGCAGAACTTCCGTTTGCAGATTCGTTTGCCGGCGGCACCCCGGTCCAGCATTGGTTTTTGGAGTCCCCCAACAGCCTTTATTCATTCCGTGCCACTACTCTGATGTCGCAGGATGGCGACCTTGGCGCTAATTCATGGCGTTCCGGTGGCGCAGGTGAAGAATCATGGATAGCTTCAGCAAAGATTTCGGCCCGAGGTGCGGAAAATCCGGTACTTACATTCTGGTACTACGCATATCCTGCCACACCTAACGGACTGGGAGTGTATATGTCATGTGCCGGAAAGGAAATCAAAAATCTCGCTACGGTAAATTATTCAGAACTTGAAGGCGAATCGGGATGGCGCAAGATGCAGCTTACTCTGGATGGTGCATCGGCACTCGACTATATCAGTATACGCTTTAGGGGATTTGCCGGAGAAGAGAATGCTACCGTAGCTATTGACAACATTCTTGTAACAGATATGCCAGGAAACGACTTCGGGGTAAAGATGTCAGCACCTGTACGGACTCGCCGTGGATGCCCGGTCTCAATTCCTGTGACTGTCGCCAACAACGGCAGTACAGCCAATGCGCCATTTACACTGAAGGTTACAGTCAACGGTGCTGACATGCCGGAGATAACCGATACATTTGATTCCGGAGAGGAACGCACATTTATGATTGAATATACACCCACTCTGGCCGATGGCGAAATGCTAAAGGTTGTCGCCGCTGTATCTTCCGAAGCCGATGAGGTGGCCGCAAATGATGTTACACCAGAAGCCGAGATTGAGATTACAGACGCCGAAGGGCTTGATGCTGTGATAGATCTTTCAGCTACAGTCAGCGGACGTGATGTCGTTTTGTCATGGAGTGCTCCTGAGAATATAGTCGGAGGCACTGTCACAGAATCGTTTGAACACTGCGAGCCGTGGGCTACTGCAGGTATCGGCGATTGGACAACGGTAGATGCCGACGGATTCCGTACATTCGGAATATACGATGTAGAGTGGCCGGGCAAGATGGAGCCTCATGCGTTCATTGTGTTCAATCCTTCGCTTGCTGCCGGACTTGATGGCGATGAGGAAGAGTTCATGGCCCACTCCGGCAAGCAGTTTCTCGCATGTTTCGGAGCCGATCCTGAAGAGCCCGTCAATGTAGGTGATGTGTGCAATGATGACTGGCTGATTTCGCCGATGCTGTCAGGCGATGCTCAGACAATATCTTTCTACGCCCGGAGTCTTGACCCTTATGGCTCACCGGAGACATTCGAGGTTCTTGCCTCGGACAGCGGCTGCTCTTTGTCTGATTTTACTACATTGGTAGGTCGCCGTACAGCCAATCGCGCAGGATGGGCGCTGTATACATTTGAACTGCCTGAGGGCACACGGTATTTTGCCATCCATGTGATATCTGTCAACTGTTATGCTCTATTTGTCGATGATATCACTTATGAGGCAGCTTCTGCAGTAGTGGAGGGATATAATGTATATCGCGACGGCAAACTGCTCGCTTCTGTCGTGGCTCCGGGATATACTGATATCCGGGCTGGTGGCAGTCATGCATATTTCGTAGGTGTACGTTATGACCGCGGTGAATCCGGTGCATCCAATGAGGTGGTGATATCGACAAGCGGCATATCTGCTGTTGTGGCCGATATGGAGGACGATGCCGATATCTTTACGCTTACGGGCATAATGGTTGGCCATGGCGTCGCTGACTTTGACCGACTTCCGGCCGGAATATACCTTATGGGTGGCAGAAAGATAGCTGTTATGCGTTGAGTTATAATAAATTTTACCACTTACTTACTTTTTATCTATGCTTTGGCAATTCCTGCCAAAGCATAGAATTTTTATGGGCATAGATGTATTGGCTTTAGTATTCGTTATGTAAAAATATACATTCATTTGAATATATACCATAAAAGAACTAACTTTGAAGAGTGATGAGACTTTTTTCATGCCGGATTAATGAATTGTTGATTAGTGAATGGAAGCCAATATTATATATCGTATTAGCCAAGGCGATGAGCATGCATTTGATACTCTTATGGATGTGTGTTCGCCATCGCTATATCGATATGCGTTAGGTATAGTTCGTTCACGTGAGGTTGCCGAAGAGATTGTCAGCGATGTGTTTATGGAAGTATGGAAGATGCGCGGATCTCTTCTTGAAATTTCGTCGCTTGAGAGCTGGATGCGAAAGGTTACTTACTGTAAGGCCGTGACTGCCTTGCGACATGATTATTCCTGTCCGGAAGGTGTGTCTATTGACGATATTGTCAACTTCAATATTGACACAGCTCCATCTCCTGACGAGGAAATAATCTCCAGAGAGGACGCATCGTTACTTAACCAAGCCATACAATCGCTTCCTGAAAAATGCCGACATGTGTTTTATCTGGCCAAGATAGATTGCATGCCATACAAGGAGATTGCATTGATGCTTGGTATTACAGTGGCTACTGTCAGTTATCATGTAGGCTATGCGATGGATGCTCTTCGTCGTGTGCTCCGGCATGATTGACAAGAGGGAACCATCCGGAAATAACTGTTGTCATGAAACCCTCTAAAATTCGTATTTTACTCACCCGATGAAAATTTTTTAGAAAAAATATCGTTTTTAACCTATAGATTCGCGGGGAAGTTGCGTCATATATTATAGAGACATTAATATGAATTACGACAATCGACATAACCGAAATATATCTGACAACACGGTCGACCGCCGTATCGACATGTTTCTTGACAACTATCGTTCAGGCAATGATGTTGATGTGGAACGTATCAAGATACTCACTCGCGATAAGATTCGCAGAGAGCGGATGCAAAACCGCATGATTGTGCGCCGCCATATACTTCAATGGGCAGCAGTGGCCGCAATAGTGGCTGTAGTAGTCTGTGTGTCTTTCTGGATTATGCGTCCGGTATCAGCGATTGATTTATCCGAGGCCTCTGATGCGACTCTTGCCGAGGCAGGATACACTACTGTGACTGTTCCTGCCGGAGAACGTCGTGAAATAGCTCTTTCCGACGGGTCGGTGATTATAGCAAATTCATGTACTGTTGTAAAATATCCGGCTGAATTCGATGGCGTCGAGCGTCGGATATTCGCAGATGGCGAGGTTTATTGCCGCATCGCCAAAGATGCTGACCATCCTTTTGTTGTCGAGAGCAACGGATTTGATATCAGGGTACTCGGCACTACTTTTAATGTACGCAACTCCTCTGACTCCACGGCCAGTGTGGTTCTTGTGGAAGGTGCTGTCGAGATTTACACTGATTCTCATAATTGTGTGAAAATGAAGCCCAACCACCTTGTAGACATTTGCGCTGGTAATATTACTTCCATGCAGAGTGTCAATCCGGCCGACTATACGTCATGGATTGATTACAAGCTGCATCTTGACGGTGAGCCTCTCAGCGAGGTGATAAAGCGACTGAATGCCTTCTATGACCTCAATGTGACATGCGATTCGGCTCTTGCCGGGGTCAAAATTTATGGAAAACTCAATCTCAAAGGAGAGGCTTCCGAGGTACTTAATTCTATCCAGACAATCGTTCCGATGAATATGGAGCGTCATGGACGTGATGTAAGATTGCGTCCTATACAGGAGTCAGACCTCACGTCATGACTCCATTTGATTGTCGCCGCAAGTTAGACGATAATCACAAATCAAAGACAAGTATACACGGTTGGTTGTCCGGGATGTAAATTTCCGGAGAGTTATCACCATGTCTGTGCACTTAACCTCAACAACCACGATAACACGATATAAATGAAACCATTATCAACATTCTGCAAATCTATTATTGTCGGTAGTGTCCTTTGGGCTGCAGTCCCTGCGGTTGCTGCTTCGGAGATGACTACCGTGACTATTGAGCCTGATACAGTAAGCACCCTCCGAAATCCTCTGACGGGATGGGTGATGTATCTCGGTCGTACCTGGGACGCCGATTTCTGGACTGCCAACGGCTATGACTCGATGGTGACATCCACCGGCGATACCGTGCGGGTCAGTGATTATGCATCATGCGCGTATATACGTACATCATGGGCTTCTTTTGAGCCGGAAGAGGGAAAGTATGCCTGGAACGATCCTGATTCGCGACTGATGCGACTTATTCGTTCAGTATGGGACCGCGGTATGCGTATCGCTTTCCGTGTGGTGATTGATGGTCGCGATCAGGCGCAGAATACTCCACAATATGTGTTCGATGCGGGTGCCGAGGGATACTATGACCCTAAAAATCCCGGGAAAAATTATTCGCCTTATCCTGACGACCCTGTGTTTCAGGAGAAATATACCAAATTTTTCCATGCGATGGCCCGTGAATTCGATGACCCCGACAAAGTAGAGTTTATTGACGCTTACTCTCTTGGCAAGTGGGGTGAAAGCCATTCGATGATTTACAAGGATAATGCCAATAAAGAGCCTGTTTTTGAATGGGTTGTGTCGCTTGCTACAAGTTGCTTCAAGAGAGTGCCGATGCTTGTGCACTACCATCGTATGCTTGGCGACCCTACCTATGATGGCTGGGGTGCTGTGCCTGAGAACGCCGCCCGACTTATCAGCAAGGCAGTTGACCTTGGATTCTCTTTACGTCACGATGCTTTCGGTATGACAGGGTATTATCAGGAGTGGGAGAAAGAACAGGCTAAGAAATGGAATTTCACGCGTCCCATCATAATGGAAGGCGGTTGGATTACCGGTGCCCACCATCGCTATTGGATTGACCCTTCCGGCGAATATCGTCAGGGACATGCAATCGACGTGCGAGAAGGCGAGTATAAAGCCTCACGCGAGGCTCATGTCAATATGATGGATTTCCGCATCAATGACGAGACGCGCTCATGGTTTCAGGAGGCATTTCCGCTTGTAAAGAAATTCATAGCCGAAGGAGGGTATCGCCTATATCCGGATATGATATCAATACCGTTATCAGCCTCACGCGGTCAGAAAGTCTCGATTACACATCGCTGGAATAATCTTGGGTGGGGATACTGCCCGACCAATATCCCGCAGTGGAATCAGAGATACAAGGTGGGATTTGCGTTGCTCGATTCATCTACACTTGAGCCTGTAAAGGTATGGGCCGACAAAAATACACGTCTCGACCTGTGGCTCAAGGGCTCGCCTACAGAGTATACTACATATATTACTATTGACGGAGTTCCGGCTGGTAAGTATGTGTGGGCTGTGGGGCTTGTTGATGTTACACGTGGGAATGAAATCGGCCTGAAAATTGCCGCCAGGAATAACGTGACTACGTTAGGGTGGGTAAAACTGTCAGACGTCATATTAAAGTAACGATTTTACGACATGCTCCAAATATTTATGGTGATGAAACGTAATATATTATCTGCGCTTTCGATTCTGTTAGGTGCCTGTGGCGCGTTCGGAGCCGAGTTGCTTGTGCAGGCCGAATCTTTTGATTCTCACGGAGGATGGAGTCTTGACCAGCAGTTTATGGACCATATGGGTTCGCCCTATCTTATTGCCCATGGCCTTGGTAAGCCTGTGGAGGATGCTGTCACCACGGTCGATATTCCGGAGGCAGGCAGATATACAGCATGGGTGCGTACCTATAACTGGACTTCTCCATGGGAACCCGACCGCAAGGGGCCGGGAGCATTCCGAGTAAGCGTCAATGGTCGCCGACTTGCATCTACAGCCGGCGACTCGGGTTCGGCGTGGGAATGGCAGCGTCTTGGAGAAGTGTATCTGAAAAAAGGGAAAGCAACCATAGCGCTTCATGACCTTACCGGCTTCGACGGACGTTGTGATGCCGTGCTATTGAGTTCTACGCCAGGATTTGTGCCCGTTGATTCTTATACTGAAACAGCGACACTCGATATTCCGGATACCGAGCAGTTTGATTTTGTAGTCGTAGGAGGCGGTATTGCCGGCATGTGTGCCGCTGTGTCGGCCGCACGGCAGGGTCTCCGCACAGCTCTTGTCAATGACCGTTCTGTGCTTGGGGGGTGTAATTCGTCTGAGATACGAGTGCATCTTGGCGGCCACTCGGAGATAGGTCCTTATCCGGCTCTTGGACGTATGATCAGAGAGTTCGGGCATAGCCGCAAAGGCAATGCACAGCCTGCCGCCAACTATGAGGACGAAAAGAAAGATTCGTTTATCCGCGCTGAAAAGCTGGTCACTCTGTTTGCTCCATATCATGCGGTTTCTGTTGATACCGACGGCAATCGAATCAACGGAGTCACAATATGTCATACCTCTACAGGCGACAGGGTGCGTCTGTCAGCCCCTCTTTTCGCTGACTGTACAGGCGACGGGTCTATCGGCTGTTGGGCCGGTGCCGACTGGACAGTAGGACGCGAGGCTCGGTCTACCTATGGAGAACCGCTTGCGCCCGAAGTTGCCGATTCGCTTGTAATGGGTGCTTCGGTACAATGGTACAGCAAGGATGATGGGCGAAAGAGCGGTTTTCCGGTGTTTGACTATGGTATAATATTCTCCGATTCTACATGCCAAAGGCTTACTATGGGCGAGTGGAAGTGGGAGACCGGCATGCGTCTCGATCCTGTCCGCGATGCTGAGAAAATACGCGATTATGGTATGCTCGTTGTATATGCCAACTGGAGTTATCTAAAGAACAGGCTTGCGGACAATGATAAATTCCGCAACCGCTCGCTTGAATGGGTGGCATATGTCAACGGCAAGCGCGAGAGCCGCCGTCTGCTGGGCGACTATATTCTTAAGCAGGATGATATCGACAAAGGTGTGACGCATGAAGACGCATCGTTTACTACTACATGGAGTATCGATCTTCATTTCCCCGATCCGGAAAATTCCCGCCACTTTCCGGGCCGAGAGTTTAAGGCTGCCACCAATCATATATTTATCCATCCCTATGCTGTGCCCTACCGTTGTCTATACTCGCGCAATATCGATAATCTGTTTATGGCCGGACGCTGTATCAGCGTCAGCCATGTGGCCCTCGGCACGGTACGTGTAATGCGCACTACGGGCATGATGGGCGAGGTGGTCGGTATGGCTGCCGGCATATGCTACCGCAACAGCACCACTCCGCGAGGGGTGTACCAGCAGTATCTTCCCGAATTGAAGGAACTTATGGCGAAGGGTGCCGGACGGCCTGCTGATGAACTTCCCGACAACCAGCGCTTCAACCTCGCCAACAAACTGCTTCCCGCTCCCCGAGCGCTCCTTGACTGTTCCGGCGACAAGTAGCGTATATTAATTCATTGACCATCTCGATATCATATTGTCACAGTCTGACCATAACCCAATCAAGCCATGTCACGTTTCATATATCCTCTGTTACTACTGTCATTGTCCACATCGGTTTCTAAGGCTTCGGAATGCTATGCCACACTTGATGGAGATACCTTGCGTATTGGCAACTCTGTTGTAGAGCGTGTGCTCGTATGGAATGACGGCGCGCTTGCTACAGCGCGTATCGCCGTCAAGGGTGCCGCCCCGCTTGTCGCTGATGCGTCGTCTCCCGACTTCATAGTCAACCGGTCGGTACCTGCCGATGCCAGACTCGACACCATTACAGTGGCGCCCGACGGAGTCACTCCAGAGCAGTTTCTCGCCACGGTTTCATATAAGGCCGGTCCTCTTGACGTGCGTCGTGTATATCGTATTGTCCCGGGTGTGCCTGCTATTGCTTGCGACACATATCTTCGCGGAATCCTTGGCGACAACATTCCGACAGGTAATGACAATGCTGCCGACCGTACAAACATCGAGAGCAAGGAGGCAATGAAGGTTACGACGGTTACCTCTGTGCTTGACCGCATACGCTTTAACGGAGCTCACTGGCATGGTCGTGCTGTTGAATTCCGTGATGTGACCGACTGGAACAATAATCTTGTATCAGAGCAGGACTTTATATCATATCGGCGTACTCCTCATCGCGGCAATATCCTGATTGTAAGCGATGGCATAGGCAGTCGTGGAGGTGTAGTGATGCTCAAGGAAGCTCCATCGTCATCTTCGCAGCTATCTTATACCAATGCCGACTTTTTCTCTGATTTCGGAGACTTCACCGTGACAGGAACCGGCCTGAATGCTGCCGATGTCGTTCCCGACAAGTGGACACAGGCATACTCTACGGTGATGATTCCATATTGCGGCAGCGAGCTCGATGCGCTCACGGCATTAAGGTCATATCAGAAAACACGGCGAATCATGATTCCGGGACGCGATGAGATGGTGATGATGAACACGTGGGGCGATCGATCTCAGGATTCAAAGGTAAATGAGGCATTCTGCCTTGCCGAGCTTGAGCGTGCGTCACGTCTTGGTATAACACATTTCCAGATTGATGACGGATGGCAGTCCGGCAAAAGCCCCAACTCGGCAGTGGCCAAAGGCTCGTTTAAGGATATATGGCGCAACGCCGATTACTGGAAACCCGACACGATGAAGTATCCTCGCGGACTTCGTCCGGTAGTTGACCGCGCCCATGAGCTTGGAATCGAAATCGGCCTGTGGTTTAACCCTTCGGTGCAGGATGATTTTGCCGACTGGGAGAAGGATGCAGCCACGCTTGTCGGCCTTTACCGGGACTATGGCATACGCATGTTCAAGATTGACGGACTTGCGATAAACTCAAAGCTCGGGGAAGAGCGCTTGCGCAGACTGTTTGACAAGGTGATGCTGGAATCAGGCAATAAGGTTGTGTTTAATCTCGACGCTACCGCAGGCCGTCGCGCCGGATATCATATGCTCAACCGTTATGGGAATATATTTCTTGAAAACCGGTATACTGACTGGGGTAATTACTATCCTTATCATACTTTGCGCAATCTGTGGATGCTTTCGAAGTATGTGCCTGCCGAGATACTTCAGATAGAGTTCCTGAACAAGTGGCGAAACACCGACAAATATCCGTCAGGTGATCCGTTTGCTCCGGTCAATTACTCGTTTGACTATCTTTTTGCCGTTACAATGGCCGGGCAGCCGCTGGCATGGATGGAGGCTGCGAATCTTCCCGAGGAGGCCTTCGCTACCAGCAGTTTGATAAAGGAGTATCGCAGTGTGCAACACGCATTCCATCAAGGTACCATACTCCCGGTTGGAGAGGAGCCATCGGGCCGTTCTTTTACAGGATTCCAGTCTGTAATATCACCTTACGAGGGTTTTCTGCTGCTCTATCGTGAATCGACTCCTGAATCTACACGGATTATCGACACTTGGCTTCCGGAGGGAACCGATGTGCAGCTTATCCCGGTCCTTGGCGATACGGAGCAGACTCAAATGTCGGTGGCTGAGAATGGCCGTATCAGAGTCTCTTTGCGTAATCCCGATTCGTTTGCCATGTACAGATATAAAATAATCGGCAGAAAAAAATAATTCGCAAAAAGTTTATCGAAATATATATATATGAAGTTCCCTCGTATTTTTACCCTATCGGTTCTCCTCTCGCTCCTTGCGCCGGCGATTGCTGCCGGTGGACCAAGTCTGACAGTCAATGCCTATGGCCGTGGTCATGTTTCGCTCAACGGCAAGTGGTCGGCTATACCTGATTTATACGACCAGGGCCGCCGTATGGAAGTATATAAAAACCGTACGCCGCAGGGAAACACAGATTTCTATGAATATTCTTTCGACACCGGATGTCTGCGGCTTGATGTCCCGGGTGACTGGAATTCGCAGACTCCCGAACTCAAATACTATGAGGGAACAGTATGGTATGCCCGACCGTTTGAGGCGAGGGCAATACCCGGACGACGCTCGGTGCTCCACTTTGCAGGTGTGAGCTACCGTGCGACCGTCTATCTCAATGGAAACGAAATTGCTTCACATGAGGGGAGTTTTACACCGTTTGAGGTTGACGTCACCGACTTTCTGTCTTCCGACGGTAAAAATTTTCTCGTAGTCGAAGCCAATAACCGACGTACGCCCGATGCAATACCGGCCGAGGCATTTGACTGGTGGAACTATGGCGGTATAACCCGCGATGTATTGTTGCTCGATTTACCTGAGCGGCATGTCTCCGACTATACGGTGCGTCTTGCTCCGGGGACTTCCGATATTGTAGAGGCTGAGGTGGTATTGTCGAAGCCCGAGGGAGGAGTACCGGTTGATGTTGCCATACCTTCTCTTAAAAGCAAGGTCACGCTTACTACAGATGCCGATGGACGGGCAACAGGCCGATTTCGTGCAAAGGGATTGAAACTTTGGGCTCCGGGCGCTCCGGTGCTATATGATGTGGTTGTCGCATCGCCGGCCGACACTGTTACAGAGCGTATCGGTTTCCGTACTCTCGGAGTCGACGGAACAAAAATCCTCGTCAACGGCAGGCCGGAGTTTATGCGTAGCATATCTTTCCATGAGGAGATACCTCAGCGCAGGGGACGTGCGTGCACTATGCAGGATGCCGTGCAGCTTGTTGGAGAGGCCGAGGCGCTTGGCGTGAATATGATACGCACGGCACATTATCCTCAGAACGAGCATATCGTGCGCCTTGCCGAAGAGCGCGGTATCCTGCTTTGGGAGGAGATTCCGGTATGGCAGGGCATCAGTTTTACCGACAGTGCGACATTGGCCAAAGCACAACGCATGATGACAGAGATGATTATCCGCGACAAAAACCGATGTGCAGTGGCTTTCTGGAGTGTCGCCAACGAGACGCGTCCGTCTCCCGAACGCGACCGTTTTGTAAAGGCTCTTATCGATACCGTGCGTGCTCTGGATTCTTCGCGCCTTGTTACAGCCGCATTCGACAATGTCGGCTACGACAAGGAGTCGGGTACATTTACCGGCACTGACAATATACCGGCGCTTCTTGATGTGGTAGCTGTCAATAAATACATGGGCTGGTATGCCCCATGGCCTCTTGACCCTGAGAAATGTGTATGGGACTTTGCTTCCGGAAAGCCACTTCTGATATCGGAGTTCGGTGGGGAGGCTCTGTATGGCCAGTCTGGCAGTGAGGATATCGCGAGCTCATGGAGTGAGGAATATCAGGAAAGACTATATCGTGACAATCTCGCCATGATGTCACGTATACCCAATCTTGCCGGCATATCTCCATGGGTACTTTATGATTTCAGGTCTCCGTTCCGCTTCCATCCATTAAATCAGGATGGGTGGAACAGAAAGGGGCTTGTCGGTGATCGGGGCGACCGGAAGAAAGCCTGGCATGTGATGCACGATTTCTATATGTCAAAGAAAAATGGTGCTCAGTGACAACCGGTCATCAAACACTGAATTATAGTTTATAACCAATCTTATATTTCATCCCATGATACACAATCGTATCTTATTCTCAATAATTTTTGTTGTTCTTGCCGTCATGCCGTCGGCTGCGCGTACTCTAAGAG
>ERZ778515.1588-NODE-1588-length-15514-cov-4.482437_pt1 | contig 15514 bp, 9 predicted proteins | sample MGYA00510343_ERZ778515 | MGnify/ENA primary metagenome ERZ778515 (study PRJEB29527, sample SAMN07138965) | mouse gut metagenome | material: feces | host: mouse | place: China:Nanjing | collected 2016-01-25 ...
GCTGTATCCTGTTACAGAGGTACCTGAGGAACGCGCAGGCAGGAAAAGAAATACAAAAAAAGTTGATCTTGTAGCGAAATTATTCGATGAAATAGCACCGAAGTATGTTGGACGTAATGGTGGTTATACTAGAATCATCAAGATAGGTCAGCGTAAAGGTGATGGAGCTATGCAGGTAGTTCTCGAATTAGTATAATCGAAATCGTATAGGTTTTGCACGCAATACGCTCCCATATATTTGGGGGCGTTTTTTGCAAAATGCCTTTGCGCCGAATTGAAAAAACCATTTGGAAGGGAATCTGAAAATAATGGACAAAAAAGGAATTATTTCAAGACGTGAAGCATGTTACTTTTTAGGGATACGGGAGGATGCGACGGAGGAACAGATAAAAAAGGCATATCGCTATAAAGCAAAATTATATCACCCCGATGCAAATCCTGACAAAGATACAAGAGAATACTATATCAAAGCTCAGGAAGCATATGAATATCTGCTGCATAATCCATATATAGCAGTACCACAGACGATACAGTATCAAAACACAGGTGTAAATATGCCATTTTATTATACTAATGTACAACCGCAAAGACCTGCGAAAATATTTTCTTCGAGCGATATGACACGTGCGCAGTATCAAAAGCAAAAGATAAAGGAAAAGGAACATGAAAAAATGCAGAAGTGGGATGCTGATTATCGTAGTGGTAAGAGAAAGCAGAAACAAGAACAAATGTATGGAAAGGAATATGCACAACGTATGATGGGATCTGTTAAGAGCAAGGAGGAGGAAGTCCTTGACAAAATCAGGGCAATATGGCTTGCGGAAACCATTAAACGCCAGATTGCGCAGGATGAGGAACAAAGGGAAGTAAGACAACGTCGGAAGCTGTATCAGGCATTTATGCAGCAGAATATCAACGTGCAAGAGGATAAGATGAGGCGGCAGAGTTGGAATAGAGATCAAAAAAGATAAAAAGCCGGGTGATTGGAAATGGGAATAATTAAGGTTAAGGACTTAATCTTTGAATATATAAGACGTGACGAAGAAGGAAACGTTGAAGGGATTACGACAGCAGTAGATGATGTAAACTTGGATATTTGTCAAGGGGATTTTGTGTCTATATTAGGACATAATGGTTCTGGGAAATCGACGCTTGCGAAACATTTTAACGCAATATTATATCCAACAGAGGGTACTGTATGGATAGATGGAAGAGATACACAACAGGGTGAATATGTCTGGGATATTCGACAGACCGCGGGAATGGTCTTTCAAAATCCAGATAATCAGATTATTGGGCAGATTGTGGAGGAAGATGTCGGATTCGGACCGGAGAATATGGGGGTGCCGACAAAGGAGATTTGGGAACGTGTCGAGGAAAGTTTAAAGGCGGTGGGGATGTATGAATACCGCAAACATTCTCCAAATAAGCTTTCAGGTGGGCAAAAGCAGCGGGTTTCAATTGCTGGTGTCATTGCAATGCACCCAAAATGTATTGTGCTTGACGAACCGACAGCAATGCTAGACCCCAAAGGGCGAAAAGAAGTGATACGGGCAGTACGCGCTTTAAACGAAGTGGAAAATATTACAGTGGTTTTGATAACACATTATATGGAAGAAGTGATTTATTCGGATAAAGTTTATGTAATGGACAAAGGTCATGTCACTTTGCAGGGAACACCGCGGGAGGTGTTTGCACAGGTGGACAGGCTCAAAGAACTGCGGCTTGATGTGCCGCAGGTAACACTTTTGGCGCATGAACTCAAAAAAGAAGGCTTTCCGATACCAGATGGTATTTTAACGAAAGAGGAGTTACGGGAAGCGCTTGATGTTTACAGACAGAATTTTGCATAGATAGTTATACTAAGGAACTGTTCAGAAATTACTCATGACAATTACTTGTCTAAATGTCCATCTGCGTCATCAGAAAATCTTGACATAGCCCGCTATGCCTGCGATTTTCTTCTTTGCAGCTGAACATTTATACGGCGTACTTGTCACAAGTAATTTCTGAACAGTTCCTAACGACCGTTTAGATTTTCCAATTTCTGCACAATTCATATTGCATAAGTGGGCAATACGTGCTGTGCAGAAAGGAAAATCTAATCGCTCGTGAGTATAGGAAGATAGAAAGGGCAGTGCCAATGTCAATTATTTTAGATAAGGTAAGCCATATATATGGTGCGGATACCACTATGGCAGTAATTGCGCTGAAAAATATTAGTTTGGTGATACCAGACGGGCAGTTTATTGGGCTGATTGGACATACAGGATCCGGAAAATCGACGCTTGTGCAGCATTTAAACGGGTTGATGAAAGCAACCAGCGGCAATATCTATTTTAATGGTGAAGATATAGACGCAGACGGTTTTGATAAAAAAAATCTGCGCAGTAAAGTAGGGCTGGTGTTCCAATATCCAGAACATCAGCTTTTTGAAACGGATGTTTTTACGGATGTCTGTTTTGGACCCAAAAATCTTGGGCTTACACAGAAAGAAGTCCAGCTTCGTGCATATCAGGCATTGAAACTGGTTGGTTTGGAAGATGATTATTTTTATCAATCACCATTTGATTTGTCAGGTGGACAAAAGCGGCGCGTGGCAATTGCCGGTGTACTTGCAATGAAACCGCAGGTGCTGATATTGGATGAGCCGACTGCGGGGCTTGACCCCAAGGGCAGAGATGAGATTTTAGATCAGATTGCTGCGCTGAAAAAAGAAACAGGAATAACGGTGATTTTGGTATCGCATAGTATGGATGATGTAGCGAAATATGTGGATAGAATTATTGTAATGAACCGTGGAAGTGTTTTATTTGATGATGTGCCAAGAGAAGTGTTTCGCCATTATATGGAGCTTGAAACAGTGGGGCTTGCTGCGCCGCAGGTCACATATATTATGAAAGACTTGCGTGATGCAGGATATCCTGTCAGTGATGATGTTACAACAATTGCCGAGGCGAAGAACGAAATTACAGCCTATTTTGCGCAGCTTGCATCAACAAGAAACAATAAGCGGGGGGAAGACAATGCTTAGAGATATTACATTGGGACAATACTATCAGGCGGAATCCGTGATACATAGGCTTGACCCACGGGTAAAACTCGCCGCGACTATGCTGTTTATTATTTCACTGTTTGTGTTTCATGGAGCGACGGGATATCTGGTTGCGGCAGCGTTTTTAGCAGTTGTAATTAAGCTATCCAAAGTACCATTTCGATATATGGTAAAGGGTATGAAAGCGATTCTGTTTTTGCTGTTAATTACCGTTGTTTTTAATTTGTTTCTAACGCCAGGCGATCCGCTTTTTTCGATTTGGAAGCTTACTATTACAAAACAAGGTGCTCGTACAGCTGTTTTTTTGGCAATTCGTTTAAGTTTTTTAATAATCGGCTCCTCCATTATGACATTGACAACAACGCCAAATCAGTTGACGGACGGTTTAGAACGGATGCTGAAACCGTTAAATCGAGTTAAAGTACCAGTACATGAGATTGCAATGATGATGTCGATTGCGCTTCGTTTTATTCCGATTTTAATGGAGGAAACGGACAAGATTATGAAAGCGCAGATTGCAAGAGGCGCCGATTTTGAAAGTGGAAATTTAATAAAAAAGGCAAAAAGTCTGGTGCCGCTTTTGGTACCACTGTTTATCTCTGCATTCCGGCGGGCGAATGATTTGGCTATGGCAATGGAGGCAAGGTGCTACCGCGGCGGTGAGCATAGAACAAAAATGAAGCCATTGCATTACCACAAAAGGGATGTAGTTGCATATTTTTGTATTGCGGCGTATTTGGTAATTGGTGTTTTGGCTGAACGGCTGGCTGGGATGGTGTTTGTGTTATGAGAAAAAGAATGATGCTTACCGTAGCATATGACGGAACCAATTATCATGGCTGGCAGATACAGCCGAACGGGATTACTATAGAATCAGAATTAAACGGTGCACTTAGTACACTGTTTGGGGAACCGATTAAAGTAAGTGGTGCATCACGTACAGATACCGGCGTGCATTCGCTAGGAAACCTTGCAGTATTTGATGTTGATACTCGTATGCCAGCCGAGAAAATTTCTTATGCATTAAACCAAAGACTGCCTGCAGATATACGAATACAGGCATCGCGCGAAGTACCACTGGACTTTCATCCGAGGCACTGTAACAGCAGGAAAACCTATCGTTATCAAATATTAAACAGCGAGTTTCCTTTGCCAACGCTACGGTTGTATTCGTATTTTGTGTATACCCCCTTGAATATCGTCCATATGCAGTGTGCAGCGGCATATCTTATAGGAGAACATGATTTCCAAAGTTTTTGTAGTGCAGATTCTACAGCGGAAACGACAGTTCGGACAATTTATCATATTTGCGTGGAACAAAAGGAAAATGTAATTTCGATCGTGGTAACGGGAAGTGGGTTCCTATATAATATGGTTCGGATTATTGCAGGTACTCTGATCGAGATTGGAAAAGGGCGGCGTGAACCAGATGAGATGACAACAATATTAAAGGCATGCAGCCGCAAAGCAGCAGGGCCTACTGCACCGGCGTGTGGATTAACGCTGCTTGGGATTTATTTGGAATCAGAACCAGCCGCTTTGGTATAGAAATAGCATTTATACTGTTACTTTATATTAAATATTTTGCATAAAAAAGAGTTGACACAATTATGTGAATATGGTAGTCTATAAAAGGTTGAAAAACTATGCCGAAGACAGTAGGTGCCTAGAGTGTTGGATAGAATTTGTATTTTATCAGCTTAGTGGCGTAAGCAGTCCGCCTACCGAGGAACTGAGTTTTTGTAAATGTGTTACCTCTTTGTCGTTTGCGGCTATATGCATAGACAAAGGGTTTTTTTCATATATCAGGAACTCCTTTCGGCAGGAGTAGGGAAGTCCTTGCTCCATAGAATCTATAAGGAGGTAAAGAAATGGCAAAGATTGAATTAAAACAGCCGATAGTTGATGAGATTTCATCCATTATTAAAGATGCTGCAACTGTTGTAATTGTTGATTATCGTGGAATTACAGTTGCACAGGATACAGCTCTTCGTAAGCAGTTCCGTGAGGCTGGTGTTACCTATAAGGTTTATAAGAATACCATGATGACCCGTGCATTTAAGGGTACAGAGTTTGAAGGTCTGACTGCAAACCTTGAGGGAACGAATGCAATTGCAGTCTGCAAGGATGATGCAACCGCACCGGCAAGAATTATTAAAAATTTTGCAAAGGAATGTCCTGCATTGGAGATGAAGGCAGGCGTTGTAGATGGTATTGTCTATGATGCTAAGGGAATGGATGCGATTGCAAGTATTCCATCAAGAGAAGTACTGCTTGCAAAATTCCTTGGAAGTATCCAATCTCCGATTACGAACTTTGCTCGTGTGCTTAATGAGATCGCAAAAAAAGGCGGCCCAGATGCCTGTGAGCCTGCGGCAAAGGAAGAATCAGCAGAAACTCCAGCAGCCGAGGAAGCAGCGCCAACAGAAGCGTAAGGTTTCTTAAGTAGGAAATGTATTTGAAGCGTAATGTATGATAGTAATTATAAAGTATATAATTATGAAAATCGTAGTTACCATAACTATTAAAGTGAAAATTAATAAAATTAAAATGGAGGTAAAATAAAATGGCAAAGTTAACGACAGCAGAATTTATTGATGCGATTAAAGAACTTACAGTTTTAGAGTTAAATGATTTGGTAAAGGCTTGTGAGGAGGAATTTGGTGTATCTGCAGCAGCAAGTGTAGCAGTTGTAGCATCAGACGGAGCAGCTTCCGCAGAAGCAGAGAAGGATGAGTTTGATGTAGAATTGACAGAGGTTGGCCCGAACAAGGTTAAGGTTATTAAAGTTGTTCGTGAAGTAACTGGACTTGGCTTGAAGGAAGCAAAGGATTTAGTTGACGGCGCACCTAAGATGGTGAAGGAAGCAGCTTCTAAGGCAGATGCTGACGATATTAAGGCTAAATTAGAAGCAGAAGGCGCTAAAGTTACTCTGAAATAAGACAATCTTGAAACCCAATATCTTTATAATCAAGTAACTTTAAAGTTATAGTAAACGCAAATTTTATCTGCGCTGACCGCATGCCGCAAAGCGGATCAATTCCTTATGCGGTCGTGTGCATGAAATATAGTAAAAGGCAAATGCTTTTGTCGTTTACTATAAATAGTTCTGAAATCCTATAACTTTAGGAATGAAGAAAGTTTCAATATCATAAGTTTGAGATAAATGAGCATAGAATGAAATAATGTTGCAAATTGAAACTAAACGAGTTTAGAGAAAGTCGGGATACCTTATCCCGACTTTTTTCCTATATACACGCCGATGCAGAGGAAATATGCCATTGCTTGGCGGATTGGCAGCGCGCAACGTCAAGATTATCTGATGCCGCAGATGGACATTGATACAAGTCAAATTGATGAGTTATTGATTGACAGTTCCTGAAGAACAATATAATGTTTGACAGTTTGCAAATCTTTTGAAAATTTTAATTGACTTCCAAATTTTGTTGTGTTAATATGTAATGTGCACTATTGTGAAAAATTGTGCTCGTTTTGTGCCCAACGGCGTAAAGAAAATAGATGTATATCATGAAGAACGGGGTGAAATGTTATGGAAAAAAACAGAATACGTCCAGTTGTCACCGGAAAGACATTACGCATGAGCTATTCAAGACAAAAAGAAGTTTTGGATATGCCCAACTTGATTGAAGTACAGAAAGATTCCTATAATTGGTTTCTAAAAGAAGGCTTTCGGGAGGCGCTGGCAGATATCTCTCCAATTACCGATTACAGCGGACGATTGAGTCTGGAATTTGTGGATTACGTTTTAGCGGAAGACGAAATCAAACATACTATCGAGGAGTGTAAAGAAAGAGATTTGACTTATGAAGCCCCTGTAAAGATTAAAGTTCGTCTTCACAATAAGGAGAAGGAAGAAATCAGCGAACATGAAATTTTTATGGGTAATTTTCCACTGATGACAGAAACAGGTACCTTTGTTATTAACGGAGCGGAACGTGTTATTGTCAGCCAGCTAGTACGTTCACCGGGTATCTATTATGGTATTGCGCATGATAAAATTGGTAAGCGCTTATTTTCTTGTACTGTTATTCCAAACCGAGGAGCATGGCTGGAATATGAAACAGATTCTAATGATATTTTTTATGTGCGTGTAGATCGAACAAGAAAAGTACCAATTACTGTATTCATCCGTGCGCTGGGTGTGGGCACCAATGAAGAAATTCTTGAATTATTCGGCGATGAGCCTAAAATACATGCAAGTTTTACTAAAGATACTGCGGAGAATTATCAAGAGGGCTTAAAGGAATTATACAGCAAAATCCGTCCTGGTGAGCCTTTTAGTTTGGATAGTGCGGAAAACCTTGTTACAGCGATGTTTTTTGATCCCAAGAGATATGATTTAGCAAAAGTAGGACGTTATAAGTTTAACAAAAAACTTGCGCTGAAAAACAGAATCCGCAATCAAATTCTTGCTGAGGATGTAGTAGATCCGTTTAGCGGGGAAATCCTTGGTCAGAAGGGAGATAAAGTAACGGTTGAAATGGCAGAAATAATCCAAAATGCTGCCGTTCCTTTTGTATGGATTCAGACAGAGGAGAGAATTGTTAAGGTTCTTTCTAATATGATGGTAGACATAACGAATTTTGTTGATTGTGAGCCGAGAAGCTTAGGAATTACAGAACATGTGTACTTTCCTATGCTTCGCCAGATTTTGGAGGAGTATGCCGAAAATCCAGAGGAATTGGCTGATGCGATCACAAGAAATGTACATGAATTAATTCCAAAGCATATTACAAAGGAAGATATTTTGGCTTCTATTAATTACAATATGCATTTAGAGTATGGCCTTGGCAACAGCGATGATATTGACCATTTAGGAAACCGCCGCATCCGTTCGGTTGGTGAACTGCTGCAGAACCAGTACCGCATTGGTTTATCCAGAATGGAGCGCGTGGTGCGTGAGCGAATGACGACACATGATTCGGATGACGTATCACCGCAGGCTCTGATTAATATAAAACCTGTACAGGCTGCAATTAAGGAGTTCTTCGGATCTTCTCAGTTGTCGCAGTTTATGGATCAGAACAACCCGCTTGGCGAGTTGACACACAAAAGGCGTCTGTCTGCATTGGGCCCGGGCGGTTTGTCAAGAGATCGTGCCGGATTTGAGGTGCGTGATGTACACTATTCACACTATGGCAGAATGTGTCCCATTGAAACGCCAGAAGGTCCGAATATTGGTTTGATTAACTCGTTGGCTTCGTATGCACGCATTAATGAGTATGGATTCATTGAAGCACCATATCGTAAGATTGATAAATCCGATCCCAAAAATCCGCGTGTTACAGAGGAAGTTGTCTATATGACTGCTGACGAGGAGGATAATTATCATGTAGCGCAGGCAAATGAGGCGCTTGATGAGAATGGATATTTTGTGCGTAATTCAGTATCGGGTCGTTATTTGGATGAAACGCAGGAGTACCCCAAGGCAATGTTTGACTATATGGATGTATCGCCGAAAATGGTATTCTCTGTTGCGACAGCATTGATTCCTTTCCTTCAGAATGATGACGCGAATCGAGCACTGATGGGTTCTAATATGCAGCGTCAGGCAGTGCCGCTGCTCTTTACAGAAGCGCCAGTTGTTGGAACGGGTATGGAGGTTAAAACGGCTGTGGACTCTGGTGTCTGTGTGGTTGCGAAGAAGCCAGGCACAATTACTTATGTGTCATCGAAGTTAATTCGGATGACGTATGATGATGGAGAACGTGCGGAGTTTCATTTATATAAATTTGTGCGAAGCAATCAGTCCAACTGCTATAATCAGAAACCGATTGTGGTAAAAGGCGATCATGTAGAAGCCGGACAGGTAATTGCTGATGGTCCGTCTACCAGTGGCGGAGAACTTGGACTTGGCAAGAATCCTTTGATTGGATTTATGACATGGGAGGGATATAATTACGAAGACGCAGTACTCCTGAGCGAACGGCTTGTGCAAGAGGATGTATATACGTCTATTCATATTGAAGAATATGAAACCGATGCACGTGATACGAAATTAGGTCCCGAGGAAATTACAAGGGATGTGCCAGGTGTCGGTGATGATGCTTTAAAGGATTTGGATGACAGAGGAATTATCCGTATTGGTGCAGAGGTGCGTGCAGGCGATATTCTTGTGGGAAAGGTAACACCGAAAGGGGAAACAGAGCTTACAGCAGAGGAACGTCTGTTGCGTGCGATTTTTGGTGAGAAGGCGCGTGAGGTGCGTGATACGTCGCTTAAAGTACCACATGGTGAGTATGGCGTTGTTGTTGATGCAAAAATGTTTTCAAGGGCAAATGGGGACACAGAGCTTGCACCAGGCGTAAATCAATCTGTTCGTATCTATATTGCACAGAAAAGAAAGATATCTGTAGGAGATAAAATGGCAGGTCGTCACGGAAACAAGGGTGTTGTTTCGCGTGTGCTGCCTGTTGAGGATATGCCGTATCTTCCAAATGGCAGACCATTGGATATTGTTTTAAATCCGCTGGGTGTGCCTTCGCGTATGAATATTGGTCAGGTACTTGAGATTCATCTTTCGTTGGCAGCAAAGGCGTTAGGCTTTAATGTGGCGACACCAGTATTTGACGGTGCGAACGAAGAAGATATTATGGATACACTTGATCTTGCGAATGATTATGTAAATTTAGAGTGGGGGGAGTTTGAGGATAAGCATAAAGAAGAACTTTTGCCAGAAGTGCTGGAATATTTATCTAAAAACCGCGAACACAGAAAACTTTGGAAAGGTGTACCAATTTCAAGAGATGGAAAAGTGCGTCTGCGTGATGGCAGGACAGGAGAGTATTTTGACAGCCCTGTTACAATTGGGCATATGCATTATTTGAAACTGCATCACTTGGTTGATGATAAAATTCATGCGCGTTCTACAGGTCCGTATGGTATGGTAACGCAGCAGCCTCTTGGCGGTAAAGCACAGTTTGGCGGACAGCGTTTCGGTGAGATGGAAGTTTGGGCGTTGGAGGCATACGGCGCGTCGCATACACTGCAAGAGATTTTAACAGTAAAGTCGGATGATGTTGTAGGGCGTGTGAAAACGTATGAGGCGATTATAAAAGGTGAGAATATACCAGAACCGGGTATACCGGAGTCCTTTAAGGTACTGTTGAAAGAATTGCAGTCGCTTGGACTGGATGTAAAGGTTTATGACGAAGAACGCAATGAAGTGGAGATTATGGAGTCTGTTGACTATAGTGAAAGTGATTTCCGCGTTGAGATGGAGGGTGATAACAAATACGATAATCAGGAAAACTTGGAGGGGTATCAGCAGAAAGAATTTGATGCTGCAAGTGGTGATTTGGTTGATGCTGACGATACGGACGAGTTTGACGACGACGAGGATTATGCGGATGATGATTTTGATGACGACGAAGAAGATAATTACGAAGATGACTATGAGGAATAGGAAATTTATACAGCTACAGGCTTCGTGGCTGTAGCTGCGTGAAGGCTGTCAATAGACAATTGAATTGGAAGGAGTGCCAAAATGTCTGAAATAAAGAATGAATCATGCCAGACCATCACTTTTGACGCGATTAAAATTGGTCTTGCCTCTCCGGAAAGAATTAGGGAGTGGTCAAAGGGTGAGGTAACAAAGCCTGAAACAATCAATTACAGAACCTTAAAGCCTGAGCGTGACGGTTTGTACTGCGAAAAGATTTTTGGGCCCAGCAAGGATTGGGAATGCCACTGCGGAAAATATAAAAAAATTCGTTATAAAGGTGTTATCTGCGACCGCTGCGGTGTTGAAGTAACAAAGTCCAGCGTGCGAAGGGAACGTATGGGGCATATTGAACTTGCAGCTCCTGTATCACATATCTGGTATTTTAAAGGAATTCCCAGCCGTATGGGTTTAATTCTCGACTTAACGCCAAGAGTGCTTGAGAAGGTGCTGTACTTCGCGTCGTATATCGTATTGGATCCAATGGATACTGATTTGGAATATAAACAGGTATTGTCGGAGAAAGAGTATCAGGATAATCGTGAAAAATGGGGCAGCCGTTTTCGGGTTGGTATGGGAGCAGAAGCAATCCAAGAACTTTTGCACGCCATAGATCTTGAAAAAGACTGTGAGGAACTAAATGCCGAACTGAAAAACGAGAACACAAAAGGACAGAAGCGTGCTAAAATTGTAAAGCGTTTGGAAGTTGTCGAGTCCTTCCGGAATTCTGGAAATAAACCAGAATGGATGATTATGGATACGATTCCTGTTCTTCCACCTGACCTGCGTCCAATGGTTCAACTTGACGGTGGTAGATTTGCAACGTCAGACTTAAATGACTTGTACCGTCGGATTATTAATAGGAACAATCGTTTAAAACGGTTGTTGGAGCTTGGCGCACCAGATATTATTGTACGAAACGAGAAGAGAATGCTACAGGAAGCAGTGGATGCCCTGATAGATAATGGCAGACGCGGTCGTCCAGTTACAGGCCCCGGAAACAGGGCATTAAAATCCCTTTCTGATATGCTAAAGGGAAAATCGGGCCGATTCCGTCAGAATCTTCTTGGAAAGCGTGTGGATTATTCGGGTCGTTCTGTTATTGTCGTTGGGCCAGAATTGAAAATTTATCAGTGTGGTCTGCCCAAGGAAATGGCGATAGAGTTATTTAAACCGTTTGTTATGAAAGAACTTGTGGCAAGGCAGATTTCACAGAATATTAAACATGCAAAAAAGCTTGTGGAAAAACTGGATCATACCGTTTGGGACGTATTGGAGGAGGTTATTAAAGAACATCCTGTAATGCTCAACCGCGCACCGACACTACACAGACTTGGTATTCAGGCGTTTGAGCCTATCTTGGTAGAGGGTAAAGCGATTAAGCTGCATCCACTTGTTTGTACTGCATTTAACGCAGATTTTGATGGTGATCAGATGGCGGTACATCTGCCTTTATCCGTGGAAGCACAGGCAGAATGCCGGTTTTTACTGCTCTCACCCAATAACTTACTAAAGCCTTCCGATGGTGGGCCAGTAGCAGTGCCTTCGCAGGATATGGTGCTCGGTATTTATTATTTGACACAGGAACGTCCGGGGGCAATCGGTGAAGGGAAATATTTTAAGAATGTAAATGAAGCGATTCTTGCCTATGAAAATGGTGCATGCACACTGCATTCAAGAATTAAGGTAAGAGTAGAAAAGACTCTTCCTACTGGTGAATTTGTTTCTGGAATTGTAGAGTCTACGCTCGGAAGATTTATCTTTAATGAAATACTTCCACAAGACTTAGAGTTTGTTGATAGAGTTACACCAGAAGATCAGCTTTTATTGGAAGTCGATTTTCATGTCGGTAAAAAGGGATTGAAGCAGATTCTGGAAAAGGTTATTAATATTCATGGTGCAACCAAAACAGCAGAAGTGCTTGACAGTATTAAGGCAATGGGATACAAATATTCTACGCGTGCGGCAATGACGGTTTCTATTTCGGATATGACTGTGCCTGCGGAAAAGCCGAAAATGCTTGCAGAGGCACAGAATACGGTTGACCGCATTACAATGAATTTCCGCCGTGGCTTAATGACAGAGGAAGAACGCTACAAGGCAGTTGTGGAAACATGGAAAGAAACGGATGATAAATTGACACAAACGCTGCTTGACGGTCTTGACCATTACAACAATATCTTTATGATGGCGGATTCGGGTGCCCGTGGTTCAAACCAGCAGATTAAGCAGCTTGCGGGAATGCGTGGTTTGATGGCTGATACAACAGGGCGTACAATTGAGCTGCCGATTAAGTCTAACTTCCGTGAGGGACTTGATGTATTGGAATACTTTATGTCTGCACATGGTGCACGGAAAGGATTGTCTGATACTGCACTGCGTACTGCTGACTCTGGTTATCTGACGCGCCGAATGGTTGATGTCTGTCAAGAGTTGATTATCCGTGAAGTGGACTGCTGTGAAGGGAAAGATTTTATTCCAGGCATGGAGGTTGCGGCCTTTATGGATGGAAAAGAAACGATAGAAGGTTTGAAAGACCGTATTACGGGAAGGTATTCTTGCGAGGATATTATGGATAAGGACGGCAATATCTTGGTTAAGAAAAACCATATGATAACGCCGAGCCGCGCTTCCAAAATATTAAGCAAGGGCGTAGATAAAAAAGGCGAACCAATTGAAAAAGTAAAAATCCGAAATATTCTTTGCTGTAAATCCCATGTTGGTATCTGCGCAAAATGTTATGGTGCAAATATGGCAACCGGTGAAGCTGTACAGATTGGCGAGGCAGTCGGCATTATTGCTGCACAGTCTATTGGTGAGCCAGGAACACAGCTTACAATGAGAACATTCCATACAGGCGGCGTTGCCGGTGATGATATTACACAAGGTCTTCCTCGTGTAGAGGAGCTTTTCGAGGCTAGAAAACCAAAAGGACTTGCGATTATTGCGGAGTTCGGCGGAACGGCAACGATTAAGGATACTAAGAAAAAGCGTGAGATTATTGTTTCTGATGGTGTAAATGAGAAAACGTATCTGATTCCGTATGGTTCTCGTATTAAAATCATGGATGGCGCAGTTTTAGAAGCTGGCGATGAGTTGACAGAAGGTAGTGTGAATCCGCATGATTTGCTGGAAATTAAGAAAATTGATGCGGTACAGAATTATCTGCTGCGTGAAGTACAGCGTGTTTATCGTCTACAGGGCGTGGATATTGCCGATAAGCATATTGAGGTGATTGTGCGCCAGATGCTGAAAAAGAAGCGGATAGAAACAAGTGGGGATACAGAATTTCTTCCAGGTACATTGGTAGACGGTTTGGAGTTGGAGGAAATCAATGAGAAACTGTATGCCGAAGGTAAGTGTCCGGCAGAGGCAAAGGATATTATTTTAGGAATTACTAAGGCAGCTTTAGCAACAAATTCGTTCTTGTCAGCGGCTTCATTCCAAGAAACAACAAAAGTTTTAACAGAAGCGGCTATCAAAGGCAAAATCGATCCGCTGGTCGGCTTGAAAGAGAATGTTATTATTGGAAAGCTGATTCCCGCTGGAACTGGTATGAGAAGATACCGCAATGTTAAACTTGATTGTGATAGAAGTCCGGAAGATATGTTGGACTTAGAGGATGAAATTGAGTTTGACTTAGAAGACGAGGACTTGGATAACCTAGAAGATATGGACGGCGAAGAACTGGATGATGAGGAGTTGGATGATTTCGACGACTTGGAAGACGACGATATGGATGACTTGGAGGACTTTGCCGACGACGATATCAACGATAATGACAATGAGGATTTTGAAACAGAAGCCCTCGAAGAGGATAAAGAATCACAGAATATTACAGAATCCGAAACAGAAAATACAGATGCTGATCAGAAAGAAGATGCTATGGAGAATACTGAGCAGGAGAAGACGCCTGTAGTAACAGAATAGCATGGTTGACAGCAAGGAAAATGATAATGCTTTCTGCTTGCGTAATAAAATAGAAATATGAATATATAATATCAAAAGGGCTGCTGAGAAATGGAGTTTGTAGATAACCATTTTTCGGAAGCCTTTTGATATTATACTAAGGAACTGTCAATAAATAACTCATCCATTTGACTTGTCTAAATGTTCATCTGCAGCATCAGATAATCTTGACGTAGCCCGCTACGCCTGCGATTATTTTCTTTCCAGCTGAACATTGATACAGCGTCAAATTAACAAGTTATTTATTTACAATTCCTAAGTGTCGAAAAGACTAACGTTTAGGGACTGTTATGAAATAACTTACCAATAGTTCGCAGGATTTTTTTGATAGCATTGCTATAAAATCGGGCGCATAGTGGGCTATGTAACTGATTTTTTAACAGTGCTATCAAAGAAAAAGACCGGGAATAGGGTAAGTTATCTTGGGACAGTTTCTTAGTATAACAACTTATTTCGAGTAGTTCCATTGCCTTAAAATAACGAATGAATTAAAAAATACTAAAAATGTTATTTGAGAAATTGTGTAAAACAGCACGATTTTTCTGCTTTTAGCAGTGTATTTTTGGATATATTTACATTCTTGATTTTGATGCTTTAAAATTCTTTGGCAATTTTTTGTAACTGGTAGATATGGGTAACAATATGCACAAAGTTGCTTAAAGGAGAACTGCCGCTTTGCGGCGTGTAGTATAGCAGTATATATGAATAGAATGATATTTTGGAAAGTCAGACAAATAATCTATTCATTTTATTTGTTTGTGTTTACGAAGATATATGGTATATCTGGCGTAGCAATTGCCATATTTTTTCCATTCCTTTCCAATCACAAACAAAACCTAAGAGAAACTTTCGCACTTTACAGTGCGCATTTTCTTTCACTCTTTTTCATTTAGGAGCAGATAAAAGCATGTATAAACAAATTAGCAAAAATATGGTTAAGAATGCCATGAATTTTTGCATAATAAAATAATAATTTTATATATTTATAAAAATTTAATAAATAAACAATTGACAAGTTCTTACAGTAA
>ERZ778515.1589-NODE-1589-length-15508-cov-4.951142_pt1 | contig 15508 bp, 12 predicted proteins | sample MGYA00510343_ERZ778515 | MGnify/ENA primary metagenome ERZ778515 (study PRJEB29527, sample SAMN07138965) | mouse gut metagenome | material: feces | host: mouse | place: China:Nanjing | collected 2016-01-25 ...
CAGGTCTAAGGGTTTATAGGTATCCCTTGAACAACCTAAATACATTATACAAGGAACAATTTTTATGAGCTCTAATGAAGAATATCTGGATAATTTGTTAAAATCGATGGAAGACGCTGATGGTTTGCAGGGAACGAACAGTGCGGACGAAATGGCGGATGAGGATATTGATGCACTCTTTGCTGCGGCTGAGCGGATACTAAATGGTGAACTGGCAGAGGATGAACCGGCGGCAGGCGGTTATGGAATGGCAGCTTCAGAAAAGCATATTGAAAAGGCACCGAAAGAAGAGCCGAAGGCAGCCGTAGAAGAGCCGAAAGCAGACATAGAAGAGGACTCGAAGGCAGAAATGGAAGAGGAACCCGAGACGTATCCGGCAGCGGAAAGCACGGAAGATATGTCGCAGGAGGAAATAGAGGCGCTTCTGGCAAGTACCAAAACAGCAGGGGAAGAGACAGAGGAAGCCGCACCGGATTCGGAAGATGCGGCACAAGATGACTTGATGGCACTGCTGAATGGTTTGGACGATAACGAGGATTTGGCTGCTATTGGGGATTTGCTGGAGGCGGCCGACAGCGGCGAGATGCCTGTCGATGAAGAAGAAGCCAGCGATACCGGCATGGAAGAAGAAGCGTTCTTTTCTCCCGATATTGCGATTCCTGCAGAAATGGAAGAGGCGGAAAAAGAGGCGCCAGAAGAGCCGGAGGACAGCGGGAAAAAGGCAAAGAAAAAACGGGAGCGTAAGCCCAAGAAAGAGAAGCAGCCAAAGGAAAAAAGAGGAAAGAAAAAGCCGGATGCCGCAGAAAGGCCGGAGGATGCGATAGAGAGCCCGATACCGGCAGAGCCTGCGGAAAAGCAGCCTAAAAAGCCCGGGCTTTTTTCCAAGCTGCTTTCTGCCCTTACGGAAGAGGATGAGAGCGCGGTATCCGACGAGAATCAGGCGATTATGCAGGAGCTGGCGGAGGAGGATTTAAAGGAAGCAGGCAAAAAGAAGAAAATGAAGAAGGGTAAAAAGCCTGCTGATGGAAAGAAAGGAAAAGACAACTTAGACGAGGAAGAAGAGGATACCGGAAAGGGAAAAAAGAAAGGAAAGCCCAAAAAGGAGAAGAAACCCAAAAAGCAAAAAGAACCGAAGGAGCCTTCTGTTCCCGAGAAGCCGGGGAAGCGGATATCGCCTAAGAGTATTGTGGTCGTGGTGTTATTTGCAGCAACCGTATTTGGCGGCATATTCCTGTCGATTTCTCTTTTTGCAGGAGAACTCCGTATGCAGAGTGCGAAAGAGGCATTTGAAGAGCGGGATTACATGACATGCTATGAAGAGATGTATGGTATGGACAGGAACGAGGAAGAAGAGCAGATGTTCCGTCATGCGGAAATTGTGCTGAAGATGCAGCGCCGGCTGAGCATCTACGAAAAGTATATGGGAGAGCGCAGAGAGCTGGAGGCTTTGGATTCTCTTATGCAGGCGGTTGCAGATTATGATGCCATGTATGCAAAGGCACAGGAATATGGCGCAGGTTCGGAAGTAGCGCAGCTGTATGACCAGATCATACAGATTCTTGAGGAGAATTATGGCTTGAATCAGGATGCGGCGCGGGCGATTGCTCTTTGCCAGAGCAATGTGGATTATACGCGGTATCTGACAGCATTGGTTGCAGGCGAGGGCATTTCCACGGAGGGCAGTCAAAGCGGTATTTCGCTTCCCAAGGAAGAGCTTCAGGATGTGCTTCCGGAAGAGGAAGAGCTGAACCAGCCGGGTTTTGCGGACTAGAGAGGAATACGGAATTGATAGCAATTATTGATTATGATGCCGGAAACATAAAGAGCGTGGAAAAAGCGCTTTCCGCCCTTTCAGCAGAAGCGGTGGTGACAAGGGAGGCGGAAATTATCTTACGGGCAGATAAAGTTATACTGCCGGGGGTCGGTTCCTTTGGAGATGCTATGGATAAACTGCATCGCTATGGTTTGGTTTCCGTAATCAAAAAGACAATCGAAAACGGTACGCCTTTTTTGGGAATTTGTCTGGGTCTTCAGCTTTTGTTTGAAAGCAGCGAGGAAAGTCAGGGAGTAGAAGGTCTTGGCGTTTTAAAAGGAAGGATATTGCGGATTCCCGAAGGGGAAGGCATAAAGGTGCCGCATATAGGCTGGAATTCCCTGCATTTTCCGAATCGGGGCAGGTTGTTTTACGGCATTCCTGAGGAATCGTATGTCTATTTTGTACATTCCTATTATCTGAAGGCAGAGGATGCGGGGATTGTGACGGCGGCTTCGGAATACGGCGTGCAGATTCATGCCTCAGTGGAGTGCGGCAATGTGTTTGCCTGCCAGTTTCACCCTGAAAAAAGTTCGGACACAGGGCTTGCCATTCTGCAGAACTTTATCAACATAGAGAGGGGGAGTGCCTGATGTATACCAAGCGGATCATTCCCTGTCTGGATGTAAAGGACGGCAGGGTGGTGAAAGGAATCAATTTTGTAGATTTGCAAGATGCGGGAGACCCCGTGGAAGCGGCGGCAGCGTATGACAAGGCAGGAGCGGATGAGCTGGTTTTTTTGGACATTACGGCGTCTAGTGACAATCGTGCGACCGTGGTGGATATGGTGCGCAAAGTGGCGGAAAAAGTCTTTATTCCTTTTACCGTAGGCGGAGGTATCAGGACTGTGGAGGATTTCCGGATGCTTTTGCGGGAGGGTGCCGATAAGATTGCGGTCAATTCTGCGGCAATCATGAATCCGTCCCTGATTGCGGAGGCGGCAGACAAATTTGGCAGTCAGTGCGTCGTAGTGGCAATCGATGCAAAGCGGTGCGCTGACGGCAGTTTTCATATATATAAAAATGGCGGGCGCATTGATATGGGGATTGACGCTATAGAGTGGGCGGTAAAGGCGGAGCGTCTGGGCGCCGGAGAGATTCTGCTGACCAGCATGGATTATGACGGTACAAAGGCGGGTTATGATATCCCGCTGACAAAGGCGGTGTCGCAGGCAGTACGGATTCCGGTGATTGCCTCAGGCGGCGCCGGCAGCGAGGCGCACTTTTATGAAGCGCTGACAGCAGGCGGTGCGCAGGCAGTGCTGGCGGCTTCCTTGTTCCATTATAAGGAGTTGGAAATAAAGGCACTGAAGGAATATTTACGAAACAGGGGCGTGTCCGTCAGATTATAAACGTGCACGGGTTGTGATAAAGTCAGCCGCTCATGCGGCATGATGGGAGGTAGCATATGGCAATGATTGATAATGACTGGCTTCCTGCGATACAGGGTGAATTTAGGAAGCCATATTACAAGGAGTTATTTCAGTTTGTGAAGGAGGAGTACAATAGGACTGTGATATACCCGCCTTCGGAGGATATTTTTAATGCGCTGCACCTGACGCCGCTTCATGAAGTAAAGGTTCTGATTTTGGGACAGGATCCCTATCACAATGACAATCAGGCTCATGGGCTTAGCTTTTCGGTACCGCTTTCACAGAAGGAAATTCCACCGTCACTGCAGAATATTTATCAGGAGCTGCATGACGACTTGGGGTGTGAGATTCCGGATAACGGATATCTGGAAAAATGGGCAAAGCAGGGAGTTTTGCTGTTAAATACGGTGCTCACTGTCCGTGCACATCAGGCAAATTCCCACAAGGGGCATGGTTGGGAACAGTTTACGGACGCCATTATACAGGCAGTCAATGCGCAGGAGCGCCCCATCGTGTATTTATTGTGGGGAAAACCGGCGCAGAGCAAAATTCCTATGCTGACTAACCCGAAGCATTTGATTCTGCAGGCGCCGCATCCGAGCCCGCTGTCTGCATACAGGGGATTTTTCGGCTGCAAACATTTCAGTCGTGCCAATGCTTTTTTAGAGGCAAACGGGGAGAGCCCGATAGACTGGCAGATAGAGAACGTCACGGTTTAGGGACACTTCGGCATGGAGGACCAGGATGGAGGAATTTGTAAGAACGGAGATGTTAATCGGGCAGGACGCTATGAAAAAGCTGTGTGCTGCCCGGGTTGCGGTTTTTGGTATCGGCGGTGTAGGAGGACATGCGGTGGAGGCGTTGGCAAGAAGCGGCGTCGGCAGTCTGGTACTGGTAGATAATGATGTGGTTTCCCTGTCCAATATCAACAGACAAATGATAGCGCTTCATTCTACGCTTGGGCGGTATAAGACGGAGGTTATGCGGGAAAGAATACTGGATATCAATCCGAAAGCGCAGGTAGAAATCCATACCTGTTTTTTTCTGCCTGAAAATGCAGAGGACTTTTCTTTTTCTTCCTATGATTATGTAGTGGATGCAGTGGACACGGTTGCGGCAAAGCTGGAAATCATTGAGAGGGCAAAGCGGGCAGGCACGCCGGTTATCTCAGCCATGGGTGCGGGAAACAAGTTAAATCCTTTAGCCTTTGCGGTACAGGATATTTATCAGACGCAGATGTGCCCTTTGGCGCGGGTAATGCGCAGAGAATTGCGAAAAAGGGATATACAGTCTCTGAAGGTGGTTTGTTCTGCAGAGCCGGTATTACAGCCAAAGGGCAAAAGAGAGGCAGGCAGCAGGCGTGTGGCGCCCGGCAGCATTTCCTATGTGCCAAGTGTTGCAGGGCTTTTACTTGCGGGGGAAGTGATACGGGATTTGATATCCTGAAATGAGCCGGCAGTATTTTTTCAAATGAAAGGTTGACGAAAAACGCAAAAAACGTTAATATCTAAAAATAAATGAAATTGACCCAAGAAAGGTTTACAGTACGATGAAAAAAGCATTTGTGACAAAAGAAATGATTGCAGAAATAACGAAAACGTATCCTACCCCTTTTCATATTTATGATGAGAAGGGAATCCGCGAAAACGCAAAAGCGCTGAAAGAGGCGTTTGCGTGGAATAAGGGTTACAAAGAATTTTTTGCGGTGAAGGCGACTCCTAATCCGTTTTTAATTGATATACTGCGGGAGTACGGCTGCGGCTGTGACTGCTCTTCCCTTACAGAGCTTATGCTGAGTGAAGCGGTGGGCGTAAAGGGAGAGGATATTATGTTTTCCTCCAACGACACGCCTGCGCAGGAGTATGCTTATGCTGCGAAGCTTGGTGCCATCATCAATTTAGATGATATTACCCACATTGACTTTTTGGAGAAAACCATCGGCTATATTCCCAAGACGATAAGCTGCCGTTTTAACCCGGGCGGATATTTTGCTATTGCAAACAGCATTATGGACAACCCGGGGGATGCAAAGTACGGCTTTACTACGGAGCAGATGTGTGAAGGCTTTCGCATATTAAAGGAGAAGGGGGCAGAGCATTTTGGCATACATGCTTTTCTGGCGAGCAATACCGTGACAAATGAGTATTATCCGACGCTGGCAAAGTCACTGTTTGAGCTGGCGGTCAAGCTGCAGGAGGAGACTGGCGCGCATATTCGGTTTATCAATCTTTCGGGTGGCATTGGTATTCCTTACAGGCCGGAGGATGCGCCGAATGATATCCGTCTTATCGGGGAGGGCGTGCGCAAGGCGTATGAGGAAATTCTGGTTCCGGCTGGCATGGATGATGTTGCAATTTATACGGAGCTGGGACGGTTTATGATGGGACCCTACGGGCATTTGGTGACGACGGCAATTCATGAAAAACATACCCACAAGGAATATATCGGTGTGGATGCCTGCGCCGTCAATCTGATGCGTCCCGCCATGTACGGCGCTTACCATCATATTACCGTGTTGGGCAAAGAAAAGGAGCCCTGTGAGTATAAGTATGATATAACGGGCTCTCTGTGTGAGAACAATGACAAATTTGCGATTGACCGGATGCTGCCCAAGGTAGAGATGGGGGATTATCTGGTGATTCATGACACCGGCGCGCACGGTTATGCCATGGGCTACAACTATAACGGCAAGCTGAAATCTGCGGAGCTTCTTTTGAAGGAGGATGGCAGCGTAGCGCTTATCAGGAGAGCGGAGACGCCGAAGGATTATTTTGCAACTTTTGACGGTTATGATATTTACAACCGAATTAATTTCTAAAAAATGCTTGTCAAGAACAGCCGGATATGATAACATAGTATTCGGCTGTAAAAATAGTAAGCTGGTGTGGCGGAATGGCAGACGCGGCAGACTCAAAATCTGTTTGTGGCGACACAGTGCGGGTTCAAGTCCCGCCACCAGCAGTAAAAGCGCGAGGCAGACCATAGGTTTGTGCCTCGCGCTTTTTGTTTCCTAATTTGCCAGATTGCTTTGTATTTCCCGCTACAGGACAATGCCCCGTAGCGGGAATTGCGTCGGATTGTAGATTATTTTTATGATTTTCTTTCAAATTTTTTTCGATTTATAGCGATTAGGGGTTTAGAAAAAGCGGTTATTCTAATCCTATAAAGCCGAAAGGAGGAAGAAGATATGAATATCTTGATTTTGACGGGAAAATTTGGAACGGGACATCTGGCGGCGGCTCATTCGCTGCGGCAGCAGCTTTTACGCTGTTTTTCGGAGGCGGCCGTGGACGTGGTGGATTTTTTAGCTTATGCCATGCCCAAATTGTCAAAAGCGATGTATAAAGGGTTTCATCTGATGGTTTTTCATGGAAGCCCTATTTTTAATACGTATTATAAATTTACTTCCATGGGGAGGACGGATGCCCGCCCGCCTATGGAAAGTTTGCTTTTTAATCGACTTTCAGAGCTGCTTTGTGAAAAAAAGCCGGACTTGGTGCTTGCAACCCATCCTCTTTGCGCGCAGCTTGTATCGCGTTTTAAGGAAAAAGCAGGAAGCAGTCTGCCGCTTATTACTTGTATTACCGATGTGACGGCACATCCGGAATGGATTAACCGGAATACGGATTATTATTTGGTGCCAAGTGAGGAGGTGCGTCAGAAGCTGGCGGAGAAAGGGGTGAATCCGGCGTTTGTGTGCGTCACGGGAATTCCGGTCAGAGAAGAGTTCCGAAAGCTTTCTCACTGTGGCACAGGGAAGAAGGAGCTTTTGATTATGGGAGGGGGATTGGGGCTTTTACCGAAGGATACTTCGTTTTATGAATCCTTACATGAGATTCCGGACACGCACATAACGATTGTCACGGGATATAACGGGAAGCTGTTGGAACGTCTGCATGGGCGATGGGAGAACATTCAGGTAGTGGGGTATGCCGACAAAATATGGGAGTATATGGCAAGAGCGGATTTGATAGTGACAAAACCCGGCGGTATCACCCTGTTTGAGGCAATTTTTGCCCGCGTGCCCGTCTTTTCGTGGCAGCCGGCTCTTCTGCAGGAGAAGAACAATGCCCGCTGGATGGAGGAGAAGGGAATCGGCTGGGTGGCGGAACACGCAGATTGTGCTGAAGAAATAAGGGAGCTGATTTTAGACGAGAACAGGCTGTTAAATGCGATGGCAAGAGAGGGAAGCCTGCAAAAACAGATGGATGGAGAAATGATAAATAAACTGGTGGGGATACTGACAGGTAAGAAGGAGGCAGCATGATAAAAGGAAAAAAGAGCTTGCTTGGAATCCTGTTTATGATAGTGTTGATGGCAGTCACATGGACGGTGCTTTTTCGGGATAAATCCATAGGGCTTTTGTGGGCAGGCTTTAAACAGATAAATCCATGGTTTTTACTGCTGGGACTGCTTTTTATGTTCGGTTATGTAGGATGTGAGGCAATGTGTTCCCATCTGATATTGGGGCGTCTTGGGCATCGCGTGCCGTACCGCCGTTGTCTGGGGTATTCTTTTGTGGGCTTTTATGTCAGCTCTATTACACCATCTGCCACGGGAGGTCAGCCGGCGCAGATTTACTACATGAACAGGGACAAAATTCCGGCAGCCTGCGGTGCCCTCAACATGATGCTGATTGCCATGTGCTATCAGGTATCGTCTCTCGTTTGGGGCATCTGTGCATGGGTGTTTATGCCGTCAGTCCGAAACCTAAGCGGCAGTATGAAGCTTTTGCTATTATGCGGCGCTTCTATTATGCTGCTTTTGACTGGCGGAATGGCGGCGATGGTATTCTTTCCAAAGCTGTCGGAACGTATTTTAAAGAGTGGGCTGCAGCTTTTAGGAAAGCTTCACCTGCTTTGCAAAAAGGAGGCGGCAGAGGAAAAGCTGGAAAGACAGTTGGCGGAATATGCAAGAGGCGCGGCGTGTCTGAAACAAAATCCCCTTTTGGCGCTTCGGGTACTGGGATTATGCCTGCTGCAGCAAGGCTGCCTCTTTTTAGTGCCGTGGGTGGTATATCTTGCTTTTGGGCTTGGCGGATACAGTTTCATAGAGATTGCAGGGGTACAGGCGTTATTGACGCTTGCTGTGTGTAATCTGCCGCTGCCGGGAGCGGTAGGTCCTGCGGAAGGCGGATTTGTCGCTGTATTTGGCGCCGTTTTTGGAGCAGGACTGGTGGAGCCCGCCATGCTAATTGCAAGGGGAATCAGCTTTTATGCATTTTTGCTTATCAGTTTTGCGGTTGCTGTCATCGTGCATGTCCGAGGAAGGTCTTATGACTTGGCAGTGCCGTCCGTAAGTGCCGTATCCGGCAAGTCTTCCGTTGCCGGATTATAGATTAGCTTTCCGTCCTTTGTGAAACGGGAGCCATGGCAGGGGCAGTCCCATGTCTTGTCAAGGGAGTTCCATTTGAGGGCGCAGCCCATATGAGGGCAGCGGAGCCGCGAAGGTGTGAGGAGTCCGGTAAGGGAAGTACCGATATTATTCCATAATTGTTTGGTAAACATATTTCGCGCCGGAGAGAAAACGCCGGCGTATTTATTTTGCCTGCCGGTTACCATATCGGTGAGGATACGTGCTGCCGTCATGGAAGAGGTCATGCCCCATTCGTTAAAACCGGTGGCAACGTAAACATCGGGGAGTACATTGCTGTAGGGACCAATGTAGGGAACGCCGTCTAAGCTGATACAGTCCTGCGCAGACCAAGCGTAAGCGTTAGAAGCGGCAGGGTAATGCGCAGCTACAAAATTTTTTATGGGTGCAAAATAACAGCCTGCCTTTCCGGTCCGGTGGTCACCGCCGCCGACCAGCAGAAGGTCTTTGTAATTTCGAAAATACATTCCGTTTTTGCCATATTCCACAAAGGAGCCGGATATGCTTTCTGCCCCCTTTACTGCAAGCACATAGGAACGTTTCTGGTACAGTTTTGCAAAAAACATACCGCATCCATTCCAAAAAGGAAAATGGGAAGCCACGATGATTTTATCCGCCTGGATGTGGTAATGCTCCGTCATTGCAAGGCCTGTTTTCAGCGAAAGAATTTTGGTGTGTTCGCGGATATTCATGCCTTTTGCAATTTCGCCAAGAAATTTTAAGGGATGAAACTGTGCCTGGGCAGGAAATTCCACGGCAGCAAGGGCGGGTCTGGGAAGCGGAATGTCGTGCAGCAATCGGGCGTTATAGCCAAGTGCGTGGAGCGCCTTCACTTCATCCTCCATAAGCGGGCTGTCCGCACAGGAATAGATACATGCGGGAATTTCCTCAAAATCGCAGGAAATGTCCTGACATAGTGATTTATAGGCGGAAACGGCGTGAAGATTGGCTTCCAGATAGAGGCGCGCCTTTGTGTAACCTTTATTTTTCATAAGAGTCTGGTAAAGAGTGTCGTGCTGCGCCGATATGACGGCGGTTGTGCCGGCTGTCGTGCCGCCCCCAATGGTATCCGCCTCGCAGAGTATATAGCTGACGCCTGCCTGTTCTAAGAAATAAGCACAGAGAATACCTGCCATGCCGCCGCCGACAATGCAGACTTCTGCCTTTTCATCGCGGCTTAATGGGGGAAAGGTGGGAAGGGTAGCGGTATCGCTCCATAATGATTTTATCATGATATACCTCATGTCCGCTTTGACGGACGCATTCAAATTGTATTTTCCCTTTCAGTATTGCCTGCCTGCAGGAAAATATAAGTGCCGACGAATTTTTGGTGCAACATTTTTAGAGATATGATACAATGGAAAGGAAATTGCAGGAAAGCCCTGCAAATGACAGGCGGCAGAGAGGTTTGCTATGGATTGTAAGGAATTTGAAAAGAAAATACCGGCATTTGTGGCAAATGCGCTGGATTACAGGGAATTGAAGCAATTTCTTGCACATGTGGAGCGTTGCGCGGAGTGCAGGGAGGAGCTTACCATACAAGTATTGATATCGGAAGGCATGGCGCGGCTGGAGGAGGGCAGTGCTTTCGATTTGCAGAAGGAGCTGAGGCGGCGTATGCAGGAGGCGGAAAAACACATACGGCTGCATAGAATGTTTCGCTATATTGGTATGACGATGGCGGCGGCGGCGCTTGCGGCGGTTCTTCTGCTGGTTGTGATATTTGTCCTATAAAGGAAAATTGCGATACGCGAAAAGAGAGGTATCTATGAGTGAAAAAATTGTACTGATTGATGGACACAGCATATTAAACAGAGCTTTTTATGGGCTTCCTGATTTGACAAATGCGTCGGGACTTCACACCAATGCGGTGTACGGCTTTTTGAACATTATGTTCCGGATATTGGAGGAGGAAAAACCGGCGTATCTTGCTGTGGCATTTGACAGAAAGGAGCCTACCTTCCGCCATGCCATGTACGAGGCGTACAAGGGGACAAGAAAGCCCATGCCACAGGAGCTTAGGGAGCAGGTGCCTGTGATGAAGGAGATGCTTACAGCCATGGGCGTTCAGATATTGGAACATGCCGGATGGGAGGCGGACGATATTCTGGGGAGTCTGGCAAAGCAGTCAGAAGAAAAGGGCATGGAGGTTTCCTTGGTGTCAGGAGACAGAGACCTCTTACAGATTGCCTCAAAGCATATCAAAATCCGAATACCCAAGACCAAATCGGGAAAGACGGAGATAGAAGATTATTACGAGGCGGACGTGCTGGCACATTATCAGGTAACGCCTATCCAGTTTATTGAGCTGAAAGCATTGATGGGTGATGCATCCGACAATATCCCGGGCGTACCAAAGATTGGAGAAAAGACAGCAACGGAGCTGATGAAGGAGTACGGCTCCATAGACAATATTTATGCACATTTGGAAGAAATAGGAAAAAAATCAGTGAGGGAAACTCTTGCAGATAATAGGGAGCTGGCGGACTTAAGCAAGCGGCTGGCAACTATCAAGATAGACTGTGAGCTGAATTTTTCCTATGATAAAGCGAAAGCGGAAGGTTTTTATACCAAGGAAGCCTATGCGCTTTGCAAGAAACTGGAATTTAAAAATATTCTAAGCCGTTTTGACGGCAAGGCAGCAGTACGCACGGACACTGTGTCTAAGGGGTTTCGGACCGTGTCGGCGCTTGCGGAGGCACAGGAGGTTTTAAAAAAAGCGGGGATTTTGGAAGAGATAGGCATCTATCTTTTGGCGGACGGCAGGGAAAGGGAGGATATTACAGGGCTTGCAGTTGCCCTTTCTGAAGAGGAGGTGTGCTTTCTCGCCGCGGACGGGGAAATTACCGCTGCATACCTGTGCGAGGCGCTTGCGGCGTTGTCCGTGCGTACAAACCTGTCGGCATTTGACATCAAGCAGTATTATTTTTTTATAGAAAAAGAAAACGCGGACAAATACTTTGATATCCTGATAGCGGCATATCTGCTCAATCCCCTCAAAAATGACTATGATACGGAGGCGATAGCAAGTGAGCATCTGGGTCTCATGCTGCCCGGGCATAAGGAGGTATTTGGAAAGGATACCCACAGAAGCGCATATGAAAAGAATCCTGAAAAATGCGCTGAGTATGCCTGCTATGAGGCTTATGCGGCGCTTGCGGCGAAGCCTGTGCTTACAAAGAAGCTGAAAGAAGCGGGTATGTACCGGCTGATGTGCGAGATAGAGATGCCTTTATCACTGGTTCTTTTTGATATGGAGCGTCTGGGTATGCTGGTGCGCCCACAGGAGCTGAAAGAGTACGGGGAGCGTCTGACGGGCAGGATAGCGCAGCTTGAGGAACAGATTTACGAGGAGGCGGGGACTGATTTCAATATCAATTCGCCCAAGCAGCTGGGGGAAGTTTTATTTGAAAAGCTGAAGCTTTCCGGCGGCAAGAAGACAAAGACGGGATATTCCACGGCGGCGGAGGTGCTGGAAAAGCTGGCTCCGGAGCATAAGATTGTGCAGGATATACTGGAGTACCGCGGGCTTGCCAAGCTGAAATCGACTTATGCGGACGGATTGTCGGCATGTATCGGGGCAGACGGCAGGATTCATTCCTGCTTTAACCAGACGATAACGGCAACCGGCAGAATCAGCTCTACAGAGCCGAATCTGCAGAATATCCCTATGCGCATGGAGCTGGGCAGGCAGATTCGCAAAGTGTTTGTGCCAAAGGATGGCTTTGTATTTACGGATGCGGATTATTCCCAGATTGAGCTGCGGGTACTGGCGCATATGTCGGGTGACGAACAGCTTATCGAGGCATACCGGACAAAACAGGATATTCACCGTATTACGGCGTCGAAGGTGTTTCACACTCCCTTTGACGAGGTGACGGATTTGCAGCGGCGGAACGCCAAAGCAGTCAACTTCGGTATTGTGTACGGCATCAGTTCTTTTGGATTGAGTCAGGATTTAAGCATTACCAAAAAGGAGGCGGCGGAATATATCGAGCAGTATTTTGCCACCTATCCGGGTATCAAAGCTTTCTTGGACGGGCTGGTAAAAAGCGCAAAAGAGCGGGGATATGCGGAGACGTTGTTTGGACGGAGACGTCCGGTGCCGGAGCTTTCCTCGGGCAATTTTATGCAGCGCTCCTTTGGAGAGAGAATAGCCATGAACTCGCCCATTCAGGGAACGGCGGCGGACATCATCAAGATAGCCATGATAAAGGTGTGGCGGGCGCTTCGGGAAGAAAATTTGAAATCCCGTCTGATACTGCAGGTGCATGATGAACTGCTGATTGAAACTGCCGTTGGCGAGGAGGAGAGCGTTGCGCAGATTCTGGCGGACTGTATGAGCAAAGCGGCGCAGATGTCAGTGGAGCTTGCCATCGATATGCATACCGGAAAGGACTGGTATGAAGCAAAATAGAAGTGAGGGATACTATGCGGCTGATTGGCATTACCGGCGGGGTTGGCGCAGGTAAAACAGAAATACTGGATTTTATTAGACAGCATTACCGGTGTAAAATTTATCTGGCGGACGAGGTGGCACGGCTGATACAGCAGCCCGGGCAGGTGTGCCATGCAAAAATAACGGCACTTTTGGGAAAAGGAATCTTAAAAGCGGACGGCTGTATAGACAGGGACAGGATGGCAGCAAGAATTTTTGTGAATAATGAGCTTTTGAAAAAGGTCAATGCCATTGTGCATCCGGCGGTCAGGCAGTATCTGGAAAATGCAGTAAGAAAAGCGCGGGCGGAAGGAAACACGGAGCTGTTTTTTATCGAGGCGGCGCTTCTGATTGAAAATGGTTATCGGGACTATGTAGATGAAATGTGGTATATCTATGCGCCTATTGCAGTGCGGAAAGAGCGGCTTAGGCAGAGCAGAAGCTACAGTGACGCAAAAACGGAGCAGATTATGCAGAGTCAGCTTACGGAGGAGCGGTTTAGGCAGAATTGTGATTTTGTGATAGATAACGGGGGAACGCTTGCAGAAGCGTATGAGCAGGTTAGAAAGAGACTGGAGGCATACACGTGGCAGGAATAGCACATCAGGGAAAAGCGGTGTTTGGACTGGATATCGGTACCAGAAGCATAGTGGGAACGGTGGGATACAGAACGAAAGAGCGTTTCGTTGTGATGGCACAGCGGATGAAGGAGCATGAAACCCGTGCCATGCTGGACGGACAGATTCACGATATCAAAAAGGTCGGCGATACCATCATGGCAGTGAAGGAAGCACTGGAGCAGGATATCGGCTCTCCGCTTGCGGAGGTCTGCATTGCGGCGGCGGGCAGGGTACTTCGGACCGTCACAACGCATGTGGACTATGAATTTGCGGAGGAGAGGGTGGTATTGGAGGAGGATGTCTATGCCCTGTCCGCCATGGGAGTGGAGCAGGCGTACGAGGAATTTCAGGGCGGCAATGACACGGATATGAAATTTTACTGTGTGGGGCATTCCGTGATTCGTTATTATATGAACCATTATCCAATCGGTAATCCGCAGGAGCATAAGGCAGGAAGCATAGGAGCCGACATGATTGTCACCTTTTTGCCGGAGGATGTAGTGGACGGGCTTTACAAGGCGGTAGAATACGCGGGACTGAAGGTGGCAAATCTGACGTTAGAGCCTATCGCCGCCATTCAGGTGGCGATACCGGAGCGGTTCCGTATGCTGAATATTGCACTGGTGGATGTGGGAGCGGGCACTTCCGATATTTCCATTACGCGCGACGGCGCGATTGTGTCCTATGGCATGATTCCCATTGCAGGAGACAGTCTGACCGAGGAGATTGCAAGGCATTGTCTGGTGGACTTTAACGCGGCGGAACAGATAAAGAGAAGTCTGCAGGATGCACTAAAAAAAGCATCGAAAGGGCAGGAAGACGGCATCGCCTATACGGATATCATGGGACTTGACCAGACCATAGGCGCGCAGGAGCTGACAGAGCTGCTTGCGCCGGTGATTGAGAACATGACCCGTCCGGTAGCGGAATGCATCAGGGAGCTAAACGGTGACAAACCTGTCAGCGCGGTCTTTGTCGTGGGCGGCGGCGGCAAGATTCCCGGGTATACGGAGAGCTTGTCAAAAAAGCTGGATATTGTAAAGGAAAGGGTTGCCCTAAGAGGCGGCGAGGTTATGGGTTTTATAGATTTCCCCAGTCATGTGGAGAAAGATTCCATGCTGGTGACGCCGGTAGGCATCTGCTTAAGTTTTTATGAACAGAACAATAATTTTGTTTTTGTAACCTTCAACAATGAGCGGATTAAAATATATGATAATGGCAGGCTTTCGGTGGTGGATGCTGCTATGCAGGCGGAATTTCCCAATGAGGATTTATTTCCCAAACGAGGCGCGGCGCTAAGCTGCACGATAGAGGGAAGAACTAAAATTAAGAGAGGCTCGCTTGGCGAAGCGGCTGTCATTACCGTAAATGGTGAGACGGCAGATATACATGCGGCGATTAAGGCAAATGATTTGATAAGCGTGATACCGTCTACAGCGGGTGCACCCGCTAAACTGGAAGTCCGCAGTCTGCCCGAATTTCATCAGTCCATCACGGTGGTGGTAAATGAAAAAAAAGTGGTTCTGCCAAAATTTGTACAGGTTAACGGCAGCCTGCAGTCGGGCTATTATGAGATACAGGATGGCGACGCCATTACCATGCAGAATTTTTATACGGTTGCGCAGCTTTTGGAATTTATGGACGTATTATTGCCTGAGGATACCCCCTTTGCGGTAAACCATGTGGCGGCGGACAGAAATACGCCTGTCTATGAGAATTTCAGCGTGGACTGGGGAGAAAAAGCGCTGGCATTTTACCACCGTCAGGATACGGAAGAAGCTATGCAGGAAGAGGATTGGCAGCGTGTCGGCGAGGAAGATGCCGGCACGGAGGATGAGGACAGCGAGACAGCAGGAGAGAGGGCAGCCGAGGCGATGGAAGGCGCAGAGCAT
>ERZ778515.1600-NODE-1600-length-15405-cov-4.973029_pt1 | contig 15405 bp, 11 predicted proteins | sample MGYA00510343_ERZ778515 | MGnify/ENA primary metagenome ERZ778515 (study PRJEB29527, sample SAMN07138965) | mouse gut metagenome | material: feces | host: mouse | place: China:Nanjing | collected 2016-01-25 ...
CCTTCTCTGCAAGGACAATGCCGCCCTCTCCGCCCTTTTCCCATACATTGGCAATGGCAAATTCACAGCCCCTGCTCTCGCAGAACTCTTTTACAAAAGCAGTCTCTTTCTCCGTATCTGATACAAAAGCATTTAAGGTTACCACAATGGGAACTCCAAAAAGCTGCAGGTTTTCAATATGTTTTTCCAGATTGACAATGCCTGCCTTGAGCGCTTCCATGTTCTCTTCATTCAAATCACTTTTTGCAACACCGCCATTGTATTTTAACGCTCTGACTGTTGCAACCAGCACTACCGCATCCGGCTTTAATCCTGCCATCCGGCATTTAATATCAAAAAACTTTTCCGCTCCCAAGTCTGCGCCAAAGCCAGCCTCCGTCACCACATAATCCGCCATTTTCAGAGCCGTTCTGGTTGCCCTGACGGAATTGCAGCCATGGGCAATATTGGCAAAAGGGCCCCCGTGCACAAGTGCCGGTGTATGCTCTAAGGTCTGAATCAAATTGGGCTTCATGGCGTCCTTTAAAATGGCTGCCATAGCGCCGACGGCGCCAAGCTGTCCCGCCGTCACGGTCCGCCCCTGATAGTCATACGCCACCACCATACGGGATAACCGCTCCTTTAAATCCTTCATATCCTCGGCAAGGCACAAAACCGCCATAATTTCCGTCGCCACCGTAATGACAAAATGGTCTTCACGGACAAAACCGTCCGTCTTGCTGCCCATACCCACTACAATATTGCGCAGTACTCTGTCATTCATATCCATACAGCGTTTCCACACAACCTGTCTGGTATCAATCCGAAGCTCGTTGCCCTGTTGAATATGATTATCCAAAAGTGCAGCCAGAAGATTGTTAGCGGCAGTAATCGCATGAAAATCGCCGGTAAAATGCAGATTCAAATCTTCCATCGGCACCACCTGCGCATAGCCGCCGCCGGAAGCGCCTCCCTTTATGCCAAAGCACGGTCCCAAAGATGGCTCGCGCAGGGCAATCACCGCTTTTTTATGCAATTTTCCAAAAGCTTCTCCCAAACCAACGGTAACGGTCGTCTTTCCTTCACCTGCAGGCGTCGGATTGATCGCCGTAACCAAAATCAGTTTTCCGTCAGGATTGCCGGAGACTCTTTTCATACAGGCATCCGATATCTTCGCCTTATATTTTCCGTAAAGCTCCAATTCCTCCGCCTCAATGCCAAGTTGTTCTGCAATTTCCGTGACCGGCTTCATTTCTGTTGCCTGTGCAATCTGAATATCTGTTTTCATTCTTATACCCCTTTGCGCGCTTCATCACGCCTGTCAATCCATATTGGAAAGTTTACTTTTAAACTTATATTTCCTCCAGCAACTGCTCAAATTCCGTAATACTCATCAGCACCTTTCTCGGTTTTGTCCCTTCTTCCTCGCCTACAACGCCGTATTCGCTCAGTTGGTCCATAATCCGCGCTGCCCTGTTAAAACCAATTTTGAACATTCTCTGCAGCATACCGATGGAAGCTTTGTCCTTATCAATAATGAACCTGCCCGCATCGGCAAAATATTCATCCACGTTTCCGGCACTTTCCGCACCCGCCTGACTGCCCGAACCGCCGCTGCCGATATTCTGAATCTTTTCCTCCACATCCGCCGCATAAACGTTCCCGATTGCCTGATTTTTTAGAAAATCCACCACATCGGATACTTCTCTGTCCGAAACAAAAGCCCCTTGTACACGCGCCGGTTTGGAATAGCCTTGGGGATAAAAGAGCATATCGCCCTTTCCCAACAATTTTTCCGCACCGTTCATGTCAAGAATGGTACGGGAATCCACACCGCTGGAAACGCTGAATGCCACACGGCTCGGCATATTCGCCTTGATAAGTCCCGTAATGACATCGACAGAAGGACGCTGGGTCGCAATAATCAAATGGATACCTGCCGCTCTTGCGAGCTGTGCCAGACGGCAGATGGACTCTTCCACTTCGCCCGGGGATACCATCATCAAATCAGCAAGCTCATCCACAATAATCACAATCTGGGGAAGCTTTGCAGGCGCATCCTCCTCCCCTTTCTCACGCATACTCTCTACTTTTTGGTTGTAGCCTTTTAAGTCACGGACATTAAAATCCGCAAATTTTTTGTAGCGCTCCGTCATCTCCGTAACGCCCCAATGAAGCGCTGCCGCCGCCTTCTTGGGGTCTGTGACAACCGGAATCAGCAGATGTGGAATCCCATTATAGACACTTAACTCCACCACCTTAGGGTCAACCATAATCAGCTTTACGTCATCCGGATGCGCTTTATATAAAATGCTCATAATCAGGGTATTGATACAAACCGATTTGCCGGAGCCTGTCGCCCCTGCAATCAGCATATGCGGCATTTTTGCAATATCGGCTACAACCGCTTTACCTGCAATGTCCTTGCCTACTGCAAAAGCCAGATTAGAAGGAAATTCCTTAAACTCTTTTGTCTCCAGCAAATCGCGCAGTGCCACAGCCATATTTTCTTTGTTGGGCACCTCGATTCCAATTGCTGCTTTTCCGGGAATCGGCGCTTCTATTCTGATATCCGTTGCCGCAAGATTCAGCTTGATGTCATCAGACAAGCCGACAATCTTACTCACCTTCACCCCCTGCTCCGGCTGCAGCTCATATCTGGTTACGGACGGTCCCTGACTAATATCTGTAATCGTTACCCTGACGCCAAAGGTTGCAAGCGTCTGCTGCAGCCGCATGGCAGTTTCTTTTAACTCCTTTGCCGAATCACCGCCGCCGCCTTTTCCTTTCTGCAGGCGGGAAAGAGGCGGAAATATGTATTTGCCCGGAAGCTTTCCGCGTGCCGCGGCACTCTCCGGCACTATTCCACTTTGACTGTCCTCTTTCTTTTTCTCAGGAAGCTTTGCAACGGGGCGATGAGACACGGCGGCTGCCTCTGCAGGCTCATGCCATTCCTCCTGCACATATGACTCTTCTTGCCACGCTTCCCTGTCTTCTTCTATATAAGGCGCTTCCTCTGCCGCCTGTACTTCCTGTTCGGCGGGCGCGCTGTTGATTCTGATTTCATGCATTTGCGATACGGCGGGCGCCTCTGCAGGCTCTGCAAAATCCTCCTCCATATTGAGTATGATTTCATGCATATCGTCGCGTACACGCTTCTCCTGCACATGGGGGAGCGTTGTGTCCGCCATAACGCCGCTTACTTTTTTATCCATACGCAGTATTTTTTCGTTTTCTTTTTCCTCTTCCCTAAGCCGTTTTTCTTCAAGCCGCTTCGCTTTTTCTTCCTCTCTGCGCTGCCGTTCTTCCTCTATGTCAGAGCGTCGTATTCTTGCCTGCTCGCGCCTTCTTTCCGCATCCTCTCTGGAGAGCTGTGCCATGCGCCTGCCGCCGTTTTTCATACTGTTAACCAAAGAGCGTTCCGTAAGGAGTACAATGCTGATTAAAGACAGAATAATCACAATCAGAACCGTACCGAGGGTATCCAGAAAATGATGGCACAAAAAGGCAAGGCTTCCTGCTATAATGCCGCCGCCCTTCCTCGCCTCGCTGTCATACTTATATAACTCCGCAAGACTATAGCTTTCCATTTGTAGGGCATATCCTGATACCATTTCACAGACAATGCCCACCATCAGAAACAATACGACTCCTGCCGCAATTTTCCTGACCGCCGCCGGACTTCCTGCATTGGCTGACCAGAACGCCGCTCCCACAAAGGCGATAATCGCCACCACATATGCCAGATATCCAAACAATCCAAATAAAATATCGCTGATTCCATTCCCCACTGTTCCCAATACGCCAAAATTGCATAAAACCAGAAAAACAGCCAGCGCAAACAGCAGAATCAGCACCACCTCATGAAAGAGGGCGCTGTCCTGCTCCGAATATCCTTTGTTTGTATTTGTCTTTCCCCTCGCAGAACCCTTTTTTGAGGAGGAAGTCTTTTTTCCTGTATGATTCGCCGCCATCGCTCTATACTCCCGATTTATACGGTTATTTTTGCCAAAATAGAATGCCCAAAGTGACAACCTTAGTTATTATAGCATTTTTCCCCGTTCTTGTCATCATGTACAATTTAGTTTTTATTTTCTCCGCCGTCCCTGTCCCCAATCAGCTCATGCAGTTTTGCCATCGCCTCGCTGATGCCTCCCACGGCATCGATAATCCCTTCGTTTACGGTTTCCTGTCCTACTAAAATAGTTCCGACATCCTTCGTCAGTACGCCGGTTTCCATCATAAGCTCCTCCAGCCGCTGCTTCTTTATTCCGCAGTGACTGCACACAAAACCGGTAATTCTGTCCTGTATCTGTTTAAAATAGTCAAAAGTCTGCGGCACCCCGATTACCATGCCATTCATTCTGACGGGATGAATAACCATCGTGCCCGTCGGCACAATATAAGAATAATCCGTGCTGACCGCTATCGGCACACCGATGGAATGACTGCCGCCGAGCACAAGTGAAACCGTTGGCTTTGACAAGGACGAAAGCATTTCTGCTATGGCAAGTCCGGCCTCCACATCGCCGCCCATTGTATTGAGAAGCACCATAACGCCTTTGATTTCCTCACTGTCTTCAATCGCTGCAAGCTGGGGCAGAATATGCTCATACTTCGTCGTCTTTGCCGAACTGTTTAAATTATCATGCCCCTCTATTTCCCCGATAATTGTAATCAGATGCACATTCTGTTTCTCTTTGTTTTTATCTAAAAGCACCTGTCCCGTCTGCTCTATGCGGGCATCCTTATACTTCTCTTCTTCCCGCTTTTCTTCGTTTTTCTTTTCTGTTTTTTCCTCCTTCATCGGAATCCTCCTGTCAAAGTCTGGTTGTTTGTTTTTTCACTTCTTACTGCCATGCATAAAAGCAAGGAACCGCAATGCAGTTCCTTACTATTGTGCTCCAAACTTTGTGTTTCATACAAAAACAACAGGCGCAGCTTGATTCCTTTTGAGGTGACTTCGGTATCTAAATATCAAAATCATCAAACTCTGAAATATCTATGTCAAAATCCATTTTTTCCGGCGCAGGCTCCGTCTGATACCCCATGGTTTTGGGAACATGCTTTTTAGGAAGCGGCAGCGGATTTTCAATGTAATTCTTCTTTGCAGCCGCCTTTTCCTCTGTATTCTGCCCCGCTGTTGTCTCCTCAGCCGTTTGCTTTTTCCCTGCTGCCTGCTTCTTTTTTTCTTTTGGTTTCTTCTCTTTTACTTTCTTTTCTTTTGCTTTGTCCTCTTTTGCTTTGTCCTCTTTTGCTTTTTTCTCTTTTTCTTTTTTTACTTCCTGTTTCTTGCCGGCTGCTTTTTCTCCTTCGCTGCCTGACGGCTTCACCGCACCGTCATCTCCTGCAAATAACGCCCATAAAGAATCCTGTCCGCCTTTTTCCCTGTTGTCATCATATTCTGCATTGTAACTCATCCGACTCACATCGCTTTCTGTCTGATTTTGTTCTTGTGGTGACTGCTGCTTTGATTCTTCCTGCCCTTTCGGGGATTCCTTCTCTCTGACTGTGTTTTCTGCCGCTTCCGGTCCCATTGCCGCCAGCTCCGGCTCCACTCTGCCCTGTGCTCTCACTTCTTGCTTTTGTATGCTTTCTCCAACAGAAAGCACTGCATCCGACTTTGCTTTCTGTTTTTCTTCTGACTTCTCTTCCTGCTTTGCTTCCGGCTCTTCTTCTAGCTTCTCTTCCTGTTTCGCTTCCGGCTTCTCTTTCTGCTTTTCTTCTGCTTTCGTCTTCGGCTGTTTTGCGCGCTCATTCTCAGACGGCACGCTTGCTTCCTGTTCCTCGTCCGCTGCTTTTGTTCTGCAAAATGCTGCCTGCATTCCTGCGCCTGCTAAAAGCAGTACTGCCGTCAGCAGCAGATATTCGCAATCCATTCCTTCTGCATAAAAACCGCCTGCATATAAGGCAATTGCTGCCGCCGCAAAAAGCAGCCACAACATCTGCACTTCCTCTTTTCGACGGATAAAAAATGCAAAGACGCCAATAAGCATGAAGAAAGTCAATCCTGCAGACACCCAGGCCTCCAAAGCTGTTGCCGCGGTAAAGACTGCTGGCAGCCCAAGGACTTCTTTGCCGGAAAACAGGGTTCGCCAAGTCGCAAACACTTCAAGAACACCCGCTCTATTCTGCAACGCATCCATGTATAACAGTAAAAACATGGTGGCAAGGGCAAAAAACATCACCGCCAAAAGCTGTAATGCCGCCCTTCCAAGACGTCTGCCTTCTGAAACGGCTCCCTCCTCCTTTGCTTCTCCTTTGACAAAAAGCAGAAACAGCACGGGCACCAAAAACAAAATTCCCGACACGTCTAAATAGGTAAGCACGCCAATCCCCACACCGACCAGCACAGCCGCAAACCATACATACCACCGAAACGCTGTATTCCGATGCTGTCTTTCAAGCAAACCTGCCGTCATCAAGAGCACAATGCCGCATAACAGCATATAAAGCATCTTGGGCGAATACAATAAGCCTTCCCTTATGCTCGCCGGCATAAGCATCAAGCCGGCAAACAAAACAAGCGCCGCCACACGCCCTGCACATTTTTTTACTGCCAGATACCATAAAAAAGCGGCAATCATCTGTAAACATATCTGCAATATAATGCCTGCTATAAAATGGTTGCCTGTCAATAAAAAGAGCCCTCTTAAGAGCAGTACATAAAAATACTGCGCTCCGTGTGCAAGCGTCACCACCGGACTGCCGTTCACCATAGCGGTCTCAAAATAAGCGGCTTGTTCCGCGCCGCTGCCTATAAAATAGATACGCAAAAACACGCCGGCGGCAAACAGCAGCACAAAAATCAGGGCTTCCCAAAGTACAGGAACGGGTCGCTTTACGTAATTTGCCAGCCTCCTAATCTGTATAAAGACAACCGCTGCCAGCGCAAAGGAAAAGAATACAATGCCAAACTGTATGTAATGATTTGTCACATGAGGCGCCTGCAGCACATCATACAGGGATTTAGCATAACACACAAAAACGCTTAATGCATAAAATGCCCATAAGCAGACGCTTAACCAATTCTTTTTGTAAGTCATTTGGACTCCTTTATCGTACGCTACAATATTTTCTCGATGTTGTAACGGGGCCGGTGCTTTACTTCCATGTATATTTTACCAATATACTGCCCTACCAGCCCAATCGCCAGAAGCTGCACGCCTCCGATAAACCAGATGGATAAAATCAGAGAAGTCCACCCCGGCACCACGTTTTCCGTAAAATAAGATATCAGGGCATATACTGCGGCAGCCACAGAACCGATAACAATCAGAAATCCCAAAGTCGTAATCAGTCCAATCGGTTTTATCGAAAACGAGGTGATGCCATTTAAAGCAAGCGCCAGCATCTTTTTAAACGGATACTTAGATTCTCCTGCCGCGCGCTCCCTTCTTTCATAGTAGACGGAATCTGTCTCATATCCAATCAAAGGCACCATCCCCCGAAGAAACAGGTTGCTTTCTTCATATCGTGAAAATTGTTCCACAGCCCGCCTGCTCATCAGTCTGAAATCCGCATGATTATATATGGTTTTGACTCCCATCAGGGACATAAAACGATAAAATCCCTGCGCGGTAGAACGCTTGAAGAAAGAATCCTTTTTCCTGCTGCTCCGTACGCCGTATACAATGTCCTTGCCTTCATGAAATTTATCCACCATTTCTTCAATCACATTTACATCATCCTGCAAATCCGCATCGATAGAAACTGTGACATCACACATATCCATTGCAGTAAGCAGTCCCGCCGTCAGAGCGTTCTGATGTCCCACGTTGCCTGCAAGCTTCAGTCCCCGAACCTGCGCATACTGGGCATGTTCCTTTTCAATCAGCTCCCATGTCCTGTCCTTGCTTCCATCATTCACAAACAGGATAAAGCTGTCAGCCGCTATCTTCCCCTTTTCAATCAGCAAATCCAGCACGTCTCGTAAGGTCTTTGATGCAAGCTGCAGCACTTCCTCTTCATTGTAACAGGGAACTACAATTGCCAGTTTATCCATTTTGACACTCCTTATCCGCTTTGGCGGACGCAAAAATCAATTTGACCTATTAAATGCAGGAAAGAGCCTGATCCAAATCTGCAATAATATCTTCTATATGCTCAAGCCCCACGGAAAACCGAATTAAGTCCGGTGCAACTCCCGCTGCCAAAAGCTGCTCGTCCGTCATCTGACGGTGCGTATGGCTTGCCGGATGCAGAACACAGGTCCGCGCATCTGCCACGTGCGTTACAATCGCCGCAAGCTTAAACTTGTCCATCATTTCGCCGGCTGCCTTTCTGCCGCCCTTGAGCCCGAAACTGATGACGCCGCAGGAACCGTTCGGCATATATTTCTCTGCAAGCGCGTGATATTTATTTCCCTGCAGTCCCGGATAATTCACCCATGCCACTTTGGAATGTGTTTCCAGATATTCCGCAGTCTTCTGCGCATTGGCGCAATGTCTTTCCATGCGAAGCGGCAGCGTTTCCAGACCGACATTTAAAAGAAACGCATTCTGGGGAGACTGAATCGAACCCAAATCACGCATAAGCTGTACTGTCGCTTTGGTTATGTATGCCGCTTTCTGAAATTTTTCCGTATACACAACGCCATGATAAGATTCATCCGGCTTACAGAGACCGGCATACTTATCCGGATATTTTGTCCAGTCAAAATTGCCGGAATCCACAATGGCGCCTCCGACCGTCATGGCATGACCGTCCATGTATTTTGTCGTAGAATGCGTCACAATGTCCGCCCCCCACCGGAAAGGGTTGCAGTTTATGGGCGTTGCAAAGGTATTGTCTACAATCAGCGGAACCCCGTGCCTGTGTGCCAGTTTTGCAAATTTTTCAATATCCAGCACCACCAATGCCGGATTTGCCAGCGTCTCCGCCAAGACACATCTCGTATTTTCCTGAAATGCGGCATCAAGCTCTTCTGTGGGTGCATCCGGATTTACTACGGTACACTCTATGCCCATCTTTTTCATCGTCACGGTAAGCAGATTAAAGGTTCCGCCGTATACCGTAGAAGAAAGCACCACATGACTGCCCGCTTCACAGATATTAAAAACGGCATAGTAGTTGGCAGCCTGTCCCGAACTGGTAAGCATAGCTGCCGCGCCGCCTTCCAGTTCGCAGATTTTTGCCGCAACATAATCATTGGTCGGATTCTGCAGTCTGGTGTAAAAATATCCGCTTTCCTTCAAATCAAACAATTCACCCATCTGGTCTGAAGTCTCGTATTTAAAGGTCGTTGACTGGTAAATGGGAAGCACCCTCGGCTCCCCCTTTTTGGGCTGCCAGCCCGCCTGTACGCAAATGGTTTCTTTTTTCATTTTTGCCTCCATGGGTCAAGCGAACATGCTTGCATGGTCATTTGACTCTCAAATCAAGGTTGAAAGATTTTCTTTCAACCTTCACTCCATGTCCGCTTTGGCAGACGAAAATTTAATCGTTAAAAGTATTTTGTGACTTTTTTCCTAGTCGTCCCAGTTGTGGTACACTGCCTGTACGTCGTCGTCATCCTCTAAAAGGTCCAATGTCCGCTGCAGATTTTTAATTGCCGTTTCATCCTGAAGCTTTACATAGTTTTGCGGAATCATGGTTACTTCCGCACTGAGCATGGGAATGCCTGCATCCTCCAGCGCTTTTCTGACCTCCTCAAAAGAATCCGGCTCTGTCAGCACCTCATAGCTGTCCTCTTCTTCCGAAAAGTCCTCTGCTCCGGCATCTAACACCTGCATCATCAGTTCGTCCGCATCCGCTTCATATTCTTCCTTGTCTATGATAATCTGTCCTTTTTTGTCAAACATAAAAGAAACGCAGCCGGGTGTTCCGACATTGCCCTGTCCCTTGGTAAAGGCACTTCTCACATTTGCCGCCGTGCGGTTCTTGTTATCCGTCAGCGTATCTACAATAATAGCAATTCCGCTTGGCCCGTATCCCTCATATGTAATATATTCGTAGTTTACATTTCCGACATCACCGGCGGCTTTTTTGATGCCCCTTTCAATGGTATCATTCGGCATATTGTTAGATTTTGCTTTTGCAATCACCTGCGCCAGTTTAAAATTGTTGGCAGGGTCCGGACCACCCTCTTTTACGGCGACTGCAATTTCCCTGCCAATAATCGTAAAGACTTTCCCTTTCGCAGCATCATTTTTTTCCTTTTTATGCTTAATATTTGCAAATTTTGAATGTCCTGACATGTCCTCTCTCCTCTTGTGTTATTGTACATAAAATATATCATCTACGGCTCTGTTCGTCAAGTTTGGCGTTCCTTTTATGTATCAAGCTCCAGACTGACCATCAAAGCCCTGTTCACCCGCTGCATGATTTGGGAATCCAGATGACACACCTTGTCTTTTAAACGCTTTTTATCTATTGTCCGAAGCTGTTCCAACAGAATAACGGAATCCTTATCCATGTCATACAGTTCTGTGGAAAGCTCTATATGGGTCGGCAGCTTTGCTTTGTTCATTTTGGAGGTAATTGCTGCACAGATTACCGTTGGGCTGTGTTTGTTCCCGACATCATTCTGTACAATCAGCACCGGCCTGATCCCTCCCTGCTCCGAACCGACCACCGGTCTCAAATCTGCATAATATACATCTCCTCGTTTCATAACACGCATCCCTTCTTGCACCGTTCTCACGGCTTATCTGGTAATAGTATTGCCAGCTTATCCGAAGGTATTCCAAAATTATCCGCCAATATAGATTCTGGGGATTCTCTCTCCCAAACCGCATAAAAACTCATACGGAAAACGCCCTGAGAGCGCTCCTAACATTTCCGCAGTGATTTCTTCCTCCCCGTCCCTGCCCAGCAAAGTCACCTTATCGCTCACCGATGCTTTCGGTATCTCCGTCACGTCCACCATAAACTGATCCATGCAGACACGCCCTATAATCGGTGCTTTTTTACCATGTATCAATACATATCCTTTGTTTGAAAGGCTTCTTGGATAACCGTCCCCATATCCTATGGGAATCGTTGCAATACAGGTTTCTTTTTTCGTCACATACGTACCGCCGTAACTTACCGGCGTACCTGCCGGAACCCATTTGACATGTATCACCGTACTATACAGGGAAAGCACCGGCTTTAAATCTATGATTCCTGCATCCACATCCGCAGAGGGGGCAACTCCATACAGAATAATACCCGCCCGCACCACATCCATATCCGCTTCCGGCATTTCCAGAATGGCAGCCGAATTGGAGCAGTCTTTTAACATACCCTTTATGCCAAGCTCCCTTTCTATTCTGTCCGTAAATTCCTGAAAAAGAAAAAGCTGCCTGCGCGCATCCGTTTTATCCTTTTCGTCCGCTCTTGCAAAATGCGTAAATATTCCCTCAATTGTAATGCCTGCAAGCGACGTAAGCTGCCTGACATACTGAAACCCCTCTTCATCCGGCATAATGCCGATTCTTGCCATTCCGGTGTCCACCTTAATATGTACTTTCACCTTTTTATGTTGTTTTACTGCCGCTTCTGAAAGCGCTTTGGCAGCATCCATGGTGAATACGGCTGCGCTTATGTCAAGCGCCGCCATTCTTTCAAAACTGTAGGGAAAGGTATATCCCAGAACCAGAATAGGCAGCGTGATGCCATTTTCACGAAGTATAAATGCTTCCTCCGCCGTTGCAACTGCAAAACCGTACATAAAATCCAATTTTTCCAGTGCTCTTGCAACCGGCACGCTCCCATGTCCATAGGCATCTGTTTTTATGACCCCCAGCAGCTTGGTTTCCTGCCGTATATGCGCTTTGATATTCCCTGCATTGGATACAATGGCATCCAAGTCCACTCTGGCATAGCCTCTTGCATATTGTGCAAATTCCATGACAGTCCTCCTCTGCTTTTCTCATATTGCGCAAAATCCTTCTATAATATCCGTGGCAGTAAGACATGCGCCGCCTGCCTTCTCTGCCGCCGCATCTCCCGCACAGGCATGAAGGTATACCCCCCCGCAAGCTGCCTCCTTCGGCTGCATCCCCTGCACCATAAGCGCCGCAATCATACCCGTCAGCACATCTCCGCTTCCCGCCGTAGCCATCTTGTCATTCCCCGCCGTGTTTAAGAATAAGGGCTCCCCAAAGCTGCATACGCAGGTTCTTGCACTTTTGCCTGCCACAATACATCCCGTTTCTTTTGCTGCCTGTATGGTGCTTTCGATTTCCGCAGCCACTACTTCCGCTATGGGCTTATGCAGCAATCTGGCAAGCTCTCCCATATGCGGCGTCAAAACGACATTTTTTTCCTGTCTGTTTCTGTCCTTCAGAAGCTTTCCCAGGCTTTCTTCATCAGCCAGTATATTTAGTCCATCCGCATCTATCACCAACGGAAGCGTTTCTTGTGCTGCGGCAAGCGCAAGCAGCCGCCTTCCGCTTTCACATACTGTCATGCCGCAGCCTATGGCAGCGGCGTCCGCCCATTTCATATTTTCTGCAAACAACTTTTCTTCCTCTTCTGTCAGCGTATGCGGACTTTCATAGGTCTGAATCAACGCTTCCGGCAGTCCTTTCTGCACAATTTCCCTGATTTTTTCCGGTATCACCAGTTTCACCATGCCAGCGCCTGCCTTGTATGCGCTTCTTGCCGCCAAGAGTGCAGCTCCCGCCATTTTTTCACTTCCCGCAACAAGCAGAAGCTTTCCGAAGGTTCCTTTATTGCCGTCCGCTCTTCTCCTTTTCAGATAAGCCGCCGGCGCTTTCGTATAGGTATACATACCCGGCTGCCCGCCCAAAAAACTCTGTTTCGTAATACCGATATCGGCAATTACGATTTCTCCCGCATACAGAGCGCCCGGATACAGACAATGTCCTCTTTTTCGAAACGCCAGCGCGACCGTTTTATCCGCTTTTACCGCTGCGCCCATAACGCCTCCCGTATCGGCGTTTATGCCGGAAGGAATGTCAACCGCAATGCGGTACGCCGGTTTTCTGTTTATTTTTTCCACAGCCTCCCGCAGCTTGCCCGTAATTTCCCTTGTAAGACCCGTGCCAAAAAGAGCATCCACCACCACATCATATGTTCCCTCTGGCACATTTTGATATATGGGAACTGCATAATGCGAAAGTATGGACAGTTGGTGTTTCGTCTCCTCCGTCAGCCGCTTCTGCTCCCCTAAAAGCGCGACTTCTGCCGGTATTCCTTTTTCTGCCAACAGCCTTGCCACACAAACGCCATCCCCGCCGTTATTGCCTGTTCCGCAGACACACAGCACCTTTCCCATTTGCCCCGTGGCGGCTAACTTTCGCAGCGCCGCCTCCACATTTTCGGACACCGCAAGCGCCGCCCGCTCCATCAGTACAAGTGCGGGTATGCCGATTTGATGTATCGTATTATTATCATATGCCCGCATCTCGCTTCCTGTTACAAGATATTCCATGAAACCTCCCTAATCCTTCCATATGATAAAGGACTGTTGAAACGCAACAGTCCTTTAAAGGCAGCCGGCATATCATTCTAATGACTCATTTCCTTTTGCCCGTTTCTTTTTTCTCTCTTTTTCTGCGGCAATTCTGGCTGCACGCTCTTCAGGATTATACTTCATGTCAAATATATTGATAACCTCGGCACCAAAAATAGCGTGCATGTAATGGTACAACTCCTGATTTTGCTGCTCCTTTTCCTGTTTCCTGATAATTTTCTTTTTTAATTCAATCCGAATCTTTGTAATCCAGTCCCCAATCTCATCTATTTCCGCGGTATTTTCTTTTAGCTTCTCATAGCAGACATCCATTGTGGCAAGCATCAGTTTGTAATTAACCCTCTCGATTTCCCCCGGAAGCTCCATCAATTCGTCCTTATAATCAGCAAGCTTGGCATTGCAGTCGTTAATCAGGCGTTTGTTGTCATCCAGCTTTTTTTCCAGAGCGGCATCATGCCCTTGTCCCAGCTCGTCCACAGTCGGTACAATTTCATCCATCAGTCTCTTTTTCAAACGCCGGATGTCCTTTGTCTCCGTATTCAGCCTGCCCTGCTTCTTGAGCAGGTTATTTAACTGCTCTTCCAGTCTTTTAATGGTAAGCGTTGTTTCTGCCGTTCCAAAAAGCATATGCCATTTGTTATCCAGTGTCAGCAAAGGAATTTTCTTATCCTGCAATATATGCTCATATTCCTCTTCTTTTCGTCCCATGTGTATTTCGCCTCCCAAGCTAAGCTAGCAATCTATCAGATTTCTTTCATTTGGCTGTATCTCTCCAGATTATAGGACAGCTTCATCAGACTGTCGGACAAATGTACGTTTTCTACTTGAATCCCTTTAGGCACATTTAAATCCACATGTGCAAAATTCCAAATTGCTTTGATGCCATTCGCAACCAGCATCTCCGCGACCGCAACCGCCCCCGTCTTTGGTATCGTCAGCACCGCAATGTCCACATCGTTTTCTTTTACAAAGTGTTCTATCATTTCCATAGGCTGTACCTCGATTCCGCGTACCTTTCTCCCGTACAGGTCCGGATTTTTGTCAAAAATCCCTTTCAGGATAAAACCACGTCTTTCAAAATTCATATAATTACCAAGCGCCTGTCCCAGATTGCCCGCGCCAATGATAATCAAGTGATGGGTTTTATAAAGCCCCAAAAGCTTTCCGATTTCCCGATAAAGATATTCAACATTGTAACCGTAGCCCTGCTGTCCAAACCCGCCAAAATTATTGAAATCCTGCCTAATCTGCGATGCCGTCACATGCATAAGTTCCGAAAGCTCCTGAGAAGAAATTCTTTCCACGCCTTCGTCCTTAAGCTCTCCCAGATATCTGAAATAGCGGGGTAACCGCCCGATTACAGCCTGTGAAATTCCCTTCCCGTCCAACTGTTTCTCCTCCTGCCTCGCAATCCTTAAATTCCCAAATATGCTCTTTTCTATTATATATAAATGTTAAAATAATGTCAATGAAGGAATTGACAACCGAAAGCCCTGCATTTAAACTGTTTATAGTTATGTCACAAAAAGGAGTTTACAGATGATACTATCCTGTCAGAATATTTCAAAAGAATTTGTTGAAGATACCATACTTTCCAATGTTTCTTTTCATATAGAAGATTATGAAAAAGCTGCTGTTGTCGGTATCAACGGTGCCGGCAAAACAACTCTCTTGCGCATTATCGTGGGAGAACTTACGCCTGATTTGGGACAAGTTGTTCTTTCAAAAGGCAAAACACTTGGATATCTTGCACAAAATGCCGGTCTGCAAAGTAAAAACAGTATCTATGACGAACTGCTTTCAGTCAAAAGAAATCTGACGCTGCTCGAAGAACAGATACAGGCGACAGAGCTTGCCATGAAGGATGCCGGCGATGCGGCGCTTGCAGCCCTGATGGAAAAATACAGCCTTCTCACACATCAATATGAATCCGGCGGCGGGTATACCTATAAAAGTGAGTTGATTGGCGTGCTGAAAGGGCTTGGCTTCTCTGAAGAAGA
>ERZ778515.1611-NODE-1611-length-15264-cov-15.902886_pt1 | contig 15264 bp, 11 predicted proteins | sample MGYA00510343_ERZ778515 | MGnify/ENA primary metagenome ERZ778515 (study PRJEB29527, sample SAMN07138965) | mouse gut metagenome | material: feces | host: mouse | place: China:Nanjing | collected 2016-01-25 ...
GTCCTTGTCGTTGTACATGGGAATGGGCGGAGTGCCCAGCAGTGCCGCCAGGTCGTCGTGGTCGGCGCCGGCGTAGCGGCTTGCGGGAGTTAGAAGCTTCATCACCAGATAGCTCGTGAGCGACACCATGGCAAGCGGAAGAATAAAGCCGTAGCCGTTGCCTACAATCTCCGCGGCGAGGAATATGGCCATCAGCGGAGCGTGGATAATGCCGGCGAATGCACCGGCGGCGCCGTAGAGACAGAAAAGCCCCACGGGAAGTTCCACGCCGAACAGTGCCGACACGCAGCGGGCGAACACGAATCCCGCGAACGCACCGGCGAATACGGTAGGTGCGAAGTCGCCGGCGACGCCGCCGCTGCTGTTGCTGGCTATGGTGGCGAATACTTTAAGGAGCATGATGGCCGAGGCAAGCGATACAAGCAGCCATACATCGCCATCGTGGCCGGCCCAGAGGCTGCCGGCAAGAATGCCGGCGTCGTTGCCGTTCACAAGCGCGGTGATGGTGCCGTAGCCTTCGCCGTACATGCACGGGAACAGCAACAGTGCGATTCCTGCCATGGCGGAACCTGCCGCCGCGCGGAGCCATACATTGCCTATGCGGTTGAAAAACTTTCCCAGCATGGCCGCCACGCGGTTGTAATACACCGAATACAGGCCGCAGAAAACGCCCAAGGCTATAACCCATCCCGAGGTGCGCCAGTCGAAGAACGCCGATGGCATGAAGCGTATGTCGAAGCTGAAGCCTGTTAGCGCATAGCATGTGAGTGCGCCGCAGAGCGAGGCGAGAGTTAGAGCCATCACCGACATGGTGCCTATGCGCACTTTCATGACCTCGAGGGTGAACATCATGCCCGCCACCGGTGCCTTGAATATGCCGGCGATGCCAGCGCCGGCGCCGCATCCCATCATCACCCGCACTATCTCCGGAGCCATGCCCAGCTTGCGCGAAAGGTTGCTGCCCAGGGCCGCACCTACCGTGGCACATGGCCCTTCGGCTCCGGCCGAGCCGCCGAAGCCGAGAGTGAGTATGCTGGCTATGAAAGGCTGGTAGCAAAGGCCGCGACGCATGTAGAACCGGCGTTCCTGAAGGTCGCGGCGTACCTGGTCGGAGCCGTGCTCCAGCGATGCATGCACCACAAACCGCTGGTAGGCCACTGCCAGAAAGATGCCGGCGAAAGGCAACGCGCCGATATACCAGTTGATGCCGCCGTCGTCGCGCATCCACGAAAGGAACAGCGATGCCATATGGCCGATGGACACTTTTATTATCCACGAGCCGAAGCCGGCCATAATGCCTACGGCCGAAGCCAGAAGCATCAGGCCTATGCCCAGCGGCAGGCGCCCTTGTGAACTGGAGGTATCCATTTGCGGTGTTTTATAGGGCAAATGTAGCTCCTTTTGCCGGTCTGGCAAAGTTTTGGCTTCGTTTTCGAAGCTCCTCAGGCTTTGGCTGCGTTAATTGTGTCGGCAAGCCGGTTAGCCATGCTCACGGCGCCGCTAATGTGGTCGCAGATATGGTCCGAGCCGATAAGTTTGTCGATGCCGGCATGCTCAAGCGACTCGCGTACATTCTGCCGCACGCCCGAAAGGACAACATGTATGCCCTCGTTGTGCGACGACTTTATAAGGATTTCGAGGTTGTGGATGGCGGTGGCATCGATAAAGGCCACTTTGCGCATTCTGATGATGCGTACCAGCGGTTTGCTTGCCATTGTGGAGCGCATTATCTCGTCGAACTTGGTGGCGACGCCGAAGAAGAACGGGCCGTCGATCTCATACACCGAAACGCCGGGAGCCACGTTGAGAACCTCATGCTTGTCGAGGTCGAGATCGGTGTCCTCTGCCACATCAAGCTGGTCGGAGTACACTTTTATCTGGGTGTTTTCCATCACGCGGCGCAGGAACAGCACTATTGCCAGCAGCAGGCCGATTTCAATTGCGATGGTGAGGTCGAAAATCACAGTGAGCAGAAAAGTGACCACCAGCACGGATGTGTCGCTGCGTGGAGAGTGGAATATCGCGCGGACAGTACGCCAGCCGCTCATGTTGTATGCAACCACCATAAGCACTGCCGACAGTGTAGCCAGAGGCACGTAGTTGATAAGAGGCATGGCGAACAGGAAAATCAGCATAAGCACCAGCGCGTGCACGATGCCGGCCACGGGTGTGCGGCCGCCGTTTGAGATGTTGGTCATGGTGCGGGCTATGGCTCCTGTCACGGGTATGCCGCCGAAGAACGGAACGGTTATGTTGGCTATTCCCTGGCCTATCAGCTCGGTGTTGCTGTTGGTTCGCGAGCCGGTGACGCCGTCGGCAACGGTTGCCGAAAGCAGGCTTTCAATGGCTCCGAGCACTGCTATGGTGAATGCCGAAGGCAGCAGCATGTTCACTGTCGCCATGTCCAGAACAAAGCCGTGCGGTGCTGGAATGTCGGTGCTCATGGTGCCGAAGCGGTCGCCGATGGTCTCTACCGAGTACCATGGGAACAGTTCGCCCAGCAGCCAGGCGAGGGCGGTGACCGCGATTATGGCTATCAGTGCGCCGGGCAGCTTTTTGGAAATGCGCGGAGTGGCGATGATGATGGCCAGCGATACAAGTGCCGTGGCTACAGTTGGCAGGGAGATGGCGCACACGTTGGTGAGGTCCATGCCCCATTTGGGAATGAAGGATGCGGGAATCTCACGCAGGCCAAGCCCCAGAAAGTCGTTGACCTGGGTGGAAAATATGGTGAGCGCTATACCTGCGGTGAAACCCACAACGACAGGGTAGGGGATGAATTTGATAACAGTGCCAAGCCTGAAGATGCCCATAAGCACCAGAATGAGGCCTGCCATGAATGTGGCTATCGCAAGACCCTGAAGCCCGAACTGGGCGATTATGCCGTACACAATCACTATGAAAGCGCCCGTGGGGCCGCCTATCTGCACGGAATTGCCCCCGAAGAACGAAACCATGAATCCGCCTATGATGGCCGTTATGAGGCCTATGGTGGGACTGACTCCGCTGGCTATGCCGAAGGCGATGGCAAGAGGTAGTGCGACAATGCCCACCACCACGCCGGCGATGAGGTCGGATTTCAGACGGGATGCGTTGTAGTTGCGCAGGCAGCCCATGATTTTGGGCCGGAAGTCGATTAGCGAGGCAGCTTTGCGCAATGGTGCTGCCGATTGGTTGGCGGTCAGTGACATAGGATTGGGAACCTTAAAATACAATGGTGCGGGCCTGAGGCTCCGCTTGCAAACCGGCCGCAAAGTTAGCATTTTTTTACAAATCTGCCAACCGTCGCGCTGCAATGGAATATTATATCGCAGGTTTGCCGAGATTTTGCACTCGCTGTGCGAATTCCTTGTGCGGAACGGCTGATTTGTTGCGTGTGCGTTGTCTGGTGTTGTAGACGGTCTGAACCGAACAGTGCAGGAAGCGTGCTATTTTTACGCTGTCGTTGAGGCCGAGGCGCACAAGGGCATAGATGCGCAGCTCGGTGTTGAGGCTTTCGCCCTTTCGGGGTTCTATCTGCCACTCGGGCAGGAGAAGGGTGTTGAAATCAGCCACGAAGTCGGGATAGATCTGCAGGAAAATTCTGTCGAAGATGGAATAGAGTTCCTTTAGCTCGCTGTGGCTGAGCTCGGGAGTCTTGGTCAGGCTGTGCACCTCGTCGAAACGGCCTGCAATTATCAGGCGGTTCACTTTTTTCCGGAATTCGTCGAGTTTGTCGATATATCCCGAGCATATGGCGAATACATCGGCGATATAGCGTTCCTTGTCCTCTGTGGTACGGGCTATCTCCTGGGCGTTCTCTTTGGATTCTGCATACAGGAGGGAGAGGCTTCGGTTGGCGGCTTGGAGTTGTTCGCGGGCATCCTGCAGTTCGTCGACACGCTTGCTGAGGTCGTCGCGGGCGATGGCCAGCTGCCTCTCGCGGCGGCGGATTCTCACCACTTGCGACATGATAACCCCTAATGTCGCCGTGAGAAGCAGAAGAATGACAATCAGCCCTGCGAGATAGCGGTTGATCTGGCGTTGCTGCGCCTGCGATTGTTTTTGATAGGCCTCGGAAATCCTGAACTGAAGTTCAGCCAGCCTGCCTACACGGATACGGCTCTTGTAGTCGTTGGCGCAGCGTATGGCTGCGTTGATGTATGTGTTGGCATGGTCGAGGTCGCCTACATCGTACATGTGTTCGGCCAGTTCTTCCAGCGAAGCTATTTCCTTTACCGACGAGCGGGCGTCGGCAATAGCCGACAGTATGAGGTTGCGCAGCCATAGCTCCTGCTCGCCTGTGGCTTTGTACATGGCGCCGAGCAGCCAGGCCAGTTTGGCATCCTGGCGGGTATTGTATTGCGAGTTTTCCAGAAAGCGCTCCAGCTGTGGAATCTTGGCGCGGGCGCTGTCGGGGTGGTGCAGCGATCGCCAGCCTGTTATCCAGTAGTAATCGGGGTCGTCCTGGGGCATCCCTTTGCAGTACAGGCCAAGCAGGCTGTCGGTAGCCTGGGTGTACTGCATTATTTCCGATGTAGCGCCCATGTAGAGGTCGGAATGCGTCTGGATAAACAGTTTCGTTTCCGCGCATTGCAGGAACTGGCGGGGAGGTAGAGTGGCCATGTCGATATCGCTCAGGCATTGCCATGCTTCGGACAGCAGGCCTGTGGCGGAAAGCACATATGCACGCTGTATCATCATGTCGGCTTTCCAGTCGTTGCGTCCGAGTCTGTCGGCAAGGTCGATGGCGCGGCATGAGTACACAAGGGCCGAATCGGAGTCATAGTAGGAATAATCCAGCAGGATGTTACGTATGGCCCAGAATTTTTCTTCCGGTTCTGTTATTGCCGCGGCATGCCGGGTTGCTCTTTCAAGTTGCGCGGCTTTTGCGGCTTCGTATTGCCCGGATTGTTCAAGTGCTGTGTCGAGGCTGTCAAGCAAGGCCAGGTTCGCTTGCGATATCTGCGCGGCGGCTATTGAGGCGCATATGAGCAATATCAAGGTTGTGATTGGTTTTTTCATAGTATTTCTGGCGCCGGGGCGCCGGCAGGAGGTTTGGCTGCGCAAAGGTAAGTAGAAAATTCCGAACGGTAGGCATCGGAGTGTCGTTTCCTTCAATAAATCAATTATTGCTGTCCGGTAAAACTTTGACATGATAGGAAATGGACTATTTTTATCTCATACAGCATGAAACAGACTCGTATAGATGTCTTTTAAGGGCTTTTTGATGCTTAATGCTACCAATTTCACATCGCCTCAAATGACAAGCCCTTTTTCGTAAAACAGGTGTAACTTATTATATTTGTAGAGAATATATGATTTTGTCTTTTTTTACCGGACAGCAATATAAATGTATAAGATCTAAACGCAAAGGCAACAGGTGTTGGCATGAGATTTATTGGATAAAGAAAAATCCAGATCGTAATCTGGATTCATGTTGTAGTTTACAAATTGGGAATGATTTGAGTGCCCTGAACTCTGAATTGTTATAGCATAGACATACTGATAAGCATCAACTGTAGAGAGGCACTCTTTCTCCAGTTGGCGGAGGTCTGCCGCCTTTTGGTCTGGCGTTGCAGTAACCCGGTAATGCTCTAATGCTTCAAGTACGGGATCCATTTCTTTCAGTGTTACGCTTTGCAAAGCTACTGATAATTTTTGGAATAGCCAAACTTTCAAGAAGATGTTTATCTATTCTATTATCGATAGAACCATTTCGAGGTCTATTATGTTCACCGTTCCCTCTTGGAATATATTATGGGGTACAATAAAACTTACTTAATGACGACAGTGATTCATTCATACGCCACATGCGCCGATATCTTCGGAAAGGTGAATGCCTGGATTTCATACAGCTTCTGCGGTCATATCTTGCTGACATACCCTTTGATTTGCGAAAGCGTGTGGCGAAGTATGAGAATTATTATCATGCCATCTTCCATTCGATTTTCTATCTGATCGGTACAGATGTAAAGGCGGAATACCATACATCGCAGGGGGCAATCGACCTTGTGGTCAAAACGGCTGATTTCATCTACATAATAGAACTTAAGATCAATGGGAACGCATCAGAGGCAATCGCTCAGATCAAGGCCAACGGATATGCCACACCGTTTGCGAACGATTCGCGCACCACCATCTGCATCGGTCTTGGATTTTCCAAACAATCCCATACCATCGACTCTTATGAGATTCTCTGACGCGACAGCTCCATATAAAACCCGATGACCTCCCCAGGTGCGCTGATCTTACGGGAAGCGGGGGAGGTCATGACTGTGGTGTATGAATGCAGCGCATCAGCGCTCCTTCATGTTGCGAAAATTCAAACCGGATTGCAATCCGTTTTCGTGGATTGCATACGGTGACCGGGGCGGCAGTCGATTGCTTTATTTTCTTGTGAGTACTACTGTACCAGCCTCTTCGTGGTCGTATATGAATAGCTTATTGCCGGCAACGCTGAAACGGAAGGTATCCGGTTCTTCGTCCAGAAGTCCCAACGTAAGTCTGTCGTTTGAAACCGACCATCTGCCGATTCCCTGATAGGCTGACGGCTCTGCAGTGCCGGTAAGCCACTGCTTTACCAGGAAAGAGCCATCGGATTTGAACTCACACTGGAAACTTAAGTTTACCTCTACGTCATCCATCACGTCATCAATCGTTCCGACCCATGTCCCGACGATTAATTTCCCATCTTCCGGTTCATCGTTATCATCTCCACAGCCGACAAAAGCCAACGAGAAGATGAGACACAGTGCTACAGCAACCAGTGACTGCAGGTGCAATTTCTTGTGTTTCATTACAATAAAAAGGTTAGTGCTTCATAATCCCGATGAAACTGTGAATTACTGGATATAAAAATGCAGGATTATACTTTTCATACCGGCTTAACAGTCTGCCCGCGGCATCATGGTCAATGGATATGCGACAGCACACCTTTACTGATTGTCATCAGGCGCTACTCAATAGGCAGCCCTAACAACACAGTATAGGTGATATTTGTCATTATTCCTTGAACCGTCAGTGATTTTGTGATAATTTGCTAAGTTAGGGTAGTTCAAGTAACATTTTTGTAAAGAATAGAATCGACTCTTCCGTTCTATTTCAGGTGCAAATGGAAGGGGCAGTTCCATCACTATCCGCATCGCCCAAAAGCCGGACTGCCGCAACACAGCTGAGATGCCAAGGTGCTTGATACACCTATCGCGTGGAACGCCTCTGCCCGATTCGCACTGCAAATTTACAAACCCAATCCAAATCCAGCAACATTAAGAAGCAATTTACCGCTGTCGGCACCTCCGAATTTAAACCATCTTATCCACGTTGTCAGAGAGCCGGTAGACGAGGCGGCGGAGAGTGGCGGCGATGACGGAGGGGGTGTGACCTTTGGCACGAAGGGCGGCTACGTCAACCGGGGTGCCGAAGATGATGCGGTAGTGCCGGCCGCGTGCGTCGCATAGCTCGCCTGGAAGAAGGGCCTGCTCGATGTTGACCCTGAGGCCAAGCAGTTTGCGCCAGCGGGCCACGCGGTAGAAGCGCGGGCTGTTGAGGCCGTCGAAGTATACGGGGACTATCCTACGCCCCGATTCAAGAGCCTTTACGATGCAGCTTTTCTGCCATTCAAGGTCGCTGATACTGCCGTCGGGATGTCGGCGCGATACAAGTCCCGCCGGAAACATCACGATCTGGCGCCCCGAAGCGAAGGCTTCGGATATCTGCCGCGCGGCCTCGCGTCCTTGCGAACCGTATTTGTTGACGGGAAGGAATACGTCGGCCAATGGGGTGACATGCATCAGCATGTCGTTGACCAGTACGCGCAGATTCCCATCGCCGTAGTGCTCTCCGAGCACTCCTACAAGGGCCATCCCGTCAAGGCCGCCAAGTGGATGATTGGAGACAAACTCAAACGCTTCGCCATCCGGCAGACGGTCGAGTCCCTCTACTTCGAGGGTGATGGAGAGTTCCTGAAGTATGCGGCGGGAGAAGGCGCTCCCTTCGGCGGGATAGGCACGTTCAAGAAGACTGTTAAGCTCATCCTGACGCACAAGCCGCTCCAGGGCATGCAGCAAAAAAGCCGGCACCCACTTCGCGCGGGTGCCAAGCCTTTTATTGAGTATCGCTGCCAGATTTATCTTTATCAGCGGTTTATCCATATGCAGAGATGTAAGGGAGGCCGGTGCTTGCGGCATATCGCGCCGAAGGGAAGGGGCCCGGAGGGGGATGGGGTGATGTTTTCTCAACCGTTGACGCTGTCTTCCTCGTCCCAGAACTCATCGTTCCATTCCTCGTCGGTCTGGGGCATCCACTCATCATCATCAGTGTCTTCCTGGGCGAAGATGAAGTCATCTTCCTCATCCACACGGTGGCGACGGTCAAGCGGACGATGGGTAATGGTGGAGGCTGCGAGATTCTCTTCGCTGTTGATTTCACGCCACAGCAGGTCTTTAAGCTCGGTTAGTCCCTGTCCGGTGACGGCGGATATGAATACCGCGGGCACTCCTTCGGGGAGTTCTCTGGAGAGTTCATCGCGCAGTTCGTCGTCGAGCATGTCGGATTTGGAGATGGCAAGCACACGGCTCTTGTCGGCAAGTTCGGGATTGAATTCGCGCACTTCGTGGAGCAGCACCTCATAGTCGTGTCGTATGTCGTCGCTGTCGGCAGGCACCATGAATAGCAGCACCGCATTACGCTCGATATGGCGCAGAAACCTCAGTCCCAGCCCCTTACCCTCACTGGCGCCTTCAATAATGCCGGGGATGTCGGCCATCACGAATGATTTGTCGCCCCGATAGCTCACGATGCCGAGCTGCGGCTCCATAGTGGTGAAGGGGTAGTCGGCAATCTTGGGTTTGGCGGCGCTGAGGGCTGAGAGGAGGGTGGATTTCCCGGCATTAGGGAAGCCGACGAGACCCACGTCGCCAAGCAGTTTCAGTTCGAGCACCACTGCCTTTTCGATGGCCGGCTGTCCGGGCTGCGCGTAGCGTGGGGCGCGGTTGGTGGATGTGGCGAAGTGCCAGTTGCCCAGACCACCTTTCCCGCCGCGCAGGAGCTTGATTTCCTCGCCGTCGCGGGTCACTTCGCAGAGGAATTCTCCGGTCTCGGCATCGAATACGGTTGTGCCGATGGGCACTTCAATCACACGGTCTTCTCCGTCGCGGCCGAAAGAGCGCCCGGCGCCGCCCGACTGCCCGTCGGTGGCGAATATATGGCGCTGGTATCGCAGATGAAGCAGTGTCCACATGTTGCGGTTGCCTCGCAGTATGATATGGCCGCCGCGACCGCCGTCGCCACCGTCAGGCCCCCCTTTGGGCACGTATTTGGCACGGTGGAAATGCCGGCTGCCGGCACCCCCTTTGCCCGAGCGGCAAAGTATCTTTACGTAGTCTATAAAATTCGAGTCTGCCATAGCAATTTCTTTATTCAATCATTTATTACGCCGCCGGCCGAGTGTGCCTCCCATCAGTTCATCGGCATAACGGTAGTCGTCGGGCGAGCCTATGTCGACCCATGTACCGTCGATGGGGAAGTATTCCACTTTGTCGCCGCGGGCTATGAGCTGCTCCACAAAGTCGGGGGCGTCAAGGTAGTCCCCTTTCGTGATAAGCCGCGTCGCTTCGCGCCGCATCATGTAAACGCCGGCGTTGGCGTAATAGTTGTAGGTAGGTTTCTCGGTGAGTCCGGTAATACGGCGACCTTCGTGGCGCACGATGGCGAAGGGGACGGATACCGTATATGGGATGGCGGCCATGGTGAGCATGGCGCCGCTTTCGATGTGCCGGAGGTACATCTGCTCGAAGTCCAGGCTTGTGAGCAGATCGGAGTTCATCACCACGAGGTTGTCGGCTGTAAGCCCTTCCACATAGGCCAGACTCCCCATCGTGCCGAGGCGTCGCGGCTCTTCGACACAAGTCACTCCGGTGCCCCGGAAGTGCTCGATGATACGCTCTTTGAGGTAGTTGACTGTCACGTAGATATTCTTTATGCCGTTGGCGCGGAGCTCTTCGATATTGTAGTCGATAATCGGGTGTCCGCCTACGGGGAGAAGCGGTTTGGGGCAGTCAAGGGTAAGGGGGCGTAGCCGCTCCCCTTTTCCTCCGGCCATGAGCACAGCGTCGAGGGGGAGTGATGTGCGAAGGGTGCGCAGGTCGAGCAGCGAAGTGACACGGCCGTGTGCATCGGTCACCGGAAGCAGCTGTATCCCCTTGCCGCGCGCCTGCCGCACGCACTGATAGCGGTCGTCGCCGGGAGCGACGCTCATGCAGGGACGGCGGCATACGCCATCCACCGGATCGGCAAGTGAGGCCGATGCTATTATGGCTCGCCGCATGTCGCCGTCGGTCAGCGACCCGATAAGGCGCCCCTCGCCATCGGTGACGAAGAGGGTCATCGTGCCGCCGGAGAGAGCGTTGAGCCGCTGAAAGGCTTCGCGTAGAGTGGCCCCGGCCGGAATAAGATGACGCGATGTGTCGGCTCCCGAAGCAGAGCCTGACGGCGTGATGGAGGATTGCTGCATATCGTCAGTTTTCGGTATACATGGATTCTATCTCTGCCGCATAGCGACGGGCCACTATCGGGCGACGCACTTTCATGGTGTTGGTCACTTCGCCATGCATTATGGAGAAGTGATGCGGCAGGAGATATATTTTTTTTATCTTTTCATATTCAGCAAGATCTGACTGCACTTCGCCTACCTGGGCCATCATATGGTCGTAGACGCGACTGTCACGCAGCATTGTCTCGGTGTCGGACATGTCGATACCCTGACGCGAGCACCATGAGCGGAGCTGCGATATATTGGGCACCACGAGGGCCGTGACGTATTTTCGACGGTCGCCTATTACGGCCACTTCGTCGATGTATTTGTTCTCGGCCATGCGGCTTTCGAGCATCTGCGGGGCGATGTATTTGCCGTTGGAGGTCTTGAAGAGGTCTTTGACGCGCTCGGTGAGCACGATGTCGCCCGTCGGGGTGAGATAGCCGGCATCGCCGGTGCGGAAAAATCCGTCGGCAGTGAAGGCCGCCGTGTTGGCCTCGGGATTGTTGTAGTAGCCGGGGGTGACGGTGGGGCCTTTTACGAGTATCTCCCCTTCGTCGCTGATGCGCACGTCGATACCGGGCAGCGGGCGGCCTACGGTGCCGATTTCATACCCGGCAGCGGGGAAGCAGCTGACGGTGGCGGTGGTCTCCGAAAGGCCATACCCTATCACAACATCGATTCCCACGGAACGCAGGAATTCGCATATCCGGTCTGACAGTGGCGCTCCGGCGGTGGGGAAGAAGTTGGGATCTGGGATTCCTATGGCTTTCTTGAGGCGTGAGAAGATACGGACGTCCCAGAAGCGGTATTCGGCCTCAAGCAGGCGTGGCGGACGCGCGCCAAGACGCACGTATCCGATATTGCGGCGCTCTCCTATCTTAAGGGCTCGTCTTACCATCATGCGCTGCAGGGCCGACATGGAGGCTATTTTTTCTCGCACCCCGGCATATACTTTTTCCCAGAAGCGAGGCACACAGCACATGAGATTAGGCTCTACTTCTTTGATGGTGTCCTGAATTACGCGGGGATCGTAGTTGACGGCTATCGGTATTCCGCGATACAGGCAGAAGAAGCACCATGCCTTCTCGAGAATATGGCTCATCGGGAGGAAGGCCATACTGATATCCGAGGGACGTATGGCGGTGAGCAGCTCTTCGTGCATCCGCATGGCGGCATCGTAGTTGGCTTGTGTGATGCATACTCCTTTGGGTTCGCCGGTGGTGCCGGAGGTATAGATAAGGGTGGCCATGTCGCCGGGGAGGGCGCGGGCGGTGCGGGCCTCTACTTCGGTGCGTTCGGACTCTCCGGCTTCCATGCCGAGACGCACGAAGTCGTCCCAGCAGATGGATACGGTGTCGTCAGACTCAAGGCGTATGCCGTCGTTCTTGAATATCACTATGCAGCGCAGAGCCTCCGGATGACGCTTCCAGTAGCTGTAGGCAAGCGGATACTGATGCTTGTCGCCTATAAACACTACTTTCGCCCCACCGTCGGTCATTATGAAGTCAAACTGCTGCTGCGAACTACTGCTGTATAGCGGTATGACAGCCAGTCGGTTGCGGAACGCCCCGAACTCGGTGATAAGTATCTGCGGTGTGTTGGGAGAGCAGATGGCTATGGTGTCTTTCTCCAGCAGGCCAAGGCGCAGCAGCGCGTTGGCGGCAGTGTGGGTCTGAGTGACGAAATCCTGCCGTCCTGTAGAGAGCCATTCCCCCTCCTTGCGCCAGCAGAAGCGGTAGGCTTCATGCTCCGGCAACTCTTGGGCCCGGCGCTCTATTGTGGTGATTAGTCTGTTGGCTGTCATGTTCTTTTGGGTTTAAATGTGTGGAGGGGAGACTTGCGTAGCTGATACTGTGGATCTGCCGCGGCGGCTTATTTCCTTCTCATGCGGGAGAAGTAGAAACCGAGCACGTCTTTGGCCGCCATGAAGGAGGATTGCTCGGAGTTGAGCACACGTATTTCTTTCTGTTCCAGAAGGGCCGCCACTTCGGGAGTATTGTAGAAGTGGGAACGGAGCTGCTCGTCGATGGTCTCGATCATCCAGTATTTTTCCTGTTCCTGACGCTTGCGCTCGAAATAGCCGTTGCCGTCAACGTAGTCGAAGTAACGGTCAATCATATCCCACACCTTGTCGATGTCCAGCTCGAAGTAGCCGCTATATGTCACTACCTCGGGGCTCCATCTTGAGGGGGTGGGCGGGAAGAGGTGAAGTGCGTTGCGGAACTGGGCGGCGGCCAGACGTGCACGGTCGATGTTGTCGCCGTCGCATTTGTTGATTGCGATGCCGTCGGCCATCTCCATGATGCCGCGCTTTATCCCCTGCAGTTCGTCGCCGGTGCCGGCAAGCTGTATGAGAAGGAAGAAGTCGACCATGGAGTGTACAGCCGTCTCGCTCTGCCCTACTCCGACTGTCTCCACAAATATGCGGTCATAGCCGGCAGCCTCGCAAAGCACGATTGTCTCTCGCGTCTTGCGTGCCACACCCCCCAGAGACCCGGCCGAGGGACTGGGACGGATAAAGGCATCGGGCTGCACGGAGAGCTTTTCCATGCGGGTCTTGTCGCCGAGAATCGAACCATGAGTGCGCTCCGAACTTGGGTCGATGGCCAGGACGGCCAGTTTGTGCCCCTGACGCAGCACGTGAAGACCGAATACGTCGATTGATGTAGACTTACCGGCTCCAGGCACTCCGGTGATGCCGATGCGGCGGCTGTGGCCGGAGTATGGCAGACATTTCTCTATCACCTCCTGTGCCACCTGCTGATGGGCTTCGGCCGTCGACTCCACCAGTGTCACGGCACGCCCCAGGATGCTGACATCTCCTTTGAGTATACCCTCCACATAATCGCTGACGCTGAGCTGGCGGCGCTTGCGGACCTGACGGTAGGGATTGACTGTGGGCTGTGAACTGACACCGGCGTTGACCGCCAGTCCTTTGTATTCTTTATCGTTTTCGGGGTGTATCATGATAATCGCGTTATGTAAGGATTTGCAGAGTTGTATTTATCTGATGGCTACCGGAGTCACGGAGTCGGCCTCGCTTATTATGTCGGCTGTCACCCTTACTCTGACGCGGGCGGAATCGCCCGGAGTCCATAACTCGACGGGATATTCCACACGTCCGATGGTGTCGGTGAATTTGGTGTTGAGGTATATGCCGAGTGTGCCGATATCGCCTGGCACAAGCACTGCCGGTGTCACATCGACGCTAAGCGCTTTGGTGTCATGGATGTATTGCGGACGCAGCGTGTCGAGAGAGGCATTGATGAGGCGAAGAAAGGCGTGGCGACCGGAGTTTTCGGCCACTCGCCCCATGTCGACCACAGAATCCGACAGACGCAGACGACCGCATTCCACTGGATAGTTGCGGCTCAGTGTCCGCGCACTCCCCACGACGCGCCCTGAAAGTCGCACGATGTGACGCTCATCGCCGTCGCCGATATAAATCTTGACCGTCTTGCTGATTGTGCCGGGACGCCCTATCGGATTGTAAGTAAAGCTGACCTCGGCGGTGTCGCCGGGTACGAGAGGATCGGTGACGTAGCGCGCCCCTGTGCAGCCGCAGCTGGGGCGCACATCGCGCACATAGGTGGTATCCGGTCCGAGATTCACCACATGGGCCGTGCCGGTGACGCTTCCGTCACTCTCCCAGATAATACCGAAGTCATATTCCGGATCGATGAGCACGGTCTCTCCACCGGCCATGGCACAACCTATCAGCATGGCCATGACGGAGAGGCCGGCATATCTGTATTTCATTCTGCTCTGTTTTTTCATCTTGCTGCTGTGATGACACCCTTCTCCCCCCCCCACTTCGGGGAGACATGTTGATGCGACAGGCCCTGTCGCGGAGCCATGCGCTGACCGGGGATTCCGGCCGGCGGGATGTTTATTTTACTGTGCCCCGGATTTTAAGACGAATCTTTCGCGGCTGTCCGTTAGTAGTGACAGTGACGACCTTGTCGAATCCGCCGGGACGCCCGGCGGGATTGTAGGTCACTTTAATCTTACCGCTTTTGCCGGGTGCCACCGGCTTCTCGGGAAATGAGGGACGAGTGCAGCCGCATTCAGCGGAAGCTTTGAGAATCAATAGGTTGCCGTCGCCATTATTAACAAACTCGAATTCATGTGTCACAGGGCCTGCCGACTCCTTGATTACACCGAAGTCGAAGGTCTTTGTGGCGAATTCTATCTTGGCGGTGCCATCGGCGCTTCCGCTCTTCTTTTTGGCCTGCGCACCTGCTGCGCCAATCATTGCCACGATGGCCACGATAAGGAATAATGTAAGTTTCTTCATATCCTGAACGATAATCTAAGTGTTGAGCAATCTCTGTTCTGCGGCCGACACACCTGCGCAGATTCTGCGGGGGTGCTCTCCGGAGAATATTCTGCAAATATAACGTAAAAAAACCGAAAGCGGTTATGTTTCGCATGAAAACTCTCCCAACACCATATCCATAAAAGAAAAATGGCCCAAAAGTTGCATGATTAAAAAAAAATCATTAACTTTGCACAATAATTCGGGGCGTAGCGCAGTCCGGTTAGCGCACCTGCTTTGGGAGCAGGGGGTCGAAGGTTCGAATCCTTTCACCCCGACAAAGATGAAAAGGAGTTTTCATCAAAAAAATGCAGCTAAAGGTGCAGAAATTTGGAAATATCAAAAATAATTCCTAACTTTGCACCCGCAATGCCGAAGGAGAGATGGCAGAGTGGTCGATTGCGGCGGTCTTGAAAACCGTTGAGGGTCA
>ERZ778515.1619-NODE-1619-length-15214-cov-7.433472_pt1 | contig 15214 bp, 18 predicted proteins | sample MGYA00510343_ERZ778515 | MGnify/ENA primary metagenome ERZ778515 (study PRJEB29527, sample SAMN07138965) | mouse gut metagenome | material: feces | host: mouse | place: China:Nanjing | collected 2016-01-25 ...
CTGAAAATTAAGTGTTTAACAGCATAAATTTAATTTTTGTCATCTACTAAAATATAAACTGGTACGATTATTATATTTAAATTTGTTTTATTCAACAAAATACAGTGCTATAGTCATGTTAAAAACAATTCGTGTAATTCTTGCCGTGATATGCTTGCTTGCTGTCACTATGCTGTTCCTTGATGTTACCGGGACGGCTGTCCGATATGTAGGATGGCTTGCCAAATGGCAGTTCATGCCCGCTTTGCTTGCGATGAATGTGGTCGTAGTGGCCGTTCTCGTAGTTTTGTCGTTGATTTTCGGGCGAGTCTATTGCTCGGTATTGTGTCCGCTCGGAGTTATGCAGGATGTCATATCGTGGATTCACGGAAAGGTGGCCAAGCGCCGCAAGTTCACATATTCACCTGCCGTCACCTGGCTCCGAATAACGATGCTTGCACTGTTTGTGCTGCTTATAGCATTGGGCCTTGCACGCATCGCCGCATTCATCGAGCCTTACAGCGAATACGGACGAATAGTCAGCTCGCTGGTTAAGCCCCTGTATGTCGATGCCAACAATGCACTCGCTGCAGCCGAGTCGCCCGACAGTTACACCTTCTGGCATGTCGACTACTACGTGACATGGGCCATGGTGGCTGTTGCCGCAATCACATTCATCGTGGTTGCCGTGCTTGCGTGGATGAATGGCCGCACCTATTGCAACACTGTTTGCCCTGTAGGCACAATACTGGGTTATTTGTCGCAGTTTTCATGGCTTAAGCCTGTCATCGACACTTCAAAGTGCAATCACTGCGGATCGTGCGGCCGTCACTGCAAGGCGTCGTGCATCGATTCAAAGAATCAGAAGATAGACTATACGCGCTGCGTGGCCTGCATGGACTGCATAGGCTATTGCAAGCAAGGAGCTTTGACCTATGCCCATCGGTCAAAGTCATCGGTCAAGGAGGCCGATGAGTCGGTTGACAAGTCACGCCGCCAGTTTCTGACAGTGAGCACCATTCTTGCCGGAACCGCAGTGCTGAAGGCCGAAGAGAAGACTGTCGACGGCGGCCTCGCGACTATTATAGATAAGGAGAAGCCCGTGCGACAGACTCGCATAACTCCTCCGGGAAGCCGCAGCATAGCCAACTTCACGAAGCATTGCACATCGTGTCAGCTTTGTGTGAGCAACTGCCCCAACGGTGTGTTGCGTCCTTCGACCGAACTGGACACGTTCATGCAGCCTGAGGTTTCGTTTGAACGAGGATATTGCCGACCCGAGTGTACGACATGCTCCGATGTGTGTCCTGCCGGGGCCATTCTACCCATTGACCGGGCCGAGCGAAGCGCCACTCAGGTGGGCCATGCGGTGTGGGTGCGCAACAACTGTCTTCCCGTGACCGAAGGCGTGTCATGCGGCAACTGCGCCCGTCACTGTCCCGTGGGGGCTATAACGATGATATCGCTTGATGCCGACAACCCCGATTCGCCCAAGGTGCCGTCGGTCAACACCGAGCGTTGCATAGGCTGTGGCGCATGCGAGAATCTGTGCCCGTCACGCCCGTTCAGCGCCATCTATGTAGAGGGACACGAAGTTCACCGTAACGTTTAATAAAATTGCAATCATGGATAAAAACAAGATAAACCGTCGTGGATTTTTACGTGCGCTCGGAGTTTCGGGCGCCGCTGTGGCTCTTGCTCGTTGCGGAGCCAAGTCGGAGGAGAAGGCAAGTGACGCTCCTGCCGGTACTGCGTCACCCAAGAAGGCTTCGGGTGAGATGACCTACAGGACCAACAGTGTCACCGGCGACAAGGTGTCGCTGCTCGGTTACGGATGTATGCGTCTGCCGACATTGCCCGAATCCCGTCCCGACGGTGACAACATCGACCAGGAAACCGTGAATCGTCTTGTCGACTATGCCATGGAGCATGGCGTCAACTACTACGATACATCGCCCGCCTATTGCAAGGGATTCAGTGAACGTGCAATGGGAGTGGCTTTGAGCCGTCACCCGCGTGACAAATATTTCATCGCCACTAAAATGTCCAACTTCTCGCCCGACACATGGATGCGTGAGCGCTCAATCGACATATACCGCAAATCGCTGAAGGAGCTGAAGGTCGACTATATCGACTACATGCTGCTTCATGGTGTGGGAATGGGTGGTATAAAGCAGCTTAACGACCGCTTCATCGACAACGGCGTGCTCGATTTCCTTAAGGATGAGCGCAAGAAAGGCAATATACGTAATCTCGGATTCTCCTATCACGGAGATGTGGAGGTATTTGACCATCTTCTGGAGATGCAGGACAAGGGCGAGATTCGCTGGGACTTCGTGCAGATACAGATGAACTATCTCGACTGGAAGCATGCCAAGGCGAGCAATCCGAGCAACACCAATGCCGAATATCTCTACAACGAACTGCATAAGCGTGACATACCTGTGGTGATAATGGAGCCACTGCTCGGCGGCCGACTCGCTCAGGTCAACAAGCACATCGAGGAGCAGTACAAGCAGCGCCGTCCCGACGACAGCGTGGCTTCTTGGGCTTTCCGTTACGCCGGAACTCCCGAAGGTGTGCTTACGGTGCTCAGCGGCATGACCTACATGGAGCACCTGCAGGATAACCTGCGTACCTATTCGCCTCTGGAGCCTTGCACCGACGATGAGCTCGCGATGCTTGAAACCGCGGCCAACCTGATACTGAATTATCCCACGGTTCCGTGTACCGACTGCAAGTATTGCATGCCGTGTCCCTACGGACTTGACATTCCCGCGATATTCGCCCACTACAACAAGTGTGTCAATGAGGGAAATGTGCCCGAAAGCTCACAGGATCCGCATTATGCCGAAGCCCGCAAGGCTTTCCTCGTGGGATATGACCGTTCGGTGCCCAAGTTGCGTCAGGCCAACCACTGCATAGGCTGCAACAAATGTCGTCCTCATTGTCCGCAGGGCATAAACATACCGCGACGAATGAGGGACATAGACAACTTTGTCGAACAGCTCAAGCAGGGTACGCTTGCATAACGGGCAATCGATGGATATGAACCGACTTGTGGAGCTGCTGCACGATAGCGGAGCTACACTTGTGGTCGAAAGCCGCGGCGAGGTGATGACCTTCACCTGTCGGGGCGTGAAGGACCTCTTTGAACTCTACACCAATCATCGTGAATTGCTACAAGGCGCGCGTGTGGCCGACAAGGTTACGGGTGCGGGTGCTGCGGCGCTGATGGCGCTCGGCGGCGTGGCGGAGTATCACACCGATGTTATAAGTGAAAAGGCGCTGTCGTTGCTTGACCGTGCCGGCGTGGCCGGAATGGCGGAAAAGATTGTGTCCTATATCATCAACAGGGCCGGCACCGTGCAATGTCCCCTGGAGTCACTTATCGGGGATATCGATAATCTTGAAGAGATTTACGATGTGATAGTAGGGTTTATGGATTCACTCCGTCCTTAAGCGTGACATATATGCGGTCGTCGTCATCGCGCGTTACTGTTATTGATTCTATTGATGACGGGTCAATATTCATTATCTCTTCCATGCTCTTTTCTATGCCGTTTATGAATATGCGAGGCGATTCCATGGGCTTCCTGTCGCGGGCGTGAGAGTCGTCGGGCTCCGAAGCCTGCTCTTGCTTGCGTACTGCTCCGTAACCTATTACTTTTATATCGGACATGCCGGATGTGCCGTCATGTTTACTTTCGGTTTGCGCATCGGTTGCATCGTGCCTCGTTATGACTATATTGGAAGTCGATTCATTGTCATCGCTATAAAACAATGCTGAATTGTTAACTTGGTCCAGTGCAGCCGCTACCGCATTATGATTGATAGCTAAAACGGCCAAGGCTACGGCCGGAATTGCTGCAAGTGTGCGCAAGCGGCGTGACATCGATGCCTGCGATGTCATCATCATTGTCATGCGCTTTTTCAGTTTGCAGTGGTTGAGGCTGTTGGCTACTGTAGGGAATTTCATCCCGGTGGCTTTGCTTATCAACAGCAGTTGGTAGTCGCGGGCGTTTATTCCTGAATCGAGCACCCTTTTGTCGGCTTCATACTCGTGAACGGCCTTCAGCTCCTCGCGTACAAGCCATGCCGCCGGATTAAACCAGTTGACCGTGACGATGAATTGGGCCAACAGGAGGTCGATCCAGTGTTGGCGGTCGATGTGCTGCTTCTCGTGGGCTGTTATCATCACTCCGGCCTGCTTGTAGTCGCTTTGGCTCATGACTATGTAACGATGCCAGCTGAACGGTGCGACTTTGTCGTCGTCGGTGAGTACTATGATGTAGCGTCCGTCGTGTATCTTGGTGCCCGATGCCGTTATACGGGCTATGCGCAGCCACACTATCGCCGTGTGTATTACGACAGCCGTTATTCCCGCAAGATAGACAATCAAGGCTATCCTTGGCCAGACTGACGGTTGTGCAGCATAATCGTCGGCGATCGATGGCTGAGGCAATGGTGACATTAAACGGACTGTGGCGTTATGTGACGCGAATTGCTGCACTAATACATTGACTGCAGGCAGGATGAACGCACACAACATCATGCTCAACAACACAACTCGATTGTAACGGTATTGATTCTCCGAGGCGAGCAGCCATTTATATACTATGTACATGGCCAATAACGGCAGAGCCGCCGAGATGGCATAGGTGAGCAGGTGTCCCATTGCTGACGGTTTATGGACTGGTTGTTACTAGTCCTTATTCTTGTTCTCGACCATGTCGATAAGCTCCTTGAGCTCGTCGACGCTTATCTTCTCCTCCTCGACGAGTGTCGACACGGCTCCGAAATAGCTGTTGCCGAAATAGTTCTTGATAAGCGTGCCGAGAGTCTTTCGGCGGAAATCCTCTTTTCGCGCCACGGCGTAATAGCGGAAGGAGCCGCCAACCGCTTCATGTGACACGAATCCCTTCTGTTCAAGATTTCGGACAAATGTAGACAATGTATTGAAATGTGGTCGGGGTTCGGGGTAAAGTTCCACTATTTCCCGTACAAACATCGGCCCGTGATTCCAGAATATCCTCATCAGTTCCTCTTCCTTGTCGGTCATTTCAATCTTTTCCTTCTTTTTGCGCATAACGAAACCTTTAGTTTTATGACGCAAATATAAAGCCTATTTTTTATTTTAGCAAAAATATCATTAGATATTGTTGATGATGCTTGTCGTTTTTAATTTAGCCGTAAAGGCATGATATGTTGGATTGTATTTCGCATTTATTGTGATATTAGGGGAAATGGACTTGAAAATAAGTGAAAAGGAATAAAATAATGATGAAAATATTTTGTTATAATCAAAACGAATTTGTATATTTATGGCCAATTAAGCACACTTAGAATTATGAACAAAATTGACTCGCTCCTATTCAATATTGATTTACCCAAGGGTGTTCCTTGCAGAGGGGCGTTGTTGGTTGCCGAGCCTTTTTTGAAGGAAAAATATTTCAATCATGCCGTCATTTGCCTGATTGATTATGAAATAGGTGAAACTTCGATGGGGATTGTGATGAATAAGATGACCAATTATACGCTTTCTGACCTTATCAGCACCGTTACGCGTAAAGAGCCGATACCGATATATTGCGGAGGCCCTATGTCGTGTGACAGGCTTTACTTCATCCACACACTGGGCGACATAATACCCGGTGCGCGCTGCATTTGCCCCGGATTGTACATCGGCGGCGATTTCAACAGCATGCTCGACTATGTTAATTCCGATTATCCGGTAGAGGGCACGATACGCTTCTACCTGGGTTACAGCGGATGGGGCATAGGACAACTTGATGAGGAACTTAAGGACAATGTGTGGGCTGTGACATCGATTACCGACGCCGATTCAATTCTGCTCGGTGCCGAGGACGGATATTGGCACGGACAGGTGCGCTCTATGGGAAACAATTACAAGGGATGGTTGTATCACCCTCAAAATCCTCGACTCAATTGATGAGGAGTTGCATCATGAATGCGTCGCGGTAACTCTTGCCGCTTCGTAGCCATGACTTCATGCGGCCCGTGATGCGGTAACCGCTTTTCTTGAATAAATCAACGCTGTGAGAGTTGTCGACCGGAACGACAGCCCACAACTGGTGCATGCCTATGAATTTGCCGGCATATCCGGCGAGCAGCGCGAGCGAACGCTCGCCGTAGCCCTGATGGCGACATTCCCGGTCAATCAGCAGGCCCACTCCTGCGCGACGGTTCATCGGGTCAAAGTCGTATAGGTCGATCATCCCTACGGCTTGTCGCGAGTCGTTGCACTCGATTATCAACCTCAGCTGACGGGCCGCGAATATGTCGGGGTTATAGCTCTCGATGTAGTCCCATATCGATTTCCGTGAGAATGGAGCCATGGAGCTGCCCACTTCCCAGATGGTGGTGTCGTTTTCCCATGCGAGTATGGTGTCAAGGTCGGTAGCCTCGACAGCACGCAGGGTAATCTTGTCGTCGCACAGTAACGGTGTCATTGCAGATGCTGGTTGAATGATTCGCTGAATAATGTGCGGTTGAGCAATGAGCGGCCGAGCGTTATTTCGTCGGTGTATTCAATCTCATTTCCCACCGACACGCCTCGTGCAAGCTGGGTTATCTTGACGGGGAGCGTCCCGAGCCTGCGGTAGATATAAAAGTTGGTGGTTTCGCCCTCCATCGTTGCGCTCAGCGCCAGAATCACCTCCTTGACGCCTCCGTTGGCTACTCGCTCCACAAGTGACTCTATCTCAAGCTGGTCGGGGCCTATTCCGTCCATGGGCGAGATGACGCCGCCAAGTACATGGTAGAGCCCGTTGAACTGTCGGGTGTTTTCAAAGCTCATGACATCCTTTACGCTCTCGACCACGCACACCGTCGAAGCGTCGCGTGAGGGGTTGGAGCATATAGGGCAGGTGTCGGTTTCCGATATGTTATGGCAGGTGGTGCAGTAGCGTATTCCGTTGCGCAGGTTTATTATTGCCTCACCGAGCTCGATTCCGTACTTTTCGTCCTGACGCAGAATGTGCAGCGCAAGGCGAAGAGCCGTTTTTCGGCCTATTCCGGGCAGTCGCGACAACTCGTTGACCGCCGTTTCAAGAAGTGTTGAGGCGTATTCTTGTTCCATAAGGGGGATCGTTGCGTTTTGTGATGTAAAGTTAGCCTAAAGATGCGAATATGACAACCTGTCGGCAGGCTTTTTCGCATTTTTTGGTGATTACATTGCTAATAATTGATTTATTGCGTAATTTTGCACTCTGATAAGCAAAAATTGCGTATTTGACAATGAAAGTTATTAGAACAGTCGAAGAGCTTAAGAGCGTCGTTGGCGCATTGAAAGCCGAAGGTAAGTCGGTGGGACTTGTTCCTACCATGGGTGCCCTTCACGACGGACACGTATCATTGATGGAGAAGGCCCGCGGTGACAATGATGTTGTCGTTGTGAGCGTATTTGTAAATCCTACACAGTTTAATAATCCCGATGACCTGCGCACCTATCCCCGCACCGAGGAGGCCGATTGCGCCCGCATGCGCGACGCAGGTGTCGACATTGCATTCATCCCCTCGGTCGAGGAGATATATCCCGAACCTGACAACCGTGTGTTTGACCTCGGCAAGGTGGCCGAAGTCATGGAAGGCGCCATGCGCCCCGGTCATTTCAACGGCGTGGCTCAGATTGTGAGCAAGCTGTTCAGGATGGTCGAGCCCACAAGGGCTTATTTCGGAGAGAAGGATTTCCAGCAGATTGCCGTGATACGCCGCATGGTCGAAATCGAGGGATTCAAGAATCTCGAAATTGTCGACTGCCCCATCAAGCGCGAGGCCGACGGCCTTGCACTAAGCTCACGTAACGTAAGGCTTACGCCTCACCAGCGTGAGATAGCTCCCAACATACACCGCATCATGGTCGAGAGCCTTGACAAGGCCCGTGACTGCAGTGTCGAGGAGGTTAAGCGCAGTGTAATAGATGCTGTAAACGCTTATCCCGAAATGGATGTGGAGTACTATGAAATCGTAAATGCTGCCGACATGCAGCCTATTACCGATTGGTCGCAGGCAACTCAGGCTGTGGGATGCATAACCGTCTATCTCGGCGATGTGCGTCTGATCGATAATATTAAATACACTATTTGAACGAAATGATGCAGGTGCAAGTGGTGAAGTCCAAGATTCACCGTGTAACAGTGACCGAGAGCAATCTCAACTATATAGGCAGCATCACCATCGACCAGGACTTGATGGATGCCGCCAACATCATTGCCGGCGAGCGTGTCTACATCGTCGACAATAACAATGGCGAGCGATTTGACACTTACACAATACCCGGTGAGCGCGGGTCGGGCATGATTTGCCTTAACGGAGCTGCCGCACGCAAGGTGCAGCCGGGCGACATTGTCATTATAATGGCCTATGCCATGATGCCTTTTGACGAGGCCAAGAACTTCAAGCCTGCGGTCATATTCCCCGATACCGCGACCAATCGACTTGTGTGACTAACCGAATAATAGAATAATTACGATATATGTTTGAAAATCTAAGTGAAAGACTTGAACGCAGTTTCAAGCTACTCAAGGGTCAAGGCAAAATTACCGAAATTAACGTAGCCGAAACGCTGAAGGATGTGCGCCGCGCGCTGCTTGACGCCGATGTCAACTACAAGGTGGCAAAGCAGTTTACCGACACGGTGAAGGCAAAGGCGCTCGGACAGAACGTTATAAACGCAATCAAGCCGAGCGAGCTCATGGTGAAGATAGTCCATGACGAGCTTACATCCCTGATGGGTGGCGACACTGCGCCGCTGAATCTCTCGGGTAACCCTACGGTGATTCTTATGTCGGGTCTGCAAGGCTCGGGTAAGACCACCATGTCGGGAAAACTTGCCCGCAAGCTCAAGAGCGAAAAATCGAAGCGTCCGCTGCTTGTTGCCGGCGACGTCTATCGTCCGGCTGCCATCGAGCAGTTGAAGGTGCTCGGCGAGCAGATAGAGGTTCCGGTCTACACTGAGGAAGGAAACAAGAATCCCGTTCAGATAGCGGAGAACGCAATCAGTTACGCCAAGGCCAACCACTACGACCTCGTGATTGTCGATACCGCCGGCCGACTTGCTGTCGACGAGGCGATGATGAACGAGATCGCTGCCATAAAGAAGGCCATAAAGCCTCAGGAAACACTGTTTGTCGTTGACTCGATGACCGGTCAGGATGCGGTAAACACAGCCAAGGAATTCAACGACCGCCTCGACTTTGACGGAGTGGTGCTTACCAAGCTCGACGGCGACACCCGTGGTGGTGCCGCGTTGTCGATACGCACGGTTGTCACCAAGCCCATCAAGTTTGTGGGTACGGGCGAGAAGCTCGACGCGCTCGACTACTTCCATCCTGCGCGTATGGCCGACCGTATTCTCGGCATGGGTGACATCGTGTCGCTCGTGGAGAAGGCCCAGCAGCAATTTGATGAAAAGGAAGCCCGTGAGCTGCAGCGCAAGATTGCCAAGAATCAGTTTAACTTCAATGACTTCCTGAATCAGATACAGCAGATCAAGAAGATGGGTAACCTCAAGGATCTTGCATCGATGATTCCGGGTGTGGGCAAGGCCATAAAGGACATTGACATTGACGATAACGCCTTCAAGGGCATCGAGGCGATAATCCACTCGATGACTCCGCAGGAGCGTGCCAATCCTGAAATCATTAACGGCAGCCGCCGTCAGAGAATCGCCCGCGGCTCGGGTACTACCATCCAGGAGGTCAACCGCCTGTTGAAGCAGTTTGAGGAAACCCGCAAGATGATGAAGGCCGCAACCGCAATGAAGGCCAATCCGATGAAGATGATGCGCAACATGCGTCGTCGCTAAAAGTAATAAATTGTTTGCAACAACCAATTAACAACGAATCGATATGACACTTATTGACGGTAAAAAAATCGCCGATGAAATAAAGCAGGAGATCGCCACCGCCGTTGAGTCGATGGTGGCTGAAGGCCGCAAGCGTCCTCATCTTGCCGCCATACTCGTGGGACATGACGGAGGCAGTGAAACGTATGTAGCCCACAAGGTGCGTGCCTGTGAGCAGTGCGGATTCAAGTCGACGCTTATCCGCTTTGAGGATGATGTGACCGAGGAGAAGCTGCTTGAAGCCATTGATTCGCTCAACCGCGATGAGGATGTCGACGGATTTATCGTGCAGCTGCCGTTGCCGCGTCACATCTCCGAGCAGAAGATAATCGAAGCGATAGACTATCGCAAGGATGTCGACGGATTCCACCCGATAAACGTTGGAAGAATGTCGATAGGACTTCCTTGTTACGTTTCAGCCACTCCGGCCGGTATTCTTGAGTTGCTCGCACGTTACGACATACCCACTAAGGGCAAACGTTGTGTAGTACTCGGACGAAGCAATATCGTGGGCAAGCCTGTGGCCATGCTCATGATGCAGAAGCACAATCCCGGCGATGCCACCGTTACGGTGTGTCACAGCGCAACCAAGGACCTGAAGGATATATGCCGCGAGGCCGACATTATAATCGCCGCCCTCGGCAGCCCGGGATTTGTAACCGCCGACATGGTTAAGCCCGGAGTCGTGATAATCGATGTGGGCACTACGCGTGTTCCCGATGCTACGCGCAAGAGCGGATTCCGCTTGAGCGGTGATGTCGACTTTGAAAACGTGGCTCCTCTTTGCTCCTATATAACACCCGTGCCCGGCGGAGTAGGCCCTATGACCATCTGCTCGCTGATGAAGAATACTCTTCTTGCAGGCCAGGGAGCTATTTACGGATAAAGAATTACAGCCATGACGCTGCTGCACCTGTTGCTGTTGTCGTTCGTGTCGATGCTATTCGGCAGCGAAAAGGCCGACATTGTATTTGCCGGCGACGCAATGCAGCATAAGGCGCAGATAGATGCGGCCTCCCGCGGGGGCGGGGTGTATGACTATTCCGACTGTTTCAAGGCGCTGTCGCCCTACATATCCGATGCCGATTATGCGGTGGTGAATTTGGAAACACCGCTTGGAGGCGAACCCTATTCGGGCTATCCTTGTTTCAGTGCGCCCGACTCCTATCTTGACGCATTGACCGATGCCGGATTTGACATGATGCTTACGGCCAACAATCACACTCTCGACAAGCGTGACCGCGGACTTGTGCGCACTCTTGACAAGCTCGACGAGCGCAATGTGACGCATCTCGGCACCTATCGTAATGCCGCCGAGCGTGACTCGGTGTTGCCGATGATAGTCGACATAGCCGGCTTCAAGGTGGGATTTCTCAATTACACTTACGGTACCAACGGCATAACGCTAAGCAGCGATGCCGTGGTCGACTATATCGATCGTGACAAGATGGCGCGTGACATAGCTCGCACCCGAAGCTGTGGAGCCGAGTTGGTAGCGGTGTGCGTGCACTGGGGCTTGGAGTATCAGTTGCTCCCGTCACCGGCACAGCGTCAGCTTGCCGATTTTCTTGTTGAACAAGGCGTCGACATGATAATAGGAGGTCACCCTCATGTAATCCAGCCCATGGAAATGCGTCGCCGTGCCGACGGCTCCAACGTTGTAGTCGTGTATTCGCTCGGAAATTTTATATCCAACATGAAGACCGTCGATACTCGAGGAGGTGCCATGGTGAAGGTGAATCTTGAACGTGACGATGAGGGTAGGGCGCATGTTGCTTCGGCCGATTACCGACTGGTGTTTACGGTGCCTCCGTCGACAGTGTCGGGGAATTTCCGCCTTGTCCCGGCTGAAAGCTGTACTAAAGGAGATGTCGGGGCTAAGTGCAAGGCATTTACACAATCGGCCGAACGAATATTCAACAAGCACAATATAGGCATAGGGCGCGATACCGTTGCAATACGCCAACAAAAAATGACTCCGTTGGAGAAATTTCTGCACAAAACATTTGGTGCGTTACAAAAATAGTTGTACCTTTGCACCATCAAAATGGTGAGATTAGCTCAGTTGGTTAGAGCGTCGGATTGTGGTTCCGAAGGTCGTGGGTTCGACCCCCACACCTCACCCTGAAAAAAGCCACCTCGCAAGAGGCGGCCTTTTTGTTTTTAAGCCTGTTGATCTTTAAATCTATCCAAGTGCTATACTCATGTTTCCACAATTGAGTTCCTACCAGCGTGAAGCTATGTCAGAAAGCAATCCTATAGGCATGAATTTCGTTGTAGTAAAAATTAAGGCTGTGTAAGATAGTACTATTAGTAATAGTTGTTTCTTTATTGTCGATGTGCCTTCTTTTTGATTGTTCATTGTTTATGTCAAATGTGTGCATAAATATTCCGATGAAAATTGATTGATTTTATGAAGTACAATATTAAAAAAGGCAACCAGACTGATATTGGTTGCCTTTTGGTTTTGAAGCGATTGATTATTGCCTATTTCCCCATTCTGAAATCTTTAACATCGTCGACATTGAGCGTTATATCCTCAATCAAGCTCGTGCAGGAGTCACGTTTGGGACATTGGCTGCTGGCACCTGCCCACAGGCTGCCGGGGTCGGGGCTTTCATGGAGTCGCACCATGTGCGCTGATCACTTAGACTCCGTTTGGTTGAATCCGGTTTCCTCGGCCGACCATGATTCCCATTTACATTCTCCCATTTCCATATTGGAGAATCGGGCGGTGAATGAGTGGTCGACCGGGCTTGCTGCATATATGCCGAATGATATTTCCCCGTCGCCTTTAAACAGGTGGAAAGCGCGCATCTGGTTGAATGTGATTCCGTCGAGGCTTGTTTCGATGTAATAATCGCTGCCTCGGCGACTCAGGCGGTACCACATTTCATGTATTGACGATGGTATGTCGTGGGTTGCCCAGTCGGAATATCCGTTGTTGGTTACCACGCTTCCCAATCGCTGATAATCTTCGTTTTCGTATTCGATAGAGGCTTTCATCCAGTTGTCGCTGTCAAGGTATATGGCGATTCCGCATTGATCGAAAAGGGCCGAACTGTTAAACTCAGTCTTTACCGTGAATGAGAAGTATTGGCATGATGTCTTCATCTGGAGCACCGGGGCATTGTCGTTGCTGAAGCCATAGTAGGTGCGCTGCCAAAGGTCGGTATTGGGTTCTGTTTCAATGGTTATCAATGAATCGGTGATGACATACTGTTTAGGCTCGCGCGTCCAATACAGATTCTCTTTTACAAATTCTTTTATGACGGTGTCGTTTTTTTCAGTTGTTGAGGTGATGATTGCAGTTGTTTCTTCTTCTTGCTGTTTTTGGCTGCATGATGCCATTGTTACGGCCAGCATTGCCAATGTGATGATGTTTTTTGTAGTCATATATTTTTGATGTTGTGTAAGTTGGTTGTTATTCGTAATTTTGTTGCAAAATTAGCTTGCTATACCTGATGCTGCAATGGTGAATAATAACCAAATTTGAAATGAAGGAACACGAACTAAGATTGAAGACGCTGTTGACCGGACAACAGTTTGTCGATGACGCTCAGAAAGATGAATCGCTGGAAAATGCAAAAGAGTATGCCTATGCCTATGCACAGGCTACCAACGGCATTGCGGTTATATCGGACTTGCAGCAGGATGTGTGCTATATATACTCGGGTAAATTCGGTCATGCATTGGGCCTTCCCGATTATACCGAGAACAGCAGTTCGGCTTTTGAGAGCGAGATATTCAATACGATTCCTGCCGATGAACTGCTTGAGCGACATATTCTTGAACTTAGGTTCTATCATTTCCTTCAGTCGATACCCGTTGAGGAGAGGCCCGATTACAATGCCTTCTGCCTGATACACCTTTGTCAGCCCGACGGAACAACGTTGTCGGTACTTCACACGATACGTTATATAATATGCAATACCAACGGCAGCCTTTGGCTTGGCTTGTGCACCTATGTGCCTTTCCCGTTGGCGCACGGATTGGTTGAGGGGTGCATGACAAATACTCGTACGGGCAAGGCTGTGGATTCAGAGCAGTATCTTCAGTACGATAACCTGCTTCTCAGCAAGCGTCAGGTTGAGATACTTTCAATGTTGGCTAAAGGGGTGGGGAGCAAGCAGATTGCCGATAAGCTTAATATATCGGTGCATACTGTAAGCCGCCATCGTCAGGACATACTTTCACGACTTCGCGTTACCAATACTGCTGCCGCAGTTGAAATCGGATTTAGAATGCACCTGATTCATTGACGACCGGAGTGCGCAGGCAGCTGTTTCCCGCGTTTATCATTCTTTGGGCTTTATGAATCCTACCGGGCTTCGAGGCGTGTTCTTGGGCTTTGCCTGAAGCTCGGCAAGTGTTGTGTTGATTGCTTCTATTTGGGCGCGTGTATCTTCGTTGATGTCGTTGTAGTCGGCAAAAATCTCTTCCAAGTCCTGCTTTAATTCGTTGAAGTTCTTTTCAAGCGTGGAAAGACGCTTGAGCGGTGAATTATCCGCTATCATCTGACGGATGGCGACAAATGCCCGCATTATATTGATATTTACCTTAATTGCAATGTCACTGTTTAGCAATCCCGAAAGCATGGCCAATCCTTGCTCCGTAAAAGCATAGGGCAACTTTCGAGTACCGCCCCAGTTTGATGTTCCATTTTGGAATATCAAGTTTGTTTTCAACTCGTCAAATTCGGCTTTGGTCAGTTGAAACATAAAATCATCGGGAAAGCGTCGTATGTTTCGTTTTACTGCCTTATTAAGATTGGAGGTCGTGACATTATACAATTCGGCTAAATCTCTGTCGAGCATCACTTTTTGACCCCGTACTTCGTATATTTTGCTCTGGATTAACTGCAATTCGTTCATGTCTTAGCTTATATATTGATTTGGTTGGTCACCATAATGCCGGATGGTGCGAAAGAGGAAAACACACGCAAATGCAAATATGATGACAATAAACGATAAAACATGGAAATCGGTTGAAAAACAGCTGAAATGGCATTACTCTGGTAAGCTGCTCAATGTACATGAGTTCATCATGCACGGCGCGATACAAAGATTGCGAAAGGTTTTAGGCTGGTATAGCCATGCCAAGTTCCGTGAACACATGCTGTTTACGCATCATCCCCATCTTGAATGAATTGGATATCACAATTTGTGATTTCCAATTTAGTTTTCTTGTATATTGGTTTGGTGGACAGGTGGTTGGCGGGAATAAAAAAAGAAAAATCCGCAAGTATTGAAATTCAATTACTTGCGGATTTTCGAGGTGTCCGAGATGAGATTCGAACTCACACAGCCCAACGGCCACTACCCCCTCAAAGTAGCGTGTCTACCAATTCCACCACCCGGACATTTG